>Ga0209511_1000566_pt1 | contig 36671 bp, 28 predicted proteins | sample SSSSmetaG_FD_184141 | JGI IMG/M metagenome (GOLD analysis project Ga0209511, IMG submission 184141) | Glacier valley bacterial and archeal communities from Borup Fiord, Nunavut, Canada, to study Microbial Dark Matter (Phase II) - ​SSSS... | ecosystem: Environmental > Aquatic > Freshwater > Ice >... | reverse complement strand
TGGTCGGCGTTTGCGTGAGCAACATACCCTCCTAACCCTCAACAAATCCACCTTCTGTTATGAGTGTGGCAATCGGCGCGAAAGTTACCCCAATGACCGCCGGATATGCACCGTGCTTTTTGCCGATGTTCACGGTTATACCGCTATGACCGAAAAAATGGACGTGGAAAAAGTTACCAGCATTATGAACGAGGTTTTTAGCCTCTTAACGGGCGAGATTATCGGGGTGGGCGGCAGCGTGGATAAATATCAGGGCGATAATATTATGGCCCGCTTTGGCGCACCTGAAGCCCTGGAAGACCACCCGGAACGAGCTATCCGGGCAGCAATTGGTATGCAACGCCAACTATCCCAATTCAGCCGCCGATTGCAAAAAGATGAAGGGGTTGGTCTCGAAATGCGGATTGGCCTAAATACAGGCTGGGTCAACGCCGCCGAGGTCGGGGGCGAGGTAGATGGGGTAAGCTACCGCACCTACACCGTGATGGGCGACACCGTAAACCTAGCTTCCCGTCTGGAACACGAGTCGCGGGTCGGCAAAATTCTGGTAGGCGACGAAACTTTTAAGTTAGCCAAACACGCCTTTGATTTTGTAGATACGGGCGAACGCCAGATTCGGGGCAAACGCGAACCAGTGCGGGCCTTTGAGGTTATCGGGCCAAAGCCCCAACGCGCCAACCGTCGCGGGCTGGTCGGTAAGGATTTACAGTTAATCGGGCGGGAAGAAGAACTAGGATTGCTCTGGACGCGCTTTAGTGCCGCAATGCAGGGCAAAGGTCAGGTCGTTTCGGTGACGGGCGAGGCGGGGGTGGGTAAATCCAGCCTTTTGCGTGAGTTCAAGCGACGCGCTACTAATGCTTACCCCGATTTGCGTTATATCTCCGGGGCGGCTTTCAGCTATTCCGCCAACCAGCCTTTTAGCCTTGTCCGCAATGCCATTTTCAAGCTCTGCGACATTAACGACAACGACGATGAGGAAGCGGTCAAAGAAAAGTTGCTGGCCCAGGTCAGCCTGTTGATGGGCGAGAGCAATCAAAACGACGAGGAGGAGTACGGCGAGTTGGCGGCCTTTTTGGGTCGGGCAGTTGGTATAAATCTGCACAACTCTTTTGTCGAGAACCTTGACCCCCTGCTCCGTAGCCGCCTCCTGAGCGATAGTATCAGCGACTTTTTACTGAAAAAAGCCGAAACCAGCCCCCTGATGATTGTGCTGGACGACCTCCACTGGGCCGACAACAGTAGCCTCGAAGTTTTAGACCGTATGGTGCAAAAAGTTGTCAGCGAGTCTTCCGAGATGCAAGCAATGTTGTTATTGCTGCATCGCCCAGATTTCAACCGGGTGTGGGTGGCCCAACCCAGCCATTATGAGCAAATTGGGCTGGAAAGGCTAACCCCAGAACAGGTTACAGCTTTAGCGCGTCAGATGCTAGAAGTCACCGCCGGATTACCACCCTCGTTGGTAAATGTTGACCCCGACATTTTGCCCAGGCTACCCGAAAATCTTGTGCAGATGGTGGAACGGGCCAACGGCAACCCCTTCTTTGCTGAAGAAATCCTCAAAGCCCTGCTGGATGCCAAACAAATCATTCAAGACCCCCAGGAAGCGGGTGGTTGGCGGGTAGTGGGCGACCTGGATAATTTCAAGTTGCCCGAAACGCTTCAGGAAATTTTGTTGGCAAGGGTAGATAAGCTGGTCGGGCGCGACAAACGGGTTTTGCAGGTAGCATCAGTGATTGGGCCGCGCTTTGAGCAACGCCTTTTGTTGGCGGTGGACAACTTTAGCCAGCAACAAGCCCAGGTAGAAGAAGCCATCACCGACCTCCATAACGAGGATTTTGTCTATACTGAGCGGCAAGAGCCAGAGCCAGAATATGCCTTCCGCCACTCCCTGACCCGTGAGGTCGCCTATAACAACCTATTGGAAGCCGAACGCAAACAGTTCCACCAGCAGATTGCCCAGGCTATTGAGTTGTTTAAATTTGACCGTCTGCACGATTTTACAGTGCTGGATGATTTGGCCTATCACTACAACAACACCGATGACAACGAAAAAGCGATATTTTATCTGCAACAGGCCGGACATCTCCGCAAAAACCTTTATAGAAACGATGAAGCCTTAAAAGCCTATTACGAGGCGAAGGAACGCTTCAAACGCCAACGTCAGCCCGAAGCCAGGCGACAGGTTGAGGTTAATACCAATATCGGCGAAATTCTGGCTCTTAAAGCCGATTACGCTGGGGCTTTAACCAACTTTCTGGAAGCTCTGGAACTGACCCGCGACCCGAATGCCCGCATAGACCTGTGGGCCAGGGTTATTCAGGTACAGGGGCGGCGGGGCGACCTGGACGAGGCTCTAGATACCTATAATAAGGCTGACAACGAGTATCGAGCGGTAGTCAAGGGCAAGCAGCCTGAGCCGGGTCTTACCCAGATTCGGGCTAAACTCCTGACACAGGTGGGGCTGGTTTATTATCGGCAGGGACGCGGGGAATTAGCCCTTAACGCTTTCAAGGAAACTCTGGATTTACTCAATAGCCTCAACGATGATGACCGCAATGTTCAAGTAGACATCGGGCGGGCTTATGCCAACCTGGGGACAGTCTTTAGCGAAATCGGGCAGCTTGACGATGCCGAAGTAAGCCTGACCAGAGCTCTGGAAATATTTGAACATACCTCAAATATGGCGGAAGTAGCCCGAACCTATAGTAATCTTGCGGTGATTATGATTATCCGTTGCAATCTGGTACAGGCTTCCAACTTCCTGAAAATGGCCCGCACCAACGCCGAAAAAGTGGGCGATGCCGAGGCGTTGGGTAGCATTATCGGTAACCTGGGCTACGTGGCAGAGCGGCAGGGTCAACTGGTCGGCGCATTTAAATATTATCAGGAAGCCCGTCGCATTTTCGAGCGCGACTCTAACCTGATACTAGCCGCCAGTGCCCAGGAAAATTGCGGGCGGATTTTGCTACAACAGGGGAAAATTCAGGAAGCTCTCGAATATTTTGATACGGGGCTGAAAATGGCTGAAACTATCGGTTCAACCGTTACGGTGGCGGAGGGTTGTAATAATAGCGGCTGGGCCTACCTGCTAAGTGGCAATCTGGGCGACGCGCAGGAATGGCTCTCACGCGGCTATGCTAAATCTATGGAGAGCGGCAGCCCCGAAGTGTTAGCCAATAACAATATGTATCGGGGTATGCTTGAAATCGAGTTGGGCGATTATCCCCATTCCGCCACCTTTCTGGATGAGAGCGTTAAAATTATCGAGGAACAGTTAGGCGATCCCTCAATGCTGGGGCAGGTGCGCGTCCAACAAGGGCGGTTGGCCTTCAAACAACGCCAGTACGAACAGGCCGCCCAATTCTATGCCGCCAGTCTGGAAGCTCTTGAGCCACCCCGGGCCTATCTGGAAATGTGCTATACCAAGATGTATTGGGCCGAGTTGATTTTGCAGGAATTGCAGGAAAATCTGGTGGAACGGGCCAAACGCGAGGAACAGGTGGAAAAGGGCTTACAATTTTTGATGCAAGCCTGTTTTACCTTCGATGCCTGTGAAGCCCAGTTAGCCTACGAAAAAGCTAACAAACTTCTGGATAAATTCAAGGCCAGTGTGCCAACCGCAGATTAAAAAACTGTACTGGATTCTTCAAGCGGGTTGTGCCACAATTGAGTGACTGAAATCATACACAACCATTGACAAGTAATGCTAATATACTGGGGAAATCAACTATTGATTAGAGGTATCAAGCACTACAATGAGAAAGGGGTTCCATTAAAATGTCGAATGAAGCACTGAAGGCGCTGATTGCCCGCGCTAATAATGACAAAGATTTCCTCCGCCAGTTGTTAAGCAATCCTGAAGATGCGGTTAAAGCGGCAGGTTATGATTTAACTTCCCAGGAACTTGAAGCTATCAAGTCACAAGGTCTTGGTAAACTGACCGATGAAGAACTTGAAAAGCGCGTCAGCAAGGGCATGTTCCGCCTGGGTCTATAATTTCAAAATTAAAAATAAAGTGTACCGGGATGATTTCGTCCCGGTTTTTTTTATCCTCTCAGGGGAGAGGTCATTCTGAGCTTGCGAAGAATCTCGTCCATAACATTGAGATCCTTCACTTCGTTCAGGATGACAAAACTGGTGAATTCTAACGATTTTTATCCGTATAAATCCTTTTCTTCTTCCAGAATCTTTTCTTCTTGTTCTTCCTCGCTCAAATCTTCCCACGAAACGCTACTGCTGAAAGCCCCCATGCCGGCGGTAATCTGTTTGTAAAATGCCTCATCATAGGGGCGCGTCCGCAACACTACGGGCATCGGCGCGGCGTGACCCAGCAACAGGGCTTGCTGGCGACTATCCAACGAAGATAACACTGTTTTAAGACCGCTAGAACCACTCACCCCGGTAAAGACCGCTTCTATATCCCGTTCGTCGTTAATCAGGGCTACGATGCGCGTGCCGATTTGGGACATTACCTCGCTATCAATACTGCTAGGGCGTTGGTCAACCACCAACAATGTCACGAAATATTTCCGCATTTCACGGGCGATAGTGCCAAAAATCGTTTGTCCGGCAACTTCGGGGGTCAGGAATTTATGGGCTTCCTCAATGGTAATCATCACCCGGCGGGGCTTATCGGCGACGTTGCGGGTGCGGTTGTATTTCTCGACTTTTTGACGATATTCATCATGCAACAGCCGGGTCAAAATATTAGCTACTAGCATATACCCCAAAAGGCTATCGCTACTACCAAACTGGACGATAACATGCTTGCCCCGCGCCAGATTCTCAACAATATCCTTCAGATTGGTCAGCTTCCAACTTTCCTCCACAAAGGGCAAACGACGAATCGCCTCCAGTTTGCGCTTTAGGGCTGATACGGACTGCACATTCGCCCCGGTGCGCTCGGCAATTTCTCTTACTTCATCCGAGTCCATTTTCAGTAGGTTGGAAATCCAGTTTTCGCCCAACTTATCACGCAAAAGATAGGCCGACTCCGCCGCCGTCTGGTTTAAATCCAACTCCTGCCGCAACAACAAAATATCCTCAACCTCAATCTGGTTCATACCGATGATAAGCTCACCATCGGTTGCTACCCGCGCCGGGGCGTGATGCCCATTGCTGCCGGGACGTTGGTCGCGCACCGCCCAAACCATCACCCGCGAGCCAAAGAGCGGCTTTAAACCTTTCATAAAACCCGATTTGTTTTCGGCCTGTGAGCCTTCGCCATATTCATTGTGCATATCAAAAATCAGGTTGGAGCAAATATTTCCCCGGATAAGGCCAGCCAGTATCAATCGCGTTAAAACACTCTTGCCCGTGCCACTTTTGCCAAAAATCCCATTGGAGCGTTCCACAAACTTTTCTAGGTCAAGGCAAATATCAATTTCCATATCAAGGGGCTTGCCAATCGCAAAGCTAGTGCCACCCTCGGCTAAATTTTCGCTACCAAAAACCTGATCAAAGTCGTTTTCCTCGGCGATATAGACCGGAGTGAAATGGCTCGGCACACTTCGCACCGGGCGGGGGGCGGCTTCCCCTTCGTAAAGAGCCAGGCGATTATCAACGTGAGCATCACCAAAGGTAAAGACTCCGTGCAAAACCTCCCGCACCAGACTGGAAGTATCCTCGTCGGGTGGGTCTAGCAAAATGCTGTCGGTGGTGGCCTCTAGTGAAATATCGGTCAGCAAGCCAAAAAAACGTACTCCCTCGCACTCAATCGCCACAAACTGTCCGGTTTGGATGCGCTCCAGCGACAGATGCGTCCGAATCCGCACTTGCAAACCCTTGCCCAACGACCCTTTGGTGATTACCCCTAAGAATTTCTCAGGCTTACGGTTACTTGACATAACTAAACCTCACACTTTTCCAAAATCGTCCGCAGCCTATCATAATCCTCTTTAAGCAACCGAGCCAAATTCTTCCCGGTGCTTACTAACCATTCCCGTCCATCTTTGCCGCGTGCTTCTGCCCCTCGCCGCAACAATGAGGCGGTTAGTTCCTCCACTGGGGCGTTAGCTGCCCGCAACAGTGTTCGCAGGTATTGAGGGCTATCGGTAAACTCGATTAATTCTGCTGATTGGCACAGGCTGACGCTATAGTGCAGGGGTGGGGGATAGTCAGGGAAAATATAGCTGATAGGGCGTAGTTGTCCGTTTTCGTCCAGCTTGCGGCAACCCAGCACCACTACCCCGAACTCCGTCCGCAACAGCCGATTAAGTTGGGGATTGGCGGTATAAACCTGCTCATCCACCTGTCGCTGAGAGCCATTGCCCGCCCGCACTGAGGCCCGCCGTCCGGGGTCAATCCCGCCCGTCGCGCTGTGATAAACCGCCCCGTAAATCAGGCAACGCCCGCTTTTATCTTTAACCCGCACTAATCCCCCAAAGGGGGGAGGATTATCCAGTTCATAGGTTTGGGCAATATACCCGGTAAGGCTGGTTTCTACCACTTCACCAACGCTATTTTCAGTAATAGGGGTCAATATATCAGGTGTAAGGTCGGGCATGGGGGTAAGCTCCTGTAACTTTTACGAACATTAATACGCGCATTATAACATACTGGGAAGGAGCAAGAATAGGGGAAGGGGATGGGACAGGAGATAGGGAAATCGAGGAGCAAAAATAATTGTAGAGGCAGGTCCCCGTGCCTGCCCTGAATTATTCATCCTTCATCCCTCATCCTTCCAAAAGGGGGTTAGGTCAACCAACAACCGATATTTAAATATTGGTCAAAAACCACCGCCACTTTCGCGGCTTTTTTGCGTTAGAAGATGGCGAACGTAACTTTTAGAAGGATATGCAATGAAGAACGAAGGATGAAATGGAAAGAATAATGAAGTCAGAAGCAACAATAGACAGTAATTATTCCCCCTTCCTTGATTTATCGAAGGGCCTTAGAGGGTTAGGGTTCACTGCTTTAATTATATTTTTTAGGCTAAAAGGAGTTTTAGATGAGAGGGTTTACCAAGCGAAAGAGCGGAGTCTTAGCAGGGATGCTGCTAACAATGATACTGCCGTTGGTGCTGGGAGCGTGTGGCGGTACTGAGACGGGCGGTGGCATTAATAATGCTCCTGGTTCAGCCTGGAGTTTAAAAGGAGAAGTCAGTACGCAGGGCGATGCATCCTGGGTGGTTAACCAGTATACTATTATGATTGAGCCTGCTACTGTTATTACTGGGCAGCCCAAAGTAGGTTCTCAGGTCAGCGTAGTGGGGCGGACTCTAAGCGGTGGGATTTTTGCGGCGGTGGCTATCGAAAAACTAGCGGACTCGCTTATTGTCCCCACTGTAACCCCCATCGAGAAAACCGAGACTACGAATAGCACCCCAGGTTACGGTTTAACTCGCACTCCCGTAGTTAGCCTTACACCCGGCGTTAGCCCTACCGCCGGAGCGACCCCGAGTGTAGGGGTTTCGCCTACGCCAACCCTGCCCCCGGTGAATGTGGTGGTTGAGATTGAAGGGCCGATAGCGTATATTAACATTATCAATAATCTGACAGTGGTAGTGATTAATAATGTTGAGTTTGTGCTTGCTCCTGAAGTTGTGCAGTTTTATGGGCCACGTCTGGCTATCGGGATGTTTTTGAAGTTCAAGACCAAACGGATTGATAACGGGCAGTTTATTTTAATAACCCTTATCGCCATCAACGGCGCAATTGTCACGCAACCTGTAGTAGTTCAAACGCAGCCCCCGGTGATAATAGTTCAACCGGGCAATGGTGATGATGACGAAAAAGATGATAGCCACAAAAGTAACGGCAATTGTGATGCCAAAGGGAAAGGTAATTGCAATGGCCCTGAAGGTGGCAAACACAAAAAATAGGGGCAAACTGTTTTTGCGGGGTAGTTAATTGACCTCAACCGGAGAGTGGGACGATAGCAGGTTGGTCGCGGGTCTTCAAGCCCGTGACCCAGAGGCGGTGCAAGTGCTTTTTGAAAGTTACGCCAGCCGTCTCTTTAACTATGCCTATTATCACTCCAGCAATCGCCCACAATCCGAAGATATTACCAGTGAAACCTTATCGCGAGTCATCGAACGGATTAGCGGCTACGAATTGCGCGAAATACCCTTCAAAGCCTGGGTCTTTAAGATTGCTCATAATCTGTTGGTAGATTATTTCCGCCAGCGCGCCAAACAAAACGAAGTTTCTCTGGATAAGGTGCAAGAATGGGACGGGCTTGGGGATGCCGGGGCGGCGGATGGCGGCGACCTTGCCAGCCAGATGGCTTTGCGTGAGGAAATAACTCAGGCCATTGCCAGATTGCCAGAAGACCAACGCACCGTCTTTGTATTGCGTTTTGTACAGGGATTTGAATTGGAACAGGTATGCGTCATGCTAGAAAAGACTTTATTAGCGGTAAAATCGCTGCAATACCGGGCGGTGCAGAACCTGAAAATTTATTTGAGTGAACCAGAACCAACCAATAGCAAAAGAAAGAAACGAGAACAGCCATGAGCGGCGACGCAGGTGGATCAAGCGACCTATTATTCGTTGAACAATTTGATAACTGCCTTACCCTGGTAGGACGGGGTGCGTCGGTTCAGGCTGCCCTGAGCTATTTCCCCGAAACGGCCCGTACTTTAGAGCCACTTCTGGAAACTGCTCAGACCGTTATGAGCCTACCACCTTATTCACTAACCCGCAGCGTGGGCAACGCGATGCTAGCGAACCTGTTAGCCCAAAACGCCGCCCTGATACCGCCCGGTAGTGGCACACCACCCCCAACCCCGCCGTCTTCACCACCGCCGCCGATTCCAGGGGGTCTTTCGGGTATATTCTTCAGCCCGCCCTTCATATTATTGGGCGGCACACTAGGTTTTGTGGGGCTGGTGGCCTTAATTGCGGCTATCGTCTTCGGGAACGCACCTTACAGCCCAGACATAACGGCCACTTCTAACCCAACCTTCGCCCCCGCCAGCGTTATAGCCTTTACCAACCCGGTTACGGCTATCCCCACCGTTGGGGTTAGCCCAATTTCTGCATCAACCCTAACTCCTGCACCAAGTGCCACTTCAGCCCCATCCCTGACTCCCGCGCCAAGCCCGACCACAGCCTTAACCCCGACCCCTGCACCTACCGATGAGCCAGCCACAACCCTACCTCCGATTGACACGGTAGTGGAGATAGAAGGGCCAATAACCTTTATTAATGTTATCAATAACCTGACGGTAGTGGTTATCAACGACACCGAATTTGTGCTTAATCCCGATGTTGTACAGGCGTTCGGTCCGCGCCTTTCGATTGGGTTGGTCTTAAAGTTCAAAACTAAACGAATCGAAAATGGTCAGTTTATAATAATTAGTATAGTCGCCATCAATAGCATTATTATTACTCCGCCCTTTACTAGCCAGCCCCCCACTAGCCAGCCGCCTTCTACCCAACCTCCTGCCAAAACCACCCCACCTCCACCTCCAAAAACGGGGGGCGGCGATGACGATGATGACAAAGAGAAACCCAAAACAGAAAAACCCAAGACTGATAAGCCCGACGATAAGGGTAAAGGGGGCGGCAAGGATAAGAAAAAATAGTTTTGGCTAACCTACCCCCCCTTCCCCAAAGCGAAGGGAGAACGTGCTATCAACTTCTTACTTGCTACCTGGCTCTTTCTTCCCACAACCAACAACTTTTTGACGCACCGCTCGTTATTTCCCCGACAACCGATAACTGCCTTATGATATAATTCGGGCGAACCAGTAGGAGATAACTTCGTCATCCGAGAATCAGCACTCAGCACTTATCTTTCGAGGAGGCTTTTAGTTTTTGTTAGCCAGCTATTTACCCCTGTTCCTGGCAATACCCCTTGCCATTTTCCTGTTAACTGCGCCCGGTTTTGTTACTTACAACCTGATTTTACAATCTGAAAAAAACAATGGTCAGAATAATTTAAGTCTGGCGGAGCATATTTTTTGGACAATTGCCCTCAGCCTGATGCTGGACAGTTGGGTGGGGCTGGTGTTGGCCTCGTTTGGCCTGTTTTCGGCTGGGACATTATTAGCAGTAATGGCGGTTTGGGTATTAGGGGGCGGCATTGGGCTGTGGCGACTTGGCTATAAATTGCCCCGATTAGGCAGAATAAGTTTTAACCGGGAGAATTTGACTGGCTGGTTGCTTATTCTGTTGATAGCTGGGACAACGGTTTTATTTTATCTGGCCCAACACGAAACCGTAGTAGGGGCGCAGGATAGTGGGGTTTATTACAATAGTGGGGTAAGTATTGCCCGCACTGGCTCTTTGATTATTGACGACCCACTGCTGCCAACCATCGGCAAACAAGACTCCCGCAACTACCCTTTGCTACTACAGGGAATGCCGGGCGGGGTTGGTCGCTTCCTGTTTGTGGATTTCCAGCGACTGCCCGGCTATTACGTAATGGATAATCTGGAAGGACTGAACACAGGCAAGGTTATTCCCCAATTTTTCCACCTTTACCCTACTACCCTGGCAATAGGTTATAGCCTCTTTGGGCCATACGGCGAATTAGCGGTTACGCCTTTCCTGGGCATTCTTGCGGTGTTTGCGGTCTACCTGACTACCCGCCGCCTCTTTCCGGGAAAACGGGGCGAGTGGATTGCCCTGGTAGCGGGACTTTTGTTAGCCCTGAATGGGGTGCAGGTCTGGTTCGCCCGTCAAACTTTATGGGAAATTTTGGGCGAGTTCCTGACCTTCACGGGCCTCTACGCTTTTATTATGATGGTGAAACCTAAAGAGGGCGTGGAAACCAACGCCCCTACAGTAGATTCGGGCAATGGAATAGGCGCGCTTTGTGGGTTTGGGGCGGGTGTTTCGTTCGGGTTGTTGGGACTGGCGCACGCCTCACAAGCTCCCATAATGCTGGGCCTGATTGTCCCCTATCTTTTGTGGATGCGCCTGACTCGCCGTTGGGCTGCCCCGCAGTGGTGGTTTGCAGGGCCCTTTGGCCTGTTGATACTACATCTAGTCTTGCACATTCGGATTTTCTCGCTGGCCTATTGGGAAGGAATTTTCCATAACCTTATTATCACCTACCGTCAGGTTTTGTACCTGCTAATTCCGGCGGCGGTGGTTGGCTTCCTGATAATATTAATAATAGACGCGATGCCGGGACGAGTACGGGCGGTGGAAAGCTGGCTGGGCAAACGCTGGCTCTGGATTAGCGCGGGCTTGGCGGGTATAGTAGCCTTTTATTTCATCTACAACTACTTTTTCCGTATCTTTTACGTCGGAACAGACGGACGCAGCCGACCATTTGAATATCTATTAAGCTGGCAAAGCTACATCGGCGCACCCACTAGCCTCGGCCCGGAACGTAACCTCCTGCGGCTGGGCTGGTATTTCTCGCCCCTCGGCATTTTGCTGGCAATCCTGGGGGTGGCGGCAATGCTGGCCCGTAAGCTGAACGCCCGTACCGCCCTGTTCCTGGCCCTGTCGCTGATTGTCAGCTACACCTTTATTGACGAAAATTATACCCAGGAAGGCTATATCTACAGTTTGCGCCGCTATGTAAACGTGACTGTCCCAGCCTTCACGATATTTATTGCCTATGCTTTGTTGGCGGTTTTGCCAGATTTGGCTAAATGGGCGGAGGTCTGGTTTTCGCGCTGGTTCGGGCGCAAGGTGGTCTATGCTCAGGCCGCCGGAGCAAACTCGGCTAATATCGCCTTTGCCGTAACCCAGACTTCGGTTGAAAATCCTCCCCCAACCGAATCTAATGTAGGGGTGCTGCTTGCCACACCATCGCCGAACCATAGCCGGGGTTATAAAATCGGATTAGGGCTAGGGCTAATACTGACGGCGGTAATGTGCCTATTTCTGGTCTGGACAAACCGCACTATTTACACCCTGGCTGAATATGGCCCTGGTCTTAACGCGCCTGGTATGGTTAAACAGATGGAAAATCTGGCGGGTAAGTTTGGGCCAAAGGATATTATTATCTTTAGTGGAGACCGCGACACCGACGGCAAACCCGCCACTACCCTCACTTATATGTTCAACCGCCCGGCCTTTGTACTGACCCAAGCCCCTAAGCCCGATGAACTGGCCCTGATTCTGACTGACTGGGAAAAACAGGGCTATACTATCAAGGCGATGCTGGGGCCAGACGGTGGACGGTTTGCGCCAACGGGTTATGAATTAAAGTTGGAAGACGAATTTACCCTGAACTTCCGCCAGTTTGAGTCCCTGCCCACCCAGAAGCCTTATAACATTCAGGAGAACGAGCTTACCTATGGCCTCTACACCGTGCAAAAACAGCAAAGTGGCGGCTATGGCGGCGGACAAGGTACAATTAATAGCCCACAGGGTTGGAGTATCCAGATTGGCAAACAGGATTATGCCGCGATGGTGCGGGGTTTCTACGGCCTGGAATTTGAAAAAGACAACTCACCTTATCGCTGGACTGGTCAACAAGGGGTCTTGCGCGTCCCTTGCTTTGATACTTCGCGCCCAACCCGTCTGCAAATTACCCTTGACCCCGGCGTAAATCGCCCCGCCCAACTTGGCCCGCTAACCCTGAGTATCAGCCTCGGCAACGACATCTGGCAACCCCTGACTCCCCTGAACAGCCTTACCATTCAACCAGGGCCGCAAACCTACACTCTGGATTTAGCGGCAAATGGCCCCGCCAGCAAAGTGAGTTGTAAAACCGGGGCAAGTTCTTTAATATTAGGCTTGGATGTCAACAAAACCTGGCAACCTGCCAAGTTTGGCCTCGGCAACGACCAACGCGACCTGGGTATAAAGCTGCTCAAGGTTAAATTAAGCCAATAAAAAGTCAGAGAGGGTTATTTTGGACAGGCGACCAATTCTCTTAATCACCGGGGCCAGTGGCAGAATCGGTAGCAGTTACCGCCGCCATTTAGCCCAAACCAATCAAACCTATCAACTTCGTTATACCGATATTCTTCCCCCAAAACAATCCGAAATTTCGGAAGGCGAATGGGTAATCGGCAATTTAAGCGAGCCAGATTTTGCCCTCCGGGTGGTAGAAGGGGTGGATACAATTCTGCACCTGGGGGCTGACCCTGACCCCGAAGCTGATTTTTACGCCAGCCTCCTGGAAAATAATATCAAAGCCACCTACAATCTTTTTCAGGCCGCCGCTGAGGCTCAAGTGAGAAAAGTTGTCTATGGTAGCAGTTCTTCAGTAGTCTTTGGTTACAAAAAAGAAGAACCGGGCATCCAATTAAACACCAATCTTACTCTTAAACCCATCACAATGTATTCGGCTACCAAATGTTTCGGCGAAGCTACCGCCGCCGTTTTTGCTCAAACCAGGGGTATAAATGTGTTTTGTATTCGCATAGGCTGGTTTATCCTGTATGAAGAGTTAATCAGCCAAAGCGAGCCCGACCTTGAGATTATGAGCCGGATATTAACTGACCGCGATTTTTGTCACCTCGTGGATTGTTGTTTGAAAACTGACGGTATAAACTACGCTATACTGAACGGAGTCAGCAATAATCGTTACCCTTTTCTGGATTTAAGCGAAACCCGGAAACTTGTCGGCTATAACCCCCAGGATGATGCATTCGCCCTATCTGGAATAATAAAATAGGAGTCAGAAGTCAGGAGTCAGAATAAAGAAGTTTTATTCCCCCTACCTGTGTCGGGAAGGGGGCTAGGGGGTTAGGCCAATCTGTTACTCGTTACTTCTTAACATCCTGTCAATCCTGTTCATCCTTGTTAACTCTTTTCCGACAACCGACAACTGAGAACCGATAACTATTAATAAAGAGGCATAAAATGAGTGATAAAAAACCGTCAGCTTCCAGTGGCAAAGCTAAGGGAAGTAGCAAAAACCCTGCCAAAAACGGGCATGTCAAGCTCAACATTCCCCCCGAAATCCCTATAACAAATGTTACAGAAACCAATCCGAAAAAGAGAGGTCGGGCCCCGCGTAACTTATTATTAGCCAGTACCGCGATTGGAGCGGTAGGTTATGGGGCGTGGCAAGCTGGGCGCACCCGCTTTAACAGTAAAATAACTGGCAAGCTGGACTTAAAAGGCTTACAAAAACCAGTAGAAGTTATCCGCGACAAATGGGGTATCCCCCACCTTTACGCCGAGAGTTTAAGCGATTTAGCCTTTGCTCAGGGTTTTGTACAGGCTCAAGACCGTTTGTGGCAAATGGAGTTTCAAAGACGCTTGGCTTCGGGGCGTTTAGCCGAGGTGCTGGGTGAGCCAGTAATATTTATTGATAAGCAGATGCGCCGTTTACAACTTCGGCGGGCCGCCCACAACGATTATGCCCACCTTGACCCTCAAAGCGAAGAAAAAATGGTGCTAGACCGATTGGCAGAAGGTATTAACGCCTTTATTAATACCAAAAAATTACCTTTGGAATTTTCGATTTTGCGCTACAAACCCGAAACCTGGAGCGCGATAGATAGCCTCACCTGGGCCAAAATGATGGCAGTGGCCCAAAGCACCAACCTGGATACCGAATTGGTGCGAGCACAAGTGGTACAGGCGGTGGGAGCCGAACGCGCCGCCCAACTTGAGCCAACCCGCACGCTGACGGGTCGCCCCCTGATTGTGCCACCGGGGGCGGATTATAGCGGTATCAACCTTGAAAAAATCAGCGAGGATTTTAGCAAACTTAAAATCGCGCTGGGCGCATTGACGGGTGGCAATAGTAACAACTGGGTGATTAGCGGCAAAAAGACCGAGAGCGGCAAACCTTATTTGTGCAATGACCCCCATATGTCGGTGTTGATGCCCGGAACGTGGTACGAGATGCACCTGCACGCTCCCGACCTGGAGGTAATCGGGGTTAGTATTCCCGGCGTTCCCTTGATTATTATCGGGCATAACCAGCATATCGCCTGGGGTGTTACTAACACAATGGCCGATTTTCAGGATAGTTTTATCGAGAAGGTTGACCCCGCCAATCCCCGCCGTTATGAACACAAGGGTGAGTGGAAAGATTTCGAGTTTAGCCGTGAGGAAATTAAAATCAAGGGTAAACCCAGCATTTTTGAGGAATACGCCCGAAGTGTGCATGGCCCAGTTTTGAATTCTTTCAAGGTTGGCGGGAATAACGAGGCCGCCGATGCCAGCAGTCCAAACATCGAAGCCCCTTTGAGCGTTTCCTGGTCTATTTACGAGCCCGCCACCGGGGTAAAATCTATTTTGGGACTTAGCCGCGCCCGTAACTGGGAGGAGTTCCGCACCGCTCTAAGCTTTTGGGACATGCCTTCGCTTAGTTTTGTCTACGCTGATGTGACGGGCAATATCGGCTATCAATTTACCGGAAATATTCCTATCCGAGGTAAGGGGCTAGGGCTTGTGCCAAGTCCCGGTCACACTGGCGAATATGACTGGCAGGGTTATATTCCTTTTGAGGAGTTGCCCCGCAGCTATAACCCGGAACAGGGCTATATTATTACCACTAACCAGAAGGTGGTAGATAACGACTATCCTTATTGGTTGGGCAGCGATTATTTAGGTGAGAACCGAGCCGAACGCTTGCGCCAGCTTATTACCAGCAAAGAAAAACTGAGTCTGGACGATATGGCCCGCTTCCAGATTGACCAACTAAGTCTGCCCGGTATGCGGCTGGCCCGTCGTCTGGTGCAAATTGATACTGCCGGGCTAAACGACCTTCAACGCCGCGCCCTGGGCTATCTGGCAACCTGGGATGGCAACCTGAATGCCCAGAGCATTGCGGGCTGTTTGTATGAGGTTACTTTGCAAAAGCTCTCCCGGCTGGTTTTCGAGCCAATTCTAGGCAAGGCCACCGAAGGCTATCTGGGTAATACTGATAACCCGCTTGCCCCTATCAACAGCTTGCAATGTATCGCCTTCTCCTTCCTGATTGACCAGATCGAGGCTAACGACCAGAGCTTATTACCCCCCGGCAAAAGCTGGGACAGCCTGTTAACCGAGGCTCTGACAAAAGCTATTAGCTGGTTGCAAGGGAAGCTGGGCAACGAGATTAACGGCTGGGAGTGGGGCAAACTGCACCAGCTAACCTATAGCCACCCGTTAGGTGCGGTAAAGCCCCTTGACCGCATCTTCAATCGGGGGCCATACCCGGTGGGCGGAGATTGGGATACGGTCTGGCAGATGGGCTACAGTAGTGCCAACGATAATTTTGCCTTTAACGGGGCTTCCAGTGCTATCCGCCTGATTGCCGACCTGAGCGATTGGGAAAAAACCCGTTTTGGCACTACCAGCGGGCAGGGCGGCTCACCTTTCAGCCCTCATTACGCCGATTTTATTGACGATTGGCTGACAGGCCAGCACCACCCCCATTATTTCAAACGAGCCAGCATTCTTGAGCATGCAGAGGGCAAACTCACCCTTAACCCGGCCACTTAGGTCAATACCAATAATATTTTTTAAGGGCGAACCGGGTGTTCGCCTTTTTTCGTGTTGTATAACTTCCCTTATGTGCTAACATGAGCTAGATGATAATTTATAAGCTGGAAACATAAGCGATGGAATTTTTACCTGAAAACGCCGTGCTGATAATAATTGACCTGCAAAAAGCCATAGACCATTCTAGTTGGGGCAAACGCAACAATCTCCAGGCTGAGGAAAATAACGTCCGCTTGTTAAAGCTGTGGCGCGAAACCCACCGTCCGCTTATTCATGTGCGTCATGCTTCGAGTGAACCCAACTCCACCTATCGCCCAAACCAGGAAGGTTTCGAGTTTAAAAAAGAAGTTCAGCCCATGCCTAGTGAAACCATCCTGACCAAGCACCATCATAGTGCTTTTATAGATACAGATTTAGAGCAACAACTTCGTAGCAACGGTTGGGATACTTTGATAATCACCGGGGTTATTACGAATAATTCGGTGGAGGCGACGGTGCGGATGGCTGGAAACCTGGGTTTTGATACCTATGTGGTTTCGGATGCCACTTTTACTTTTGATAAAGTTGACCTGACGGGCAAACTACATCCCGCCGAAGATGTGCATAATTTGTCACTGGCGAATATGCATGGCGAATACGCGACGGTGGTGGATACCGCCACCATTCTGGAATGGGCGAAATAGGTTGAATATCCAATATTAGATTTTAGATATTCGATTTCAGATTTTTTACCGACGACTAATGACCGACCAGAGGTTTGAAATGACCAATCAGGAATTAGCGAAAATATTTACCCTTATCGGCGACTTGCTGGAACTCAAGGGCGAAAATGTCTATAAAATTTCGGCCTACCGCAAGGCTGCCGAAACCTTAACCAGCACCACCGAAGATGCCCAGGCGATGTGGAAAGAAGGCCGTTTGCGCCAGTTGCCGGGAATTGGTGAGGCGATTTCCACCAAGATTGACGAGATACTGCGGACGGGTAATCTGAATTTCTTGCTCAAATTGGAAGAAGAAATCCCCCCCGACCTGGTGACACTGCTGGAAGTGCCGGGTATTGGCGCAAAAACCGCTATGCAGCTTTACAAGAATCTGGGGATTAAAGGTATTGGTGAGCTTGAAGAAGCCCTCAAGGACGGGCGGGTAGCTACCGCGCCGGGGATGGGAGCAAAAAAGGCCGAGTCAATGCTGAAAAATCTGGAGGCGGTACGGGCCAGAGGCGAGAAAAAGCTATTGCTGGGAATTGCCCTGCCCGCCGCCCGTCAACTTATGGAGCGGATGAAGCAAGTTGACCCCAATATTGTCAGTATCCAGCCTACCGGGGCATTGCGACGGGGCGAAGAAACGGTTGACCAGATTAGTATCGTGGCTTGTAGCAACGATACCTACGACACCCTGGAAGCCTTCCTGAAACTGCCCGATATTGCCGAAGTCCAGAAACGCCGCGACTATAAGGCCGAGGTTATTTTGAACAACGGTATTAAGGTGGAATTTATTACCTGTTTCCCGGAGCAACTCGCTACCACCCTGGCGATGACCACCGGCACCGACGAACACCGCGCCAAACTGCGGGACGAAGCCTGGAAGCGGGGCTACGAGCTTAGTCTGGGGGGCTTTATCAAGAAAGAGGAGCTTTGGCCCGCCAAAGACGAGGAGGAGGTTTTCCGCTACCTGGGGCTGCCCTACCTGCCGCCTGAAGTCCGCAACGGCACCGACGAATTTGATGCGGTTAAAACCGGGCAACTGAATATAGACCTGGTGTTGCTGGAGGATATTCGCGGCGACCTGCACTGCCACTCCACCTGGAGTGATGGCACTACCAGCATTGAGGAGATGGCCCGCGCCGCTATCCGCAAAGGTTATCGTTATCTGCTGATGACCGACCACACCAAGAGCCTGGGGATGGTACGCGGCCTGACCGAAGAACGTCTAACCGAGCAACAGGCCGAGATTTATCGCATCAACGATATGCTGACGAAGGAAGGGCATAATTTCACCCTGTTGAGCGGGGCGGAGGTGGAGATTAAGGCTGATGGCGAGCTGGATTTCGCTGACGAGGTGCTGGCGCAAATGGACATCGTGGTGGCTTCGTTGCATAGCAGCTTGCGGCAGGAGCGCAAGAAAATCACCGAGCGGCTGCTAAAAGCGATGCATAACCCTCATGTGGATATTATTGCCCATCCCACCGGGCGCATAATCAATGCCCGCGAACCCGCCGACCTGAATATGCTCAAGGTATTCGTGGCGGCCCGCGAGACTGGCACGGCCCTCGAAATCAATAGTGGCCCTGACCGCCTCGACCTCAAGGATGAACACGTTAAACAAGCTCTGGACGAGAAGGTCAAACTGGTTATCAGCAGCGATGCCCACGCTCCCCGCGCACTGGACAACCTTGAGTATGGCGTAATCACGGCCCGGCGGGGTGGCGCACGCCCGATTGATATTCTTAACACCCACAATCTAGCGGGGCTAAAGTCGCACCTGAAACCGTAAGGATTTTGACGTGGCAGATATAGTTAATAATGAACTAATGGATTTCGTACACGGCACTACAGATGTTCGATGGAAGGGTCCTAAAATTTTTAGCAAGGGAGTAGGCGAGTTTGGAACAGGGTTTTATACCTTTGAAGATACTAGCTGGGGAAGGAGAGTCGCCAGTGAATGGGCCAATCGAAAAGCTAATCAAGAGGGAAGTAAACCAATTTTAGTTCGAGTTAGTATACCTTTGGAAGTTTATACACGGTTAAAGACAAAAAAGATAACTGAAAAAACTCTCAATAATTTTTATGAGCGTTGGTACAAAGAGGCCGCTACAGGATACGAGCTTGTTATAGGGCCAGTTGGGAAAAATGCTGGTGGCAAAAAAAGAGAGGCTAATAAAAATTATCCTGAACAATACAAATTTGAAGGCAGTGGTATAATAGCTTTGAAAGTGGAAGATGTTATTCAATTATAATATTTTCACGTTTTAGTTTGACTGGAAGGTTAGAAATGGCTAAAAGCAAAGACAAAATTAGTTCTAAAGATTATTATCTACAAACCTGGAAACAAATGTTAGGGGAGTTTTTGGGTTGGTCAGAATTTCAGGTTAGGGAATGGGCGGAGAGGTACTATGAGTTTCTTGACGACCCTCATGATATTTTCTACCACGAAACTCCCCAATATTGGGCGGTTAATATTTTAATTCCTGATTCGCTTAAAACGCAGTTAGAAATTTTTGATAAAATTGATTTAGAACACCGAATTCTAGCTGTTTTTAACGAGCCGTTTGATTACCCAATTGATACCAATTGGAAACCTTATAAAGCCAAAATTGAGCAAATTCTTAGCGAATATGGAGAACGATTTCCCCAATTAATACCGCAGGAAGCCCCCAGATGAAGGATTATACTATCGTGGTGTTCTATAGCGAGGAAGACGAATGTTATGTAGCTGACATTCCCGACCTGAAATATTGCTCCGCCTTTGGAGATACCTCGGAAGAAGCCTTTAAAGAGGCTTTAGTTGCAAAAAAAGGCTGGTTAGAAGTAGCTAAAGCCGAGGGTCTGCCAATTCCTTTGCCCAAATATAGACCTGACCCACTACCTGCCGCATCGTAATACAACAACCTTAACATCTACATTTATCAGGCTTAAAAGCCAACCATTACAAAAATGAACAACAAACTTATAGACCAGATTGTAGAAGCTCTTAGCAATGAAGATGAAAAGGCTTATGAACATTTATATCGATTTGGGATAATAGAGGAAATCGGCTTTGAGCAAGCCATTGAACCGATGCGCCAGATTTTGGCTAACCCGGTGTATCCTCCATATATACGGGCTACTTGTGCCATTTATCTAGGTAAACTTGAAGATCAGGATAGTTTGGAATTGCTTATTGGCATTTTACGAGATAAAGATGAAAACGAAACTGTTAGAAGCTACGCGGCTAGTGGATTAGGCTATTTGAAAAACACGAAAGCTTTTGAGGTGTTGGTTGAAGCACTTCAAGAAGATAGATTAGAAACAGCTAGTACCCAAGCATTAGGGAAACTAGGCGACCTTAGAGCGATAGAAATATTGATTACTGTTCTCAAAAAACCCGGCGAAAATCGGTGGTGGCCGCAAACCTGTGCCCAACGTGCTTTGACAGATTTAGGTTACGAAAATGTTTTTGATGTGTTTTTAGAACTGCTAAAAGATGAAAACCCTGAAGTAAGAATCCAGGCCGCCGATGGTTTAATGTGGTCATTAGACAAACGGGCGGTAGAACCTTTAATTGAAATCGTAAAACATGACCAAGATAGCCGGGTGCGAAGTGCAGCTATCAGGTATCTTGTTTGGTGGAAAGAATTACACGATAAAAGGTCAATTCCTCCTATGATAGAGGCTTTGCAAGAAGGGGATGATTTAGTAAAAATTGCCGCCGCTTGGTCATTAATGCACATCGGGGACGAAAGAGCCATACAACCACTAATTGAGGCTACAAAACACCAAAATCCTGAAGTTCGCTACTGGGCTTGTTTTGCTTTAGGAAATATAGGCGATGAAAATGTGTTGCCAACACTTGAGTTTATAGCCGCTAATGACACAGGCGCAATGAGCGATTGGGAGTTTGTTGCTAAGTCCGCGCAAGATGCGATTGAGCGAATAAACCAAAGAAGCACACCTAAAAATTAAACTGATACGCTGCTTCCGCGATTCCCGCCAGCCGCGACCAATCGAACTCGGCCCATATTCTGGACGCGCCTTGTTTCCCTAAAGTGTGGCGGGCGGCGGGGTCAAGTTGCAAGAGACGGGCGGCGGCCTGGGCAACAGCCTCCTCGTCACCGGGCGAGATTAAAAAACCACCTTCACCCTCGCGTAAATATTCGCTTTGCTGCCCCACCGCTTCGGTTATTACCGGGCGTTCCGCCACCAGTAGCTCCACAAATTTGAGGGAGCAACGGGCGCGGTTAATCAGGTTATCGTCAAAGGGGTAAATAGCCACATCCCCACAGCCTAACAGCCCCGGCAAATCCTCCCAGGCTACTTGCCCGGTAGTAATAATTTTGTCGGCAAGGCCATAGGGTGCGGCTAGTTGTTTAAGCTTCTTTTCCTCGCCAAAAAAGCCCCCACCCACCACCAACAGCCGCACCTTCACCGCCTCATCTTCGGGTAGTAATTCCAGGGTGCGTTTTACGATTTTGAGCAGGCGTTCGGGCTTGAATTCGGCGAAACGGGTATAGGCCAGCAGCACCAACTTATCCTGCAAACCTAACTTTTGCCGCCAGTTTTGGGCCACAGCCTCGGCGGTAGGGCCAGACCAGTCGGCATATTTAGAGCGCGACACCCCGTTGGGCAGATAAAAAACCTGCGCTGGCTTAACCCCACAACCCCAGACCTGGGTTTGCAAAGTGCGGCTGGCAACCGTCACGGCAGAAGCTCGCCGGGGCAAATCCCGCTCCTGCCAGCTAAAGAGTTTCTTTTGCGACCAACTATAGGGGTTAATATCGTTCCAGCCGCCCGCCCCTTCCCAATCGTCGGTGTCCAGCACAAACCTATGTCCGCGCAAGGCCAGATATAGCCCCGCCAACCCACTATAACCTTTGGGCTTGATTACATGAGTAACATCCGGCTGAAATTCCAACGCGCTCTGAGCTAACCGCCGTGATAGGTTAATTACTAACGGTCTTTCCAGCGGCAGCGTCACCAATTCCACCCCCTCTTGCCGGGTGATAATGGGCGGTTCGGGTTTTGCATCGTCCCAGGGCGGAATAGACACCCGCACCTGATGCCCGCGCTCCGCCAGCGCACTTGCCAACGGCAGCACCCGCCCACTTACCGTACCTTTAGTTTTCAAGCCAAACGGCGCAACAAAACTTATTCTCATTTGCGAAAGTATAGCCGAAATGTAGTCTAAATTACAACAAACCTTTACTTAGGGGGTTCATGATGATAAAATTTAACCAATCGAAAGTCCAAAAAGAAAAAAGCTATACAAAAGGACTGCTAAACTTTGTCACTGGATAACAACACCCTGGAAACGGCTGGGAAAATAACCGGGAATATATTGAAAATATTAATCGTCGCGGCAGAAGCCGTACCCTTCGCTAAGGTTGGTCATGTGGCCGAGGTCATTGGCTCGCTACCCGGCGCACTCCACCAGATGGGCCACGATGTACGGCTGGTAATCCCCCGTTATGGGCGGATTGACCCCATGAAGTTTGACCTCAAACCGCTGATACATGAACTAAGTGTACCCCTGCAAAATAATCACAACGAAAACGTTTATATTACCGAAACCCAGATAAAGGGCGGCGTACCAGTTTATTTTGTTAATAGTGAGCGTTACTTTAACCGCGAGGGTATTTATGGCTACCCCGATGACGACGAACGCTTTATTTTGTTCTGTCGGACGGTGCTGGAAATGTTGCCGGAGCTGGGTTGGCAGCCCGATATAATCCATTGCCACGAATGGCATACTGCCATCATTCCCAATTGGTTGCACACTATCTACGCCAACCAGCCTTTTTATGAAAATATTGCCAGCGTTTACACTATTCACAATCTGGCCTATCAGGGGATTTTTGGCTATCGGGTGTTGGAAGTAGCCGGGATTGCCGACTTTGATTTTGTGGTTCCGACCATAGACGACCCTTCTAATCTAGTCAGCCTGATGAGCCTGGGTATCCGCCACGCCGACGTAATCAGCACCGTTAGCCCAACCTATGCTCAGGAAATCTTGACCCCCCAATATGGCGAACACCTGGACGAACTTTTACTGGAGCGTAAGAGTCACCTTTTTGGAATTTTGAATGGGATTGATACTAACCTTTTCAACCCGGCGACAGACCGCTATCTTGCCGCTCGTTTTGACGAAACCCGCCTGGATGACCGCCTCGCCAACAAGCTAAATCTACAAAAAGATTTAAAACTGCCCCAGAACCCCGATATTCCAGTTATTGGCATGATAACCCGCCTGGCAAACCAAAAAGGGCTTGACCTTTTATCCCAGATTATCGAGCCGCTCCTAAAGTATGATGTACAGTTTGTCTTGATGGGGACGGGCGACCCACTATACCACGAGCGTTTTTCCCAGGTAGCCAAGAATAACCCGGAGAAAATGGCGGTTTTGTTGACCTTTAACACGGTGCTGGCCCAGAAAATCTATGGCGGTAGTGATATATTCCTGATGCCCTCCCGCTTTGAGCCCTGTGGTTTGGGGCAAATGATTGCGATGCGCTATGGCTCAATCCCGGTGGTGCGGCGCACGGGTGGTCTGGCCGATACCGTAGAGGATTTTGACCCCCGCACCGGGCAAGGCAACGGCTTTACTTTCACCGAATACGACCAACATGCCCTGTTTGCGGCGATTGTCCGCGCTCTGGAAATTTACAAATATAAAGAAACCTGGCACAAACTGATGCTACGGGACATGATGGCGGACTATTCCTGGAAGGCCAGTGCCAACGAATATGTCAAACTTTACCAGAAAGCCCAGCAATTCCACGCGCACGGAGAGTCTACTTGAGCGAACCCAGAACCATAACCCGCCTACCCCAACTTGTAGCCGCTCTTTCCACCAGTGAGAAAGCGGTTTTTGAACGGCTTTTTCTGGTTTCAAGCTCTACCGGGGAAATGCAAACCCCCGATGCCGCCCGCCAGACCTTAATTGATTGTTTTGCTTCAGTCGAAGCGGGACTTAAACAAACTATTATCAAAGTCACTAATCGCGTAACCCTCGAAACCTCGCTGTTCAACCCTTTACGTGGCTTACGGCCTCTCGAACGGCTGGAAGGTGATTTGGAACAGCTTATCGAAGAAGGCAAAAAAACCGACCAGTTTGAACGCCCTTTGGAGCAGACCTTTTCCGATGTTTTTGGTAGAATTGAAACTGAACATAGCCTGACCGCCAGTAACATTGCCAAAGCCGATGGTTGGCATAGTGTGGTAATATTCAAGGAATATCACCCGTTAAAGTTCAGTTCAGCCCAGGTGATAGATTACCTGATGACCGCCCGCCTATGGGCCGAAAAAGCGGCGGAAAATGACCCAAAGGCTGCTTATTTCTTTTTTTTGTGGAACTGTTTGTGGAAAGCGGGAGCCAGCCAGACGCACGGGCACGCTCAGGCAATGTTAGGCCGCGACATGCACTATGGGCTGGTGGAGCGGTTGCGACGTGATACACAGGCTTACGAAATCCGCTACAAACAAAACTTTTTTGCCGAATTGGTAAAAGTTAGTCGAGCTCTGGCCCTTACCGCCGACCCAGCAGACCGGGTAAAAGCGGTGGCATCCCTCACGCCCTTGCGCGAACGCGAAATCTGGCTGATTACCGATGATTATTCGCCCGATTTAGGCAAGGCCATTCATAAAGTTTTGGACTTTTACTACTCTATTGGCGTTAGAACCTTTAACGTGGCAATTCAAATGCCACCCATCCGGCCTGTGCCGGAAAGTTGGGCAGGTTTCCCGGTAATCGCCCGCATCGTGGCGCGGGGCAATCCCTTGTTACGCCCGGTGGATGTGGGGGCTATCGAGCTTTTTGGGGCCAGTATTATTGCGGGCGACCCTTTTAAGTTAGCCGAAGATTTTCGGAACTGGTTACGACAAAACCCTTAAATTCACATCTTATCAAACATACCAACACAGCATGTCGAATTTTGTATTTATTATTATCTCAGGCCCACCCTGTAGCGGTAAAACCACCCTGAGCCAAAAGCTGGTGGAAGAATTCAGGTTGCCCCTGATTAGCAAGGACGGGATTAAAGAAACTCTTTTCGATAGTATCGGCTGGAAAGACCGCGAGTGGTCAAAAAGCCTGGGTTTTGCCAGTTACCAGATTTTGTTTTATTTCGCCGAGGCGATGTTGCAAGCCCAAACCTCCTTTATTCTAGAAGCCAACCTACTGACCCAATTCCATACCCCCAAAATATTAGCTCTCAAAGATAAATATAATTTCCAGCCATTTCAGATCCAATGTATTACCGATGGTGAGGTTTTGTTTGAACGTTTCAAGCAACGCGCCGAATCAGGCAACCGTCACCCCGGACACGGCGAACATCTACAATATGAGGAAGCCCGCCCGGTGCTGCTAAAAGGGCGTTACGAATATCTGGAGATTGGCGGCCCGTTGATTGAGGTAGACACCACCGACTTTGCCAAAATTGACTATCCTGGCCTATTCTCCTCCCTAAAAACCTTTCTATAGTTGTCGGTCGTCGGTTGTCAGTTGTCGGGAAAATTCGTAGGGGCGGTTCGTGAACCGCCCGGCAACAGGGGGAACAATTCTTGTAGGGGCGACCCGGTGGGTCGTTCTGGATTTAATTCAATTTTAGATTTTGGATATTCGATTTTAGATTTTCTTATATCCTGTTCATCCTGTCTATCCTTATTAATAATGATTTATGAAAAAAGAAGTAGCCGAATTTTTAACCAGCGTAGAGGGCCGTGCCGCGCTTGCCGAAGTTGAGACACGCGGAGTTAGTGAAGCCACCCACCTGAGCGTCCTAACGGGGCTGAGACGTACCTTCTCGCCCGAAATAGCCGGGGCACTGGTACAACAGGCCATGCTTCGACAAAAGGCCGCAAGGCGAGGCAAGTTCTCTCAGGTCAAAGCGATGTTTTTCACCGCCGAAGGTCTGGAGCAAGCATCGAGCGAGACTGTTGCCCATTACCGGGCCGAACGGATGCGTCAATTTTTACCAACCGGGGCAAAGGTAGCCGATTTTTGTTGTAGCATCGGCGGGGATACGTTAGGCTTGGCCCGTTATTTTAGTGTGAGCGGGGTGGATTTGGACGAAGCTCGTCTGGTTTTTGCCGCCGCCAATTGTGCTGCTTACGGGGTTCAAGCCGATTTTTTAACCGAGGATATTACCAAAATTGAGGTCAAGGGCTACGAGGCGATTTTTTTCGACCCGGCCCGCCGCACCAACGAAGGTCGTCGTCTGTTCTCGGTGGAAGATTATCGCCCACCTCTTTCGCTGATAAAAAAGTGGCTGGAAATAGTGCCAGAGGTGGTAGTAAAAACTTCGCCGGGGGTAGATTATGCCGAATTAGCCCACTACGATTGCGAGGTAGAAATTATTTCGGAGGAAGGCGAGGTTAAAGAGGCGGTTTTGTGGTTTGGAAAATTCAAACAAACTAAACGACGGGCAACCCTCTTACCCGGTCTGCACAGCCTGACCTATCTTGAGGACAAACCCGCAATCCCGGTGGGCGAACCGTTGTTATATCTTTACGAGCCGGACGGGGCGGTCATTCGGGCGGGGTTAGTGGAAGAACTGGCATTACAGATGGGCGGCAGCACCCGCAAACTTGACCCGGATATCGCTTTCCTGACCTCGAATGAGAGCCACGATACCCCCTTTGCCCGCCGTTTCCGTATTCTGGAAAGCCAGCCCTGGAACTTGAAAAAGTTAAATCGTCGCTTGCAGGAACTCAAAGTGGGCAAAGTAGTGGTCAAAAAGCGCGGTTCCCCGGTTGACCCCCAACAACTGGAAAAAGCCCTTAATCTGAAAGGACAGGGTGAGATGACGGTGGTGTTAACCCATGTTTTGGGCCAACCCTATGTGCTGCTATGCGAAGTTTAGGAGTACCGACGAAGTATCGTCAATCATTTGCAAGCGCAAGTTAGTGGCGTTATCGGGGATGTCAAAAACCAACAAAATCGGGAAGCTTTTACCAGTTTCAATCGGGCCAAAAGGTGGCACATTGGTATTTAGATAAGTCAGCGAAGCGGCGGTGACATCCGGGCGATAAATTGTGCCCTGCCCATCTACCAGATTAAAAAGTTGCAGAGGATTAGGCCAATCGCGCCCATTGCCCAAGTTAGTAACTCTAATCGTCACCTGGAAAAATTTACCTTTAATACTGGTCAGGTTGCCAATTTTAGGCTGGGTTAGCGGTTTGTTAGCCTCGGCAATCTCCCAATTTTTACCCTTTCCACTCCCGCCGGGCTTAACCTCAACGGCGTTGACCGGGGGTGGCACATAAGCCAGAGTCGGGTCGTTGGGCAAACTATCAATCACACTTTTAGGGTCAGCTCCATTGCCAAAAACCCGTTGCCCCCAACCCGCTTGAGTGATACGGTTAAACAAAGCCCGCTCGTTAGAACGTACCTCGCCCGTGGTTGTCCCCGGCACGCCCCGCGTAATAATAATGCGGTCAAGGCTGGGGAAACGAGTATAGAGAGCATAGAAAATTCGGGCCCAATCGCTCTTATATTGCTGCTCGCTTTTGTTGGATAAATAGCCGATTGAGACCGTGCCGCTCCCTTCCACTTTCACCTGAATATTATCGGTAGGCTGCCAGGCCGCAATTTCCGCCATAAGATTGTCCTGAGTAGGCTGGTTAATAGTGCGGTGGCTCTGGTCGTCCAGCGAAGCCCCGTAATGCGCGGCCAGACGGTCTTCGGTGGCGGCTTTGGTCAGGTCGGCTAAACTTTGGACTGCCGGGTTCATATCGCCGCGCCAGGGGAAAAAGCTAAAAGCCGAGCTACGAGTCATATCGGCCTTATAGACCATGCGCTTTTCGTCTTTAGGGTCGGTCAGGTTGATGGTCAGGCGATTGAGGTCGGGATATTGACGGAATAGCGAATAAACCAGGGCATAAGTGGTAGCCTCGGATTGGCGCAGTAAATCCAGGGGGTCGGGCTTGGCGGGCGTGGCAAAAGTTTCGGCGTTAGTCGCACCACCCTTCTCACTGAGGCGAATGGTCAGGCGCAAGGTATCGGGTTTAGTGCTACCGTCTGGCGTAACAGCCTGTAAATCCAGCACCCGACGGTCAAACATATCGGGCGTTTGCAGAAAGGCCAACGCCCCCTCCCGGCTGAGTATCCCCGTAGGCACGGGCGTATTGGTCGGTTGGGCTTGCGAGTCAGCCGTTACAGCCGCCACTTGAGTTGGTCGGGCATTATTATTTTTGGCAGTCAGGATGTTTGTGCCTAGCGGGTTGCCCAGAAGCGATTCCAGCAGCAGCACTGACCCCGCCACCAATATTAACAGGGCCACTACCCCGGCAACCCAGGGAAAAATATTAAAACCGCCTTCTTCACGCTCCTGATTAATGAAATAGTTAGAGCGACTTTTCCCCTTATCCGCCGCCTTGAATGGCTCCTTTGGTCGGGGTCTGTCGCCCACATTGGAAGTTGGGCGCGCCTGGGTAGGGTTGGGGCGGGGGGATGATGAAGGGCTAGAAGTGGGCGGAGCGGCGGCAGCGGCACGGGCATAGCGGTTAAGGCTATCTCGAATTTGGTTATAGTCGCGACGTTTGTCGGCATCCCGTAACACGTCAAAAGCCAGATTAATCTGGGACATTTTATTTTCAGATTCGGGCGCACGGTTAATGTCAGGGTGGTATTTTTTGGACAGGGCGCGATAAGCCGCCTCAATAACCTCCGGCTCTGCGCCAGGGTCAACTTGCAGCACTTTATAATAATCCAGTTCGGTTTTGCGTCTGACTTCCGCCAAAAAAGCCTACCCGTCTTAACAATAAAGACACGGCGCACCGTGTCCCAAACAGCCCTTTACCATAATCTGATTATACGGGGCTTGGGGTCAAGCGTCAATTCCGCAAAGTAATCAGGTGGAAGGTTTTACTTTCCAAAGCCGCACAATATCCCGACTAGAAGCGGCAGCTACCGTTTGTCCATCCGACGAAAAATCCAGATCGTAAATTATATTCTGCATTTTGCCAAAATCTTTTATTTTTTGCCCCGTTTGAATGTCCCAAAGCTTAAAATAATTGGGGCTGTTAAGAGTGTATTTACTTTTTTCAACTTCCGAAACCAATAAATTACCTTTGGGCGAAAAAGCCACAATATCAGTTTTATCCTCTATTTTTCGCACTAGCAAGCCATCGGCAACCTTCCAAACAAAAATATTCCCATCTGAGGCTATAAGCTGCTGACCGTCCGGGGTAAAGGCTATGCCTAGGATATAATTTTTTAAACCGCTAAAGGTAGCTGCTTTACTCCAATCCTTAACCCGCCATAAAATTAGTCCAAAGTCATTATCGCTGAGATGACTATAAGTAGCCAAAAATGTTCCATCAGGCGAAAAAGCGATTTTATTAATGGCATCTGGCAATATTTTTAATTCCATACCATCGCTAATCTGCCAGATTCTAACTCCGGTATTATAAGCACCAGTAGCAAGCAAACTACCATCCGGCGAGAAAGCCAAGTTTGAACTATATTCACCTGGTGGGTTGATAGTACGAATTAAAGAACCATCCTGTACATTCCATAATTTTACGGTTTTATCCCAGGAAGCACTGGCAAGCATTTTCCCAGCGGGCGAAAAAGCCAAAGCATCAATCCAATCCTGATGGCCTTTTAGTTCCCGAATTAAATTTCCGTCAGCCACATTTACCAGTTGCAAAAGAGCATCAGAACCACCAATTGCTAAAATTGTCCCGTCCGGCGAATATTTTACGCTTTGAATAGCTTTTCCGCCGATTGTTATTTGCCGAACACAACCGCTATAACCCAGGCTGGTATCCAGCCAACCGCAAGTTTGCGCCCCAAAACCTAAAATACTAATTGTGGTACAAAGTAACATTGCACCAAGAATTAAATATAAGGCTGGGGAATTATTTCGATTTACCAAATTTTGGTTAGTAACTTGTTCCTGCTTAAGCTCTGGTTTGCGGAAAATGTACAAATCCAGTGGCTGGTTGTAGCCAATTATTCTGATTTTCCTATTGAGAGGTAGAAAATTATATAGTAGAGGATAAATTAGATAAAGTAGGTAAACTACCCAAGTTATCGGATTGGGGGTAAAAGTTTGAAATCCAGAAACGAGCAAGGTATAAACCATTCCAAACATGAAAAATGATATGCCATTTGAAAATAGTTTAGCATTTGTATTAGGCACTATTGAAAACCTACGGGTTCGGTAATAGGCAATAATATTGGCACTACCAAGCCAAAGATAAACTAAAGTAGGAGCAAAAACACCCCAATCGGCGAGAAAGTCCATGATACAAACCTCTCAGTCCAAAGTATCCTTCACTAATTTTTGCAAAAACTCCGCCTCAGCCTCCCGGCTAACCAGCTTGCCATCCAGCACCGCGTCCCGTAACTGGTCAAGAATAAACTTGAACTGTTTACCCGGCTTCAAACCTAGTTCCTTGAGATAATCCCCGCCAAGTTGGGGTTTTATAGTCGCTATCTTGTCCAGAAAATGACGCAGAAGCGGGGCTTTGGCGGGGGCGAGAACGGCGGCGATTTCCAGGGCTTCTAGGTCATATACGTGCAACAGGGCGTAAAGTTGGCTATTGGGCAGAGCCTCAGTCAAAGCTGGCAGAACCTCATGTTTCAGGCGCGAAAGTTGGGGTGGAATTCTGGCGGCCTCATGCGAATAACGTAATTCTAACACTACCTTTTCGGCCTGGGCGGGTAGCATATAAGCACAGAGAGTCGCTAGAAATGCTATCATTTTTGGGAAGAGCAATTTGCGAACCGGCCCTATATCCGCCGCCATCCAGTCCCTTATCCACCAAAAATCTTTTTCAACCTCAGAATCCCACTTCAACAAAGGGTGAATCTGGCTAAGGAGGTCATATTTGTTCAAAATCTGCATGCCTCGGTCTGGCGCATCCTCGGCTAAAATCAAGGTTAGCTCGTTACGGCGACGCTCGGCGGTAAGTTTACCCAAACCCGTAACGGCCTCCCGCAAAAGTTTCGCGGTTTCAGGGTCAAATTTGTAGCCGAAACGAGCCGCAAAACGACAGCCCCTCACCATCCGGGTAGGGTCGTCCGCAAAACTTTTGGGGTGCAAGACTCGCAACCAACCATCCCGCAAATCTTCCAGCCCACCATAAGGGTCAACCAAACCATCGGTTGGCGACAAGGCCAGGGCGTTTATGGTAAAATCGCGCCGCTTTAAATCTTCCTCAAGGGTAGCGGGTGGGTCAATGTCTACGGTAGGGAGTGCGCCGGGGTGGCTGTAAAGCTCGTGGCGAGCGGTGGCAAGGTCAATGTGTAACTTTGTACCGTCCAGAAAGGCCACATCCAGCCGTGCCGTGCCAAAAGCGTCATGTTTCAGCAGCTTTATTTCGGTTATACCCGGTTGTTCCTCAAAATAAATTAGCAGTTGCTCCGCCAGGGGGTGACTAAAACTAAGAGTGACAAAATCCAAATCTAAGTTTTGCCGCCCCAAAAGCAAATCGCGCACAATCCCGCCTACCAGCAAGGCCGGAATCCCCATTTCCTGCCCGACTTTAGTTACTTCCTCGTAAACAAAAAAATGGCTTTCGGGTAGCAATTTTTGTAACTGCTCCCTGATAGCCTGGGGATTCTTTACATCAAACGGCGGAAAAGTGGGTCGCATAAAAACCCTTTTAACTCACCACAAAGGCACAAAGTTCACAAAGAGTTTTTAAAGTTTAATTTCCTTTGTGTTCTCTGTGCCTCTGTGGTGAAAATTATTATTTCCGATTGGCAGTCAGGCGTTCCAGCTCCTCTTCGGCGACTTTTGGATCAAGCTTCTCGAAAAGGGCGGTGGGCGGCGGCAAAAGCTGACCAACTGGCACTGGCTCGATTTTCCAGGTCGCAAAAGCCGAGATTTTCAAGACACCTTGTTCCTCAACCCCGCTATAGGTAGCGGTAGCCGAGTCGCCGGCCTCAAAACCCAACAGCTCGTGTAGTTTCTCCGCCGAGAACGGCAAGAAAGGATAGGTCAGCACCTTCAGCACATTGGCTATCTGCGCCGCCACATAGTAAGTCGTGCCAGCTCGTTGGGGGTCGGTTTTGATAACCTTCCAGGGCGACTTTTCTTCCAGATAGCCGTTACCCAGCGTCGCCAACGCCAACACCTCTTTCAAGGCATCGCGCAGGTGTACGCCCTCAAGTAACGCGGTAACTCTGGCAAAGGCGACCTCGGCATCCCCCAGCAATTTGCGGTCACTTTCGTCCAATTCGCCCGGCTGCGGAATTTTGCCCTCAAAGTTTTTTTGCAACGGGTTCAGCACCCGGTTAACAAAGTTGCCGTAAGTGCCGATAAGCTCGCTATTCACCCGCCCCACAAAATCCGTCCAACTCCAACTACTATCGCGGGTTTCGGGGGCAATTGCCGTCATGTAGTAACGAATCGCATCGGGCTGATACCGCCCCTCAATGTCCGGCAACCAGATCGCCCAATTGCGGCTGGTACTCATCTGCTCCCCTTCCAGATTCATAAACTCGCTGGCGGGTACATCGTAGGGCAGGTTAAGCTCACCATAGCCAATCAGTATGGCAGGCCAGATGATGGTATGAAAAGGAATATTATCTTTGCCCAGAAAGTTATAGATCCGGGCAGGCTTTTCGCCATCCTTGCCCACGCCCCACCACTTTTCCCAGGCATTCGGTTTACCCTGCCGTTGGGCCCACTCTTTCGCTGCCGACAGATAGCCAATAACCGCATCAAACCAGACGTAAATGCGTTTATCTTTCCACTCGTCACCCGCCAACGGAATCGGCACGCCCCAATCCAGGTCACGGGTAATCGCCCGACCATGCAAGCCCTGATTCAGCCAGTTACGGGTAAAAGCGGTAGTATTCGCCCGCCAATAACTGCGGTCTTGCCCATCCAGCCAACTCCGCAGGGCTGGCTCAAGTTTTGCCAAATCAAGGAAAAAGTGTTCGGTCTCGCGGAACTCAATCGGCTTTTTGTCTAGCACGCTATAAGGATTGATAAGCTTTTGTGGGTCAACCAAAATTCCGCAATTGTCACATTGGTCGCCCCGCGCCCGACTAAAGTGGCAGTTATAACATTCGCCCTCGATGTAGCGGTCTGGCAAAAAGCGACTAAGGCTCTGACTATAAGCCCCAATCATCTTTTCGCGGTAGATATAACCCTTTTCCAGCAGGTGCAGGAACATATCCTGGGTCACGGCGTAGTGGTTTTCGGTATAGGTTTTGGTGAACAGGTCGAATTCTATCCCCAGCGTATCGAAAGTTTTCAGAAAGCTGGTATGATATTCTTCAACCACTTCAAGGGGGGTACGGTTCTCGCGCTCGGCCCGTAAGGTGATGGGCGTACCGTGACAATCGCTGCCACTGACCATCAGCACGTTTTTGCCGCGTGCGCGTTGGAAGCGGGCAAACTGGTCGGCGGGTAAATATACCCCGCTGACATGCCCAGCATGAAAAGGGCCGTTAGCATAAGGCCAGGCTACACAAACCAATATTGGTTCGGCGTTAGTGGTGGGGTTATTTGTTGGATTGGTATTGGTCATCTCGATATAGTCCTCGCAGGTCATTCAATTTCACTTTGATTATATCACGCACCATGCGAATTGAATCCTTGAGCGGACTAACCTTGCTACCCCCAACATGATACCAGTTGACGGGCACTTCCTTAACCTTGAAGCCGCGTTTATGGGCCAGAAAGAGGAGTTCTACATCAAAGCCTGTAACCATCGGGCCTTTAACCGTCGCACTACCATCGCCATAAAGCTGTAACCGTTGGAAAACATCCTGACAAGCCTCATAACTGAAGGCTTTGAAGCCGCATTGGGTATCTTCCAGGGTTGAGCCCGTTACAAACCTTACCAGGAGGTTAAAGACTCGGCCCATCAGGTGGCGATAAAACGGCTCGTTGTAACGGTGGGCTTCGCTTCCTTCACGACTGCCTATTGCCACCGCATAGCCCTGTTCTAGCCATTGTAGTAGCCTCTCAACATCGTTAATGGGCGTTGAAAGGTCGGCATCAGTAAACAAAATATATTTACCTGCTGCCGCCAACATTCCCCGGCGTACAGTGTAGCCCTTGCCGCGGTGTTCGCTCGCGATAAACTTCAATTCGCAGTTGCTATATTCATTTGTCTGCGCTAAAAGCTCGCGTTCTGACATCAATCGCTGAACGATGCCAGCCGTGCCGTCCGCACTGCCATCGTCAACGACTACCACCTCCGCCGGGTAACTTTGCGCTTCCAGATATTCCAGCACGGTTTGCAAACTGCCGGGAAGCCGCTTTTCTTCGTTGTATGCAGGGATAATCACTGAAAGGTAGGGCTGTTGGGTGGCAAGCTGATTACCCTGAGCCGTTTTAAACCCTGGTACTTTGCTGTTCGCCACTTTATCAAGTTGGTAATGCTTGCTAGTGGGAGTCATGTCCGTTTCCCCCTCGTAAGATTCCATTAACCTGAAGCCCTTAATCCGTTTCCTGAATGATTGCGCCGTAGCTGCTTGCCACAACGCCTTAAAAGTGTATATTAATATCCTTTAAGCGTCAAGTTTAGAACTTCATAGATTAATTATAACCACAGAGGACACAAAAGAAGGTTTTAAGGGTAGTAGTGACTTTAGTCGCTTGCTAAGTAAACTGCCGAGCCAATGGTTCAGCACCTAACCACTGCATCATAATTATTTTTTTGGCGGTGAACTGGATGGCTTAACCTATTACCAATTAGAAGAAGCGACTAAAGTCACTACTACGATAAAATCAAAAACCCTCTGTGATGAATATTAAATTAAATATCACACTTGCCTTATAGCGAAACCCTTTAATTGTTTTAAGCCTAGCCAAAGGAAAAACGACAAAAATGACCAACCCGTTACAAATTCAGCTCGAATCTGCCCGCCTACGACTGCGCCCTACCCGCGCAACCGACCTGGCTTATGTTTTGCAAGCCGAGCAAGATAGTGAAAATAGTGGTTTTATCATGCCCTGGCCCTTAGCTAAGCATCATCAGGCTCTCCATAATCTCAACCTGGCTCATCTGATTATCGAGAAGCGGGAAAGTAAGCAACCAATGGGGTTTATACTGTTAGCGGGGCTGGAAGATGCCAATAAAAGTATTGAGTTTCGCCGCATCGTTATAACCGAAAAAGGGGCGGGTTTTGGCAAGGAAGCTTTAGGGTTAGTCAAAAAGCTGGCCTTTGAACAGCTAAAAACGCATCGTCTCTGGCTGGACGTGAAGGATTATAACCAGCGCGCCCGTCACCTTTACGAGTCGGTGGGTTTTGTGGTGGAAGGAACTCTGTGGGAGTGCTTCAAAAATGGCGACCACTATGAATCTCTGGTTATAATGGCAATGTTGGAAGGGGAATACCACGCCTAACGCCTACAAAGGAACTGTAATTGAGTATTTGGTAAGCTTTGTTATAATTAATCCACTAATATCTTTTTGCCGATTTGGATTCCGGTTGGGAGACATAATAAAGTGATAAACACTGTCGTTGGAGAACATTACCTGATAGAGCGAGAGTTAGGGCGCGACCAGTTTGGAGCGGTTTATATGGCGCGGGATGTGCGCTGGAGAGCCGAAATTATGCCAGTGGCAGTGCGTATTTTCGACCCGAAACTAACCCGCTTACCTGGCTTTCTGGAACGCTTTACCCAGATTGCCCCGATTTTACAAAGCCTGGATCAGCTTTATATTAACCGGGTATTGAGTCATGGGATAATTCGGGATGTGGCGGCGGGCACTGAGTTTTATTTTTTGGTAACAGAGCCACCGGGCACACAAACTTTAGATGCTTATTTGCAGCAAAACCGTCACCAGCTAAACCCGGAACAAATTGCGACCCTGTTCGAGCGCATTACCGCTGGGGTGGATTTTGCCCACCGTCATAATATTTTCCACGCTAACCTGAACCTCTGGAATATTACAATGCGGAGTAATGGCACTGAGGTTATCCCCGAAATTGCCGATATGGGTATGATGCAAATGTTGCTGCCCTATGATTTGAGTGAGTTGGAAAAAGTAACGCGCTGGAATATGGCGATTGGTATCCCCGAATATCTTGCGCCGGAACGGTTTCGCGGTCAAGCCCCCGCCAAGTCCAACGATGTGTATGCGCTAGGGGCGATTCTCTATTTTATCCTGAGTGGGCGAGCCCCATTTCAGGGCAATTACGAGCAGCTTATCGTGGCTCACAACTACCAGCAACCCCCCCTGCTTGGCCCAACGGTGCGGCATGGCCCGGAACTGCACCAAATGTTGTTGCGACCTCTGGCAAAAGTGCCACCAGACCGGATTTCGTTGCAGGATATTTGTATCCGCTATCGTCAGATTACCGGGTTGCCGCGTGGGATGTTACCCGTCTTTGAGACCCACCCGACTCGCCCCGCCCCGCCCTTCGATAGTGATAAAAAACGTACGGGCTGGTTCAAAAGGTGATGAGTTGACTTATATAATAAAAAGAAAATTACTGACCGCTCATTATAATTTGTTTAGGGTGTACATCCAGCAAGACGATGATTCTGAGCCTTATTTTTTTGATTATGCTTACTATAACCCTATGCATGTCAGGCATAATCCTACGCTCGAAAACGCAAAACAAGCCTAAGAGCCTGTCTAAAAATGAGGGATGGGTATTTACAAAAACGCTAAACTGGGAGGCATGAATACACGAAAAGCCTATGACAGCGACTTAAATGATAGGGAGTGGGATTTAATCGAACCACTCATTCCA
>Ga0209511_1000563_pt1 | contig 36785 bp, 32 predicted proteins | sample SSSSmetaG_FD_184141 | JGI IMG/M metagenome (GOLD analysis project Ga0209511, IMG submission 184141) | Glacier valley bacterial and archeal communities from Borup Fiord, Nunavut, Canada, to study Microbial Dark Matter (Phase II) - ​SSSS... | ecosystem: Environmental > Aquatic > Freshwater > Ice >... | reverse complement strand
TATTGAGCAGGTTGGCACTCCCCAGCTTGTCGCTCAACTCCCGATTAAGGTTTAGCCCGGTTTCAAAATGAAGGCGGGCCTCGGCATAAGCCCCCTGCCGGGTGGCAAGTGTCCCCAGAGCCTTAAAGGTACGGGCGCGGACACTCAAGCGAGGATTGCTATTTTCGACCCGCTCCGCCAGCGCAAGACTCTCCTGATAATGGTTGGTCGCCGCCGGATAGTTACCCTGCAAGCGATAAACCTCGCCAATTTCGGTCAAAGCCAAACTCGCTCCGGCTAAATCGCCCAACTCCTGGAAAACGGCACGGGCCAGCCGTAAAGCGGGTTCGGCCTCGGCAAACCTTTTTGTTTTAGTAACAGGCTACCTTCGGCCATTTCGGCTCTGGCAATTCCTACTCGGTTATCCAGTTGCTCGGCTAGTTCCAGACTGCCCTGAAAACGGTGGGCGGCCTCATCCCACCGCCCCACCAACTCTAGTACCTGCCCGATTTTCAGTAGCACCTCAACCTGCTCAGCTTCGCTCAAAAGTTCCAGCACCCGGCTATAATAATCCAGGGCTACCTCGTTGGAATAGGCGGCCTGAGCCGCTTCCCCCGCCCGCCGCAAATACTCGCGTTTCTTGGGCAGGTTGCTACTATGGTCGAAATGATAAGCTAATAAGCTGATATATTGTTCCAGCGAGTCGCCATAATTTTGTTCAATATACAGGCCGATTTGTTCGTGGAGGGTGGTGCGAGTGGCAAAGGTCAGGGTCTCATAGGCTACCTCACGGGTCAAAATATGTTTGAACAAATATTCAAGTTCAGGTTGTTGCCGTTCCAGGGGAGTCAGTTCCAACTCACTCAGTCGATTCAACTGTTGAAATATTTCGGCTGATATACGACTACCATCCAATAGGCTCAGAAGCCAGTTAGCCTTGAATAGTCGCCCAATCACGCTAGCGACCTTGAGGGTAACTTTTTCGTTTTCGGTTAGCTGGTCAATTCGGCTGATAATTAGGCTTTGGATACTATCGGGCAGGTCAAGGTTGGAGCTATCCCCCGGCACTAACCCTCGGTCATGCAACAGGTTAACCAACTCGTCAATGTAAAAGGGGTTGCCTTGCGCCCTGGCGAATACCCGCTCGACCAGCCCGCCCAAAATCGCTTCATCTGCCGCCGCCTCTCCCCAAAGCTGGAATAGTTTCAAGGCCAGTAACTGGCGAGTTTCGGCCAGAGTAAATTCGGTGATGTGGAGGGCGGTATAATAATCATATTGAGCCAATGCCCGGAATTGGGGGAATTCTTCGGGGGCGGTTATATCGGCGGGGCGGTTCAGCACCAGCAACAATACCCGACTATCGCCAATATTGCGGGCGATTGTTTCCAACAGGTCAAAAGATAGCGAGTCCAGCCATTGGGCATCTTCCAGCACAATCAAATAGGGCTGTTTGGTAGCAAAGTAAGAAATGCAGTCAACTAACAGGTTTTCCAGCGAGGCTTTGCGGAGTTTGGCATCCAAAGCCCGCACTAAATCATTTTCCGGCAACGACAGGTTAAGAGCTACCCCTAAAAGCGGTAGGCGGGGCTGAAGTTCGGGGTCTACCTCGGCTAACTTGCCTGCCAGATGTTGGTTTTGTTTTTCCAGTTCTAAAGTAGGGTCTAGCTCAAAGAAATCCCGCAGGATATTATTCCAGGCCAAATAGGAGGCTTTAGTGCCATAGGATTGCCCACCGCCCAAACATACCTGGAAGCCGGATTGGCGGGCCAGCCGCATAATTTCGGCACTCAGGCGCGATTTGCCCATCCCAGCCTCAGCCTCAATCCCGATAATTTGACCTTTGCCCTGCTGAACCTTTGCTAGAACTTCCGCCGCCTGTTGCAACTGGTCAGCCCGCCCCACCATCGGCAAGCGGTAAGCGGGCTCACGGGCGGCCTGATTGCCCGAAAACTCGCGCCAGCCCCTAACACTATAAACCTCTACGGGTCGCATTCGACCTTTAACCGTTAGATAATCGGCTTCACCCCACTCAAAAGTTGCCTGACAGAAGCGGCGGGTTTCGCTACTGACCAGCACTTCGCCGTTTTTAGCAGCTTGCATCAGCCGCGCCGCCAGATTTACCCCATCGCCGATTACGGTATACTCCTGCCGCACCGCCGAGCCAACCTGACCACAATAAACATTCCCGGTGTTAATCCCGATACGCACCCCGTCGGCCCCGACATGTCTGCTAATTTCCAGGGCGCAACGTAGAGCCCGTTCCTCATCATTTTCGTGGGCCAGGGGTGTACCAAAAAGCACAATAAATTTGCTACCTTTATCACCCATATCAATTTTGTTGAGGTAGCCGTCATATTTCTGGATTATCTCAAACACCCAGCTAAAATAAGTTTGCAGCCGACCACTAACGGCGGGGTCGTGGTCATAATCGAAATTGGCAAAACTGACAAAAATTGCCGTTACTTTGCGGTGTTCATTGATAAATCCAGCCTGGGCATTGTCCAGCCTGTCAGCCAGAACGGGATGTAGATAGCGACGGGCGGTTTCCAGTTGTTCGAGGGAAAGGGGCGGAAGGGGGCGGATAAGGGCTAGAATGCGGACATCGGCCTTCATTCCTGCTACCCGGCTAAATTCGCCCCGTTGCTCAATTTCCTCAAATAATTGGTCGGGGGGAACGCTTTGGGTGGCTAACAAGGCATTGTGGATAACCACTTCGCCCCGTGCAGCATGATGCTCGGCCTCGGCGCATAAATCGAGCACACTTCCCGCAATAATATATTCCAGCCGCTCATCGCCGACGCTGGTATACAAAAGCGGCCCGGTGGCTAGTCCCGCTTTCATCGCCAGACTGAACTCCCCGGCACTGGTGGGCAAAGCCTGATAGTTGGTCATCAGCTTTTGCATTCGCAGGGCACAGTAAATCGCCCGCCGCACCACCAAAGCTTGCTGTTCCGGGCCGTTGTATTCAAAGATTACCGTCAGGGAGTCGCCGCCGAATTTCCCGATGATGCCGCCATAATCGGTAACTAGGTTTATGATAGGTTCAAAATAGGAGTTAAGTAATTCGGTAAGTTCTTCAGCGCCAGCTTTACCAATCCGGCCTAGAGCCTCACTGATAGCGGTGAAGCCCGAAACGTCGGCAAATAAAACTACGGCCTCAACCCGCGCTTCGGCTAATACCCCGAAACCTGCCGCCAAGCTACGAACGACGTTATATGAAAGGTACGATAACCACCGATTTTCCATAGAAATTCAGGACAATGGTAGGTACACAAAAAGTAAAAATACTGAAGATATAATTTTTCCCAACCGCCACTTCACCAATAGCATAGTAGCCTAAAAAAAGCCCCTTTGCAAATGAATATTACGTCAGATTAAAATCTGCTTAATTCATCATTCAGTGATTTGTTAGGCGAGGGCTATATTCCTTTATTAGCGAGGATTTGAGCGTAGAAAGACTGGGCTAATTGGGTATAGCCAGCCGTAGTGGGATGCAACCCATCATTATAAATCCATTCGGGGTGCTGTTTAAAGGTAGACAAATCGGTTTGCAAGTCCACCACAAAAGCCCGCCCCGGATATTTGGCGACCTCCTGAGCTATCAGGTTATTCCAGTCGGTAGTTAGTTTATCCAGGTCGAATTTGTCCCCCAAAATCCGCACCACAAAAGGCAAGGAATTCAGGTTTGGCACATTTCCAATAAATATTTTGGCGGTGGTCTGGCTGGTCAACTGTTGCAAAAAATTAGCCAAATCGGTTTTGTAATCAGCCATACTGACGTTGCGGACAATATCATTCACCACATTCCAGTCCGTCACTAGATTAGGCTGGCTGGCAATAGCTTTGGCTAAAAGACACTGGTTAGCCTCGTGTAGGGTAATACCACCAATACCCAGCCTCACAAACTGATAATTCTGGGGCAGTAGTTTATCCAGCTGCACCGTCCAGCTATCGGCACGCGGGTTGGTTGAGCCAGTGCCAACTGTGTCGCTGGCCCCAATTGCGGTATAAATTGGGCTAATTATTTTACCATTCGCATCCAGTTTGGGGGGAACATAGTAGGAAATATCGCCACAGTGGGTTTTGCCAGAAGCAAGCGAGGTGTCATCTATTATAGTGCTGACCGAAGTTCGGGGATTTTGCAAAAGGGCGGTAGGCGTAACGGGTAGACTGGTTGAAGTAGGATTGTCACCACAGGCCACCATAAGTAGCCCCAGCAGGACTAAAAGTATTAGATAATTTGGTAATTTATTTTTTGACATCTTGAATTCCCAGTTCCAAAGTTACTCATACCGTAAAACCACCAGCGGCTTTTCCTGAACGGCCCGCCAGGAGGTGAACAAAGTACCGACTACTGCCAGCCCAATTCCTAATGCCATAATTAAAGCGGCGGTTAGTGGCGACCAGTTTATCAACAAATTCAGCTTGTTATTGGCGTTTCGCACCAGACCAGGCAGCAGCGAAGCCACCAATAAACTGCCGCTAATCCCCAATATACCACCCAAAAGAGCCAGCAGCCCGTTTTCCCACAGCAGTATCGCCAGCACCCGCCGCCGTTTCGCCCCAATCGCTTTTAGCACCCCTACCTCAGTCCGCCGCTCTAACACCGCCAAAGCTACATTATTAGCAATTAGCAGCGAGCCGCCCAACAAACTCAGTAAACTTAACAATAAAGGGAAAGTCAAAATCTGGTTGAGTAGTCCAGTAAAAGTGTCCACAAGGGCACTAAAATCGAAAACGAAATCCTTATATAAAAGATAGCCCTGAACCTGAGTAAGAGCCGCTTTTATCTGAGAAGGCTCGATTTGCATAAAGAAAATGCTGAACTGAGCCCCGGCCTGATCAATCAAGTTATAGGGAGCCACAAAACCTTGCTCAAAATTAGTGCCCGCCGCTCCCTTGCTGACAATGCCAATAACTTCTAAATCAACTGGCCCAGCTATACCGTTAGCCTGAACCCCGCCCAGATTATTGGAACGCAGCCGTAGGTTTATTTTATCGCCAACCTTGACATTATAACAACGGGCCTCATCCTGACCAACCAGCACTACCCTTTTGTCAGCATCCGCCAGAGTAAAAGTACGCCCGGACAATACATCCTGCGGCCCATTGGGACTGATGCTACGACCATCGGCGGGCAAACTCCGCCCACTTAACTGGATAAAAGAGCGAAGGCGCAAACTTCCGCCCCTGTTAACGATAAACGGGCCACAATTAGGGTCAGCCAGAGCCACGCTACTGTTGACGGGTTGCTGGTTAACCGTATTGATAATCGCCCCAATATCGTTGCTTAAAAAAATTCGTTTCAGGCCGGGAAGCTCGCGCTCCAAAGTAGCTTGTAACTCCCTATCTTTAGCTCCATAGACATCTACCGCCGCCGCATTAAAGCCCAAATCGAAGCTAAAGGCGGTATTCAGGGTCGTTTTGATACTGTCCGACACAATATTTATCATGCTGATGAAAAAAAGGCTAACGGTTATTACTAGCAAAGTGGTAGCGGTGCGGGAGCGGTGGCGGCCAAAGTTTCGTAGAGCCATTTTGAAATCCGGGCCGAAAGGGGCAGGTATTCGGGCGGTAAGGGTCACTATCAGATACATTAAAGCTACTAATATCAGGCTCAAAAATAAAGTTGCAAAAGCGATTACTAAACCCAGAGCCAGATTGTTTATCAGAGCTCCGGCCACGAGCCCACCCACTATAGTCGTGCCGAAGATTACAATGAGGGTTGGCAGGTTGCCGATAGGGGGCAAGCCTAACCCGCTCCCTTGAGTCTGGCGCAAAACCACCGCCGGGGGAACGCGACCCGCCGCATAAGCCGGAATAAAACCAAACAAGCCCGAAGCAAGTGTTCCCACCAGTAGCCCGGTCAGGAAAGGAGTTAGATATAACCCCCCCTCCAGCGGTCTGCCAAATAAACCTTCCACCACCCCTTTCAGGCCAAAACCCAAAAATAGCCCAAATATCAAGCCTAGCAGACTGCCCAGAAAACCCAAAATTAAGACTTCAAGGGTGAAAATAGTAAGAGCCTGTCGGGATTTAAGGCCGAGAGCCTTGACCGTAGCGATTTCAGTGGTGCGCTGCCGGACTACCACCGACATCGTATTGATAACCCCCAACCCACCAATCAAGATTGCCAGCAAGCCAATATAAGTGAGAATATCCTCCAGGGGGGCCAAATTGCGGCTACTTTCACCCAGAATTTCGCTGGCGGTCTGAACTCTGGAAAAGAAAGGGAAAGAGTTGGCGGTATTTCGGTTAAAGGCCAGAAGTTGGTTGATAATGTCGGTCTGGTTAGCGGTGGGGGCAGTTTTAATAAAAAAGGTGGTAGGGGTAACTTCCGCCGGGTCAAGAAAGGTCAAAGCGGTTTTTTGGGAAATCAGGCCAAACCCGGTAAACAGCCCAGTATCGAAGTTGATGCCCGGTAAAACAGGGTCAATCACTCCAACGATTTTCAGGGTGGAGGCGTTAGTACCGGGAGTGGTAAAATCCGTGACCCCACTTATCTCTATCTCCTGCCCCATCTGGTAATGATTGCTCTGCCATAACGATTTGCTGATAATAATACTGTTCGGCTGCGAAAGTAAGGTTTTGAAATTTCCTCCGGCAGGTTCGATAATCGGGATTTCGCCATAGAGCGGAAAGCGGCTGGGGTCAACGATATAGGTGGTGGGCGGTACATTAAAATAGCCCGTAATCTGGATGGTGTGGGTATTCATTCCCGTCCATTCCAAAACCTGACCCTGCGATTTGAATTTATCGAACAGAGCCTGAGCTTTAGGCGAAAGAGCGTACTGGTAATCGGGGTTAAAATTAACTCCCGCTACAATGTCGCCCCCTGCTCTAACCTGAATATTGCCCGTCAAGGTGTCGCGGATACTAAAAGTGAGGGACTGCAAAGCTACCAGCGTGCCGACCCCCACTGCCACACAAACTATTACAAAAATTGATAAACGTCTACTTCGTAAAATCGAACGCCAGGCGTATTTCAGGTAAAAATTGAATCTTTTCAAGTTACTCTTCTATTGAGGCCGCCAACGGGTGAAACGCAGAGCGGTCTTGAACAGGTAGTAGGCCGCTTTAGCCGTGCCCTTAACCGTGCCGCTCACTTTGGATTGCCCACCACCCCGCCGCCGATAGTCTACCCCGATTTCGACAATTTTACACTTGCTCCGGGCGGCTTTTACCAGCATTTCGGTAGTCCAGCCATAGGTTAGCTCTTGCATTTGGAAAGAAGCCAACACCTCCCGCCGAATAGCCTTAAACGAGGGTAAATCGCTAAAGTGTTGCCGATATAACAGGCTGATAAGTTTGACCACCAGCCAATTACCCCAGATGGCATGAGGTGGCAAAGCCCCTTTTTCAAAATGGCCCAGGGTGCGGGAGCCAAGCGCAAGGTCAGCTTTTTCGGCTAACATTTTTTCTAATAAAAGGGCTACTGAGGCGGGCGGGTCGCTGTAATCGCCATCTAAATATAACAAAATATTGGCGGTGGGAGCTTCCTCAAAACCAGTATAACAGGCCGCACCATAGCCCTTACCCCTTTGCCGCACTACCCTGACCCCTAATTCCGCCGCAGCCTCAGCCGTCCCATCCTGGCTACCACCGTCCACTACTATTATCTCCAGATTATAGGCTGGATTCGGCGGCAAAGCCTGGGCTTCTTTTAGCACGCGGTCAATATTTTCAACTTCATTGTACACCGGGATAATTAAACAAATTTTAAGAGTCGGGTTAGAAAAGTCCATCCAGTTCTGCCTTTATCAAATCCAGAGCTTGCCGAGTATAAAAAGCGTCCGTACCATTTGGGGTTAGTTCTTTAATAAAGCGGCCTAATTCCCGCCCGGTATCCAGGTCGTACCACAGGGGGAGAAGTTGGGTAGCCAGTTGAGCTTGTTCGGCCCGGAGTAGCGACTCGCCCAGAACGGTCTCAACGCTCCAGGTCATGTCCGAAAATAAAAAAGGGTGTACCGCTTGAGCCCCCACCAGATAATAACCGCCATCCTCGCTTGGCCCAAAAACTACAGGGACTTCATTCAACGCCGCTACCCCCTGTTCCAGATAGGCTAAGGGCAGGGTTGGGTTATCGCTGCTAATGCAGAATACCTTGCGGTAGCCCTGCCCCAGAGCCTGACGAAACGAATCGGTCAGGGCGGCGGTCAGGCCGGGCTCACTTTGCAAAATATAACCAACGGTTGGTGGCACTAACTTTTGCAGGATAGTTATATCTTCTGGGCTGGGACAAACTAATAAAACATCAGCCCCCGCAATCTGAGAGGCAATCGCAATAGTATCAAGCAAAAAGCCCGTATAAAGGGCGGTGGCCTGCTCATAATTCAGGGGCGGGCAGAGCCGGGTTTTAACTTTGCCTGCCTGTGGAGCTTTGGCAACCACCACAAAGGCTACTTCAGCCATGTATCATTCTCCAGGGCTAATATCCGGCTCTCGGCTAAAAGCACGGCGTAAGCACTTTGCCCCTCAGTTATTCCTCCCTGTCGGGCCAGTGTCAACCCTTCCCGCGCGGGCAAAATAACCCGCTCTAACAATTCGGTTTCTTCCAGATGTTGCTGACCCAACCTGACCCCCACCGCCAGATAGACCTCGCTGGATAAGTTGATATGGGCCGAACTACTATAGAACCGGGCCAAATGGATAAGCTTCTGACATTCTCCGCCGACTTCCTCAAGTAGTTCGCGACGGGCCGCAACCAGAGGGTCTTCGTCGGGAGTTTCCAGCGAGCCAGCCGGAACCTCCAAAACCCAATCCCGCACAGGATAACGATACTGGCGAATTAGCACCAATTGACCGTCTTCAGTAAGCGGCACTACAAACACAGCGCGGGGAATTTCCAGATAGGAATAGCTAATTTCCCGCCCCGCCCCAATCTCAAGGCGGTCTTCACGTAAACTTCGCCATTTCGTTTGAGTAATATAGCGACTTTCCAGAGTACGATACGGTTGATTCTCTACTTCCTGACTCATAGAGTTAATTTCTTCCTTTTTAACCTAACCCCCTTCCCTAAAGTGGTTTAAGGGTAACATGAATATGTTAAGTAAAATTAAAGGTGGATTTGGGATAAAGCTCTGAAATATTGCTCGGTTTTGGTTCGCATGGGGCTGAAGCCGCCGTACTAATTCAACGAAGCCCCATAAATGAGGCTAAAAAAGCTTGTTTTGTGAGTATTTAGGAGTTTTCCAGCCAGCTTATGAATTTTAACAAAATAACCCGTAAATATGGGTAGGCATTGAATTACGCGGGACTAAAGCCACCGCGCTGAGAGAGCCTGTGTTTTTAACTTGCTCTTTTAGCCCGGTGATTTATTGCCGGGCACACCCGAACTATTTACGGATTTAATACTTAAAGTTCATTAGCTGGCTTGGTTATATTAGCTCGGTGATTTATCGCCGAGCGAACGAGCTTAACATAATGGAGTCACTCCTTAAACCCTGTGAAGGAAGGGGGAATAAGAGTTTTTACTCCTAACTTGGGAACCCTTAAACTCGTTACTCGTTACTTTTTTCCTCATCCTTCCTACTTCATCCTTCCCCTTAGACGCTCCATTTCGCGCCACAACCCTCGCAGCATTGGGGCGGTTGGTTGGTTAGGAAGGCGCGGCGAAACTCCTGATACTTTTCACCCTGCCAGATATTGGTAATTTTCTCCTGAAAGACGTTGCCCAAAATTGGGCCACCCGCCTCACCCGTAAAAGGGGCAAAACAGCAGGGTGAAACATCCCCATTAGCCTGAACGTACATCAGCCGCCAGGGACGGGTACAGGCTAACCAGGGGCGTTCATCATCCAAAGCCTCACTGGTGGTTTGCATTGTGCCATTTGCTTCTATCTTTTCGCCTCCACTGGCGGCAAGCTGGATATTATTTTCCCGGCAAATTTGGGCGGTTTCGGCTAACGCGCTTTGTTCCTGCTCGTTCAGTTTGTGAAATAGCGACTGTTCCTCCACCGCCAGCCCCGTCCCGAAATAGACCAATCGTTGCACATAAACCTCGGCAATTCCGGCAGTGGCGGCAAAACGAGCAACCTCCGGCAATTCCCAAATATTTTCGCGCATTGTGGTAAACCAGAGGCTTACTTTGGGGCCAGTGCCAGTCTCGCGCATAAGTTGGGTCAGGGCCAGCAGGTTCTTTTTCACCTTTTCCAGCCCGTTTACGCCTCGGATTAATTTATAGGTTTCGGGTTGGGCCGCATCAAACGATACCCGGTACTCGTCCAGACCAGATTTTACCAGTTCCTCCCGCCGCCGAACGTTAAGAGCCAGAGCGTTGGAGTTAAAAAGCACGTAAACCCCCCGCGCCTTGAGGTAACGCACCATCTGAAACAGATTAGGATTGAGTAGTGGTTCGCCCAAGCCGTGTAAGACTGCCCGTTTTAGCCCCGGCGACTGTTCTACAATATGGGTAAAATGCTCAAAAGAAAGGTTATCCTTGCGGTCAGGCCACTGGTAGGTGCGGGGACACATACTACATAACTCGTTACAGTTTTTAGTTACTTCGATATACAGGCTGGTGGGGTTTAGGGCTATCGATTGCCGGGTGATTTCCAGGGCGTGTCTTATTCCATTCATTCAAGATTCTTTCTATTTAAATGTCTATTCTCTTTATTGGTTTCTATTATTCCTGTTTCAACTGCGTTCTTCGCAAGCAGTCGAGTTTTGTATTTATTCCCTATTAGCATAATTGATTCCACGACAATTCCCCATAAAATAGCCCCATAAAGTGGTAAATACTCAACATATTTTATCCAATTGTACAGGCTCAGGTTTCCGGCATAAGTCAGATAGGGGAGCTGTACCAGCATAGCAAAAAGTAGCCAGATATTATCCCATTTCCTGAACCCCTTTTCGCCATAGACTAGCGGCAGAAAGACCAGCAACCAGGTTAGATACCAGGCATGCACCGTTGAAGCTACCAGGAGAGTTGTGCCAAAAATCAGCATCAAGCGGCGCGGCAGACTCAAAGTCTGGGACAGGCGGGGATGGAAGGTCAGCACCAGCACCACACTACCTAAAATAACTACGCTGAGAAGTTTGGCAACGGTTGCGCCAAAGAAGTCATAGCTAAAGCCAAAAAAGAGCGAATCATTATCCCGCCAAGTGCCCGTATATTCAAAAACGCTGCCGATAGCCCCACCCCCCAGAAGCAGAAACGGCACATACCCGGCTATTACTACACCCAGCGTAAGTAGCGGATAACGCCACTGGCGGGGCTGCAAAAACCAGCTTTTCCAGTTCCAGCCGTTAAGCTTGCCCGCCCATAGCCCCAAAAACAAGGGTAAACCAAAAAGCGGGGTAAACTTTGCCAGCGAAGCCAACCCTAACATTATAGCGGAAGTGGTTGGTTTCTGTTTTACCGCCAGCCCCACCGCCAGCAACAAAAAGAACAGCATCGGTGCGTCGTTATGACCGCTTTGCCCGAACTCGATTATCGGCAAGGGACACCAACCGTATAGTAAGACCAGCCGAAGGTCACGTTTGAAGATGCTTAGTAGCCAGAGCAAAGCCCCGCAGGTCAGGAGGTCGAACAAGACCGCCGCGATTTTCGGCCCTAACAGGCTATCCCCAAATACCAGATATTCGGTAGCCCCAATAATTTGGGATAGGGGCGGATAGGGTGAGGCGGTTTCGCGTTGCTGCACTAACGACCAGATTTCGCTGCGGTAGGGGGTCAGAGCCGGGTCATCGGGCGAGTAGCGATAGGGGCTAACCCCTTGCGTTAGGAGGCGACCTTCCCAGGTGTAACGGAATTGGTCGGTGGATAGAGTTGGCGCAGCAAAAATTGTAGTAAGGCGAAATAATACCGCGAAAAAAATGATGATTAGCAAGCTACCAGGTTTAGCGGTGGTCAGGTAATTTTTATTTTGTAACTGACCAGTTACGATTAAACCAGCGATACAGAATAGCAGGAATAAACCCAGGAAAAGAGCTACATAAACCCCGGAATTCAGGGTAAGGTTGCCGAGGGTAATTAACAGAAGCAAGCCAACCTGAATTAGCCCACCCATAAGCAATAATGGATGCAGGTTTCCTACCCGTACCTTCAAAATACCCCCTCTTTTGTTCGTTTTGCTAAAACAGGCCCAGTATAACAGGTGGCAGTATAATACGTAATCTTTGTCGGAGTCCTTACATTTTTCTTAACAAATTCGATGTGCCTCTTATCTTCCCCTGCGAAACAATCCTGGCTTGAGTTACGTAATTCTAATGCTATTCTAACAATCAAGTTTTGAAGCAGAAAGGAAAGCGACTATTATATGGCTAACTTCGGTAGCAACAACCCCTTCCCCTATGGCAACCAAGCTAATAATACCACTACTAACGCTGGTGCTTCGGGAACGAATGGGGTCGGCTGTGCGCTTTTTCTGTTCCTAGCAGCAATTGGAGCGGTACTTTCTTTGTTGATAATCAAGCCGCCCGTTTCGCCCGAAAATAGTGATGTGCGTTTCTGGCTGGTGGGACTAGCCCCGGTGGTGATAGCGACCCTGTTGGGCTGGTTGGTGTTTCTATCACTACGGATTGCCAAACAGTGGGAAAAAGCGATAATCCTGCGGTTAGGTCGTTTCAGCCATACCGCCGGGCCGGGTATCTTCTTCGTTTGGCCGATTATTGACTCGATTTCGAGCATGATTGACTCACGGGTACAGATTACCCCCTTCAAGGCCGAGCAAACCCTGAGCCGGGATACTGTCCCGGTGGATGTGGATGCGGTGCTATTCTGGTTTGTATGGGATGCCCAAAAAGCCTCGATGGCCGTCTCGAATTACGCCGACGCGGTTAGTTGGGCTTCGCAGACGGCCTTGCGTGATACAATTGGTAAATCCGATTTATCAGCTCTACTCGCGGGGCGTGAACGGATTGAATTTGAACTGAAAAAGATGATTGACGAGCGTACCGAGCCCTGGGGCATTACGGTGCAGTCGGTGGAAATGCGCGATGTACTGATACCAGTGGCTTTGCAGGATGCGATGTCCAAAGAGGCCCAGGCTCAACGCGAACGGAGCGCACGGGTGATTCTAAGTCAGGCCGAGATTGAGGTAGCTGAGAAATTTGACCAGGCCGCCCGAATTTACAACGCCAATCCCGCGGCTCTCAGTCTGCGCTCGATGAACCTGTTGGCGGACGCAATCAAGGAGCGGGGCGCGTTGGTGATTGTGCCAAATAACGCGGTGGAGTCGTTGGGTTTAGGGACAATTAGCGGTTTATCGGCTCTGGCTCAGACCAATATGCCCGCCCCCCGTCACCCTGCGCCAGAACCACGCCCAGAACTAAATCAAAACGGGCCATTACCCGCCCAGATTCCACCTCAACAACCGCCGCGTCCCCAACCGCCCCAGCAACCGGGTAATTCTGCCCCCTATACCCCCTGGCCTAAATAGGTAATGGGGGTCGGGGGATAGGGGGTGGGGGATGGGGAAGAAAACCTTCCACACAAAAAAGGGTAGACCCATTGGTCTACCCCTACGAAACATCCTGTCTATACTTGTGAATATTTCTTAACTGGGCGTGGTCTCCGCGCCCTCATAAGCATCAAGCTAAGAGAAGGGGAGAAAAAAGCGTGACAAAAGAAAACTCCAGTGGCAAAATAAGTTTGCCCAAATATTTAAGCCAAAAGGAGTTTTCAAGATAGATTTTAACCAACTGGCCCAAAGTTTGCAATACATTCTAGGAGAATATAGTAACGAGGCGGCACGCCAAACAGGTTTCATTCAAAGACAAGGGAAATTAAGTGGGGCAGCTTTTGTGCAAAGTCTGGTGTTTGGCTGGCTGCAAAAGTCGCAGGCCAGTTTAGGAGAGTTACGTCAGACGGTGGCGAGTGTGGGAAACAAGATCAGCCCCCAAGCTTTAGAACAACGCTTTACGCCCCAGGCTGCCGAGTTAATGTTAAGGGTCTTAGAGCAAGCGGTTAGTCAAATTGTGGTAGCCCAGCCAGCAGTGCTACCGCTGTTGCAACGTTTTGAGGCGGTTTATGTGGTGGATAGTTCAACCATTAATTTACCGCCGGAATTAGCCCCACTCTATCGGGGCTGTGGCAAGGCGGGGAGTGCCAATTATGCCGGGTTAAAGTTACACCTCCAACTGGATTTGCTGAGTGGGGCTTTAAGCCATTTTGAAATAAGTGAGGCTCGTCAGCCCGATGCCAAAAGTGTTTTAGCCAAGGCCGGGGTTGCCAAAGGGACATTAAGATTTAGGCTATTGGCAATTGGAGCAACTAGCGCAGCAGCAGCAAGGCGGTAGTTACTTTATTAGTCGCCTCAAAGTTGGTACTCGCCTAAGCGATAGTGGGGTAAAGGCTGGTCACTGGCCGAATATCTAGCCAGCCAAGCCAGTAACGTCCAAAGCCTGGATCTCTTAATGGGGATGGGTGGAGCTAAGGTCATACAAGGTCGGTTAATCGCGGTAAAGGTGGACGATGAAAAAGTTCAAGCCCAACGCCAAGCCCAGTTGAAGGAACAAGCCCGCAAACGGCAACTGCCGATTAGCCCTAACCAAACGATTGTCAGTAGTTGGTTGGTCTATTTTACCAATTTTACCCCTGCCCAAGCCAGTTTGGTCGAAATAATAGTATTGTATCGGTTGCGTTGGCAAATTGAACTATTGTTTAAGTTGTGGAAACAAGCCGGGGGTTTAGAAAAGTGGCGTAGTCACAAACCTTACCGCATATTGTGTGAGGTTTATGCCAAGTTAATTGGGGTAGTGGTGACCCATTGGCTCAGTTTGCTAAGCGGGTGGGTAGATGGTGAGCGCAGTCTGGTCAAGGCCAGCCAAGTAGTCAGACAATATAGGGTAACGATGGTTTTACTCTTGGCTGACCCCAGCCGTTTAGTAGCCCTTTTTGAACTGATTAAAGGGCTGATTTTGACCACTTGTCGCTTGAACAAACGCCAAAAGCACCCTTCGGCCTTTCAGCGTTGGGTTGACCCTGACCGTTTCGCCTTAACTTGATGCCTATGGGACACAATGTATCGTGTCCAGGGCTAGGGCAGAAGAAATTCGTAGGGTTTATTTACCCAACCAGAGCTTCCACATTAACTTCCGCCCTTTCACCATCTTCCGGCAGACCCTCAAGCTGCTTCTTGCGACTGGGCAGGATCACCGACAGAGCCAACACTACCACCGCCCCAATGGTCAGAACCATAAAGACATCATTGATACCAGAAGTGCCAGCCTTCGCTAGAAGTTGGTCGCGTAGGGCCGCCACCTGGGGACTGGTCGGGTTAATTACTACTCCCGACTTGCTCAGTTGGTCACGCAATTCAGTAAGGTGCTGCAAAGTCTGCTGAGCAAATAGGCTAATCACCAGAGCGTTACCCACCGATTGGGCTACCTGCCGAATAATGCTGAACAACGAATTAGCTTTTGCCAGAGCCGGGCCGGTAATTTTCTGAATCGCCAATGTTTGCAAGGGCAGCGCAATCAGGCCGAACGATAAACCGCGCAAAATCAGCCAGGGCATCATCGAAACCCCATCACTATCGGGCGAAAGGTTCATAAGCGGGATGGAGCTACCGATTAATATCAGCGTGCCAATAATAACCAGATTGCGTACCCCGATTTTGTTAAAGAACCTACCCCCAAAGGCCACCCCAAAGAAAGCGGCAATCCCCTGCGGCATCAGTGCCAACCCGGTATCCACTGCCGAGATGTGGGGCGAACGCACCTGCTGTAGAAAGACCGGGATGAGCAGCAAACTACTGAAAAGCACAATCGTCACAAACCAGATTAGAATACTGCTGACAGTGAAGTTATAATCCTTGAACAACCGTAAATCCACCACTGGGTCCTTGCTCACCTTCAACTCGTACCAGGCGAAGAAGGCCAGGAACGCCAGACCTGCCCCAATCAGCGTCCAAACCAACCAGTAATCCCAACCGTAATATTCGCCGCGTGGGTTAAGGGCGGTCTGCGTACCGGGCTTGGTTTCGCTGACCAGGGTGAAAGCGTAGACAATCGCCAGAATACCCAGCATCGAAACCACCAACCCTACAAAGTCAAAACCTGCTTTTCGGCTTCTAGCCACGATTTCATCCGCCGGGATATACATAAAAGCCAAAGCGATTGCCACAATCCCCACCGGGACGTTGATATAGAACATATACTGCCAGCCCCAATTGTCCAGAATCAGGCCACCAATCGTTGGGCCAAAAGCCGGGGCCATCAAAATTGGCACTCCGATAATCGGGGCGACCATACTTCGTTTTTCAGGTGGAAAGGCCCCGAAGGCAATAGATTGAGCCAACGGGAATAAGCCGCCCGCCCCTAGCCCCTGCAACACCCGGAAGGCGATTAACCACCCCTGGTCAGGGGCAAGGGCGCATAACAAAGAACCAAGCGTAAAAATAGCCATACAAAGGGTAAAAATGCGGCGAATTCCAAAAAGGTTGCCTAAATAGCCCGCCACCGGGATAATCGCCGCTTGCGCTAATAGATAGCCTGTCAAAACCCACTGGATAACATTCAAGTCGGTATTAAACGCCTTCGCCATCGGCACTAGCCCTACGTTAACAATCGTGGTATCCAGCACTGCCATAAACAGGCCGAGAGCGGCGGTCAGGGCAATCACAAAGCTTGAAGCTTGTTTTAGGTTTGGTTTGGAAGATTTTGTAACCATTATGTTCCCCTTTCTAATTTAGTTAACTGACTAATCGGTTAATTATAAGCTTAAAAAAATTTGAGTTAAACTATTTACAAACTTTTTTCGATGAACAAACCTCGTAGCAGAGTTTGTACTAGCGTATCGAGAAACTCAACATCTTCACTTAACTCTATGGGCAGTTGGTCTGGCGGGAAAATTGTGACCATTGCCCGTCGCATAAATATGGGAGCCAGCAATTGCATACTAATCTGGTCGGGCCGCGTCGCCCGCGTTTTCCCGGCTCTGATATACCTGTCAAAGTAGGTTATCATTGGAATTAGCAAATTGGGGCCAAGTATCCCCAGCAAGGCTTTAGGTAATTCGGGCTGAAGCGGCCCCTCACTCAGGATTAGCCGAATTATGGGCAACACCCCCTCCGTAGACAGCACCTCATCATAAGTTGTAGCTAACACCCGGAGAAAAACTTCGGGTGGCTGCTCCATATTTTCTTTAATCGCCTTACCAAAGCGTTGAATAGGCGGAAACTGCTGCAAACAGGCGGCAAATAGCTCACCCTTACCCTGTGGGAAGTAATGGTAAATCAGGGCGGGGCTAATGGGCTTACCTTCCTGCCCCATCAGCTTTCCAGCCTCCTGCGCTATTAGTTTGTTGGTAGTGCCCTGGTAGCCGTGGGTGCTAAAGGCGGCCAAGGCGGCTTTGATAATCAAAGCCTTTTTTTCTTCATGAAAAATCGGTGTGCGGGCCATTTAAGTTCCTATGCTAATAATTAACCGTTTAGTCAGTTAATTATACTGCAATAATATCAACCTTTTGGTAGCCTGTCAAGAGGTTTATAATAAAGGTCATAAAAACCGGGTGAGGCGATTCTTTTTGAGGTTTTCTCGCACTATCCACTGAATATCCTGATCGGGCAAGCCAGCTAATTCGTTTAAATACTTCATACCGGGTTCAGGGCTGGCGGCAATTGCTACGCTCAAGGTATAGCCCAGTGCCTTTCGCAAAACCTGGATATTTTCTTCGCGCCGCCGTTTAGCAGGGATTTTTTCAAACCACTTCAGGGCTTCAACCTGAATTGCCAGAGCTGCCGCGCCCCGAAGCTCATCGGTCAGAAGGGGTGGTTCGGCAATCGCCGCCACCACCGCTCGCACCACCAACGGGTCGTCGGTTTCTAGCCAACTCACTAAAACTTTGTAAGACCTAACCCAATCGGCCTTTAACATTCTCTGCAAAGCCGTCGCCACAATCTCGCGCACTCGCCAGCGCGGATTAGAAGCGGCTTGCTGCAATTTGCCCACCTCGTCCTCCCACCAATCGGGTCGGGCCACCGCCACATAACCATAGCTCATTACCGCAACGGCGGGCAGAATCTCACGGGGTTGGTTTATCGGTGCGGACTCCAACGATAGAGCAGCCCAACTGTCCAGCAAAGCTTCTAACTTTTCCACGGGTGGGGTTGGGGTGGTCACAATTTGCCCGATAATCTCGGCAAAAGCTGCCACCAGTGCCAGATTCATACGCGGGCCGGGCAGGTTGCTATTTTGAACTAAAAATTGCTCAAGGGTGGGGATAGCAGCCTCATCCTGCAACGCCACCTCAACTAATTTCAGCAAATCCACGCTATAAGGCTCTGTTTTGGCTGCCATCATTCTTAAAAGGGTGTTAGGTGTTGGTTAAAATCTAAAATCGGGAATAAACCCGTAGGAGGATGCTCCGTCATCCGATATTTTTCGCAGGACAGAGCCTACTCCTGCGGTTGCTCCAATTTTTCGACCTTCAACCTTTGACTTTTGACCTTCGACTCATTACTTGGTACTCGTTACTCATTACTTTTAAATCGGCCCTAACTTATTCCTACCCGATAGTTAAAAACCAGATGCCCGCCCAACCAACCCACCACGATTAGTAAAACCAGGCCGAGTAGCGAAAGAAAGATTGTAGGTTTGTCGGGGGATTTAGTTTCGGGTTGTAGGGCGAAAAAGCGACGATAGAGCAAAATCCCATAGATTACTAGCAGTGATACCCCTGAAATAATATGCAACACCGCGAAAAAGAGCCAGCCCTCGGTAGCCAAATTTTTGGGGCTATTTTGCATATCGAACAGACCCGTAACCACTGCCAGCAGCAGTCCAACATAACCCAGCCCTAACGACCCATCCAGAAAAGACTCCAGGCCGGGGGCGGCTGGTTTGCCCTGCCGCGCAGCCCAGACTTGCCAAAGCAACCCCGCACTGCCCACAAACATCAGGGCTATCGGGAAGTGGATTAAGATTGGGTGGATTACCAACCTTAACCGCCCAACTTATCTAACAAATCACGCGCGGGCTGATAGAAACCATCCAGTAGCGAATGTTTAAGCTCTTTTTTAACCTCGTCTACGGGGCTTTTTAGAGCCAGCATCGCCACCGCCCGTTCATAACGCGCCTCCGAATAGACCGTCGCCTTTTCCAGAATCCCCTCAGTCAGCGTCATGGTCTGCTGATAATTCCCCACTTTGTTGGAGCATTCTACCGGCCAGAGCTGATACCACAAAAACCGACTGATTGGGCCAAGTGCCACCACCCTGTTCCAAATTTCCAACGCCCCTTTGCAATCGCCGGAAGTGGCTCGCAAGTAACCCGCGTTTCGCAAAGCATTAATATCTCTAGGTTTTTTATCCAGATTGCTCTCGGCAGCAGCTATAGCCCGACTAAGGTTGGTTTTATTATCAGCATCTAGCCCCAGAATAGCCTTGACCACAGGTTCGAGTTTGGCGGTATAGACGGGCAACATACGATGGTCGAAAGCGTTCCAGAAATCATCGGCGGTGGCGTTATCAATCGGCACGGCGGGTCTGTCCATTAGCGCGTCATTCAGGATAATAGTCCCCTTGCTAGTGTCATAGCCACGCATCACCCGCCAATGGCCGACATCCTCGTTAGGGTGGGAAAAGGTCTGGGTAATTACTGGTATGCCGTTAGATAAAAGTTTTTTGACTGTATCTACCGAACCATTTTCCACCACCATCGTTTTCAGGCCATTTTTAGTAATAAAGTCCACAATCTCTGCCGGAGAGGTATTTTTATCTTCCGCGATGGGGTGCAAAACCGCCGCACACTCCGCCTGAGTCTTTTTCACCCCAAAATAGCTCATCGCCATCAAAGCCGACATTGGAGCGCAGTTATTCCATTTTTGTGACTCCCAGGCCATCGGGTCAAGCAAAACTTTATCGGCGGTAGGCTTGATTGCGACACTTGGGGTTGAACTAGGGGCAGGAGCGGGTTTGGGCGTAGGCGCAACCGTTGGTGGAATCGGCGTTGGAGCGGCCTGAATAGGGATGCTGCTTGGCGCACCCGTTGAAACGCTGGTTGTCACGCTCTGAACGGTAGGGATGCTGCTTGCGACCTGAGTTGTTAGAGCGTTGGTTGTCACGCTCTGAGTGGTAGTTGCTGCACTCTGGGTGGCCTGGTTATCGCCACAGGCCGCCAGCCCAAAACTTAAACAGATTATCAGTAGTAACAAAACACTATATTTTGGATAAACCTTCATTAATCCTTTCCTTCAAAATTTTCTTGCGGGTTTCGTCCGCTAGTCAGTTCAGTATAGAAGTTGAGTAAGTTCGCCTATTATAACGGAAGAATTCCTAGATGGCTAACTTAGAGTGTTCGTCCACCCAGCGATTGTACCTCTTTTCACAGGTTATGCTAAAATTATGGAACGGTTGTCAGTCATCGGTTGTCGGAAAATTAACAAGGATGAACAGGATATTTGGGAATAAACCCGTAGGAGGATGCGCCGTCAGCCGATATTTTTCGCAGGACAGAGCCTGCTCCTACGGTTGTTCCCGATTTTAGATATTCGATTTTAGATTTGAATCAAAGGAGATTAAGAGCGATGAACATTCCAAGCATGCGGGTAGATGGCAAAGTTTGTCTAGTGACGGGCGGGGGGAGCGGCATTGGCAAGGCCCTCTGCGAAGGCTTAGCCCATTTTGGCGCAGATATTATTCTCACTGAACTTTCCAGCAAAATCGAACTTGGTAAAGAAACCGCCGCCGAGATTAGCGAAAAATACGGCAAAAAGGCCATTGCCCTACCCCTGGATTTGCCTAATCTTGAGAGCATCAACGCTATGACCGAAGCGGCGATTCAGGAATTTGGCCGGATTGATGTACTAATCAATAACGCTGGAATTCAAATTGCAAAATTTGCCCTGGATGTGACCGAAGAAGATTGGGATCGGGTACTGGATATTAACCTCAAAGGAGCATTTTTCTGCTCACAAAGCGTTGGGCGCGAGATGATTAAACAAAAGAGCGGGCGTATTATTAACATCGCCTCCCAGAATGGAGTTATCGGCTACCAAAAGCGGGCGGCCTATTGCTCGGCTAAAGCGGGGTTGGTCAACCTGACGCGGGTGCTGGCGATTGAATGGGCCGAATATGGCATTAACGTCAATGCGGTTGGCCCGACCTTCATCCGTACCCCCCTGACCGAACCAACCCTGAATGACAAGGCGATTTATGACGACATTATTAGCCGGATACCGTTGCGGCGCGTGGGCGAGCTTGAGGAAATAATCGGGGCGGTAGTTTATCTTGCCAGCGACTCCTCCAGTTTGGTTACAGGTCACACCCTTTTGGTAGATGGTGGTTGGACGGCCTGGTAAAGGAAAAGTAGCGAGTGCCGAGTAACGAGTAACGAGTTAGAATGCAGGAGGAAGGATGAGGAACGGTTGTCGGTCTTCGGTTGTCGGTGAAATTCGTAGGGGCGATTTTATTCTCTCTCCCTTTCTAAGGGAGAAGCCAGCTTACGGGTAGGGTGAGGGTTTCTTGACTTAACCCCTACAAATAATCACTACTCAGCGGGACTTGGGATTAAGGCAGGGGCAGACGCTCAGTTCTGCTCTTTTTTATTTTATAAAATCCTCGGCATAAAAGATGCTAATAAGTTGTTTGTCAGAAAACTATTTTTGTAAAATTGGGTTATAACTATTGATTAAAAAACTATTTCAGAGGAGATAATAGATGAATGATTATAGTTCGCGGCGGAAGTTTTTTAAGCTGGCTGGAGCCGGGACAGCGGCGGTGGCAATGGCCGGGGCATTTGTACAACCCTCGGCCATTTTTGCGGCCCAAAACCTCACCCAGTCAGTACGAGGCTCAGTCCTGGGTGCAACCGCCCCTGATGCCCAGATGCAAGCGGTGCTAGCTGCACTGGCGGCCCTCAACGCCCCACCAATCGAGACTACTACCCCGGAAGTGGCCCGCCAGCTCCCGACTGCCGCCGATGCGGTAATGGCGGTTTTGTCGGCGCAATCCAAACCAACGGTTGAGCCAGTCGGCAAAGTAGACCATAAAATTATTCAAGGGCCGGGCGGACAACTATTGATGCGGGTCTACACTCCCCAGGGAAGCGGCCCCTTCCCGGTGCTGGTCTATTTTCATGGGGGGGGCTGGGTTATCGCCACCCTCGATACTTACGATGCTTCCTGCCGCGCTCTGACCAATGCCGCAAAATGTATTGTGGTTTCGGTGGCCTATCGTCAGGCCCCCGAACACAAATTCCCGGCGGCGGTTGACGATGCTTATGCTGCCTATCAATGGGTTCTGGGCAATGCCGCGACTATTGGCGGCGACCCGAATCGGGTGGCGGTTGGTGGCGAAAGTGCTGGTGGAAACTTGGCGGCGGTAACGTCTATCAAAGCCCGTAATAACGGTATTAAGCTACCAGTTTATCAAATGCTGGTTTATCCTGTGACAGATTTCACCTCAACGACTCCCTCGTTGGTAGAGAACGCCAATGCCAAGCCCCTTAGCACGGCGGGCCTGAAATGGTTTGGCAATTACTACCTGAACAGTCCGGCAGACCAAACCAACCCTGACGCTTCGCCTTTGTTGGCCGATAGCTTGAAAGGGTTGCCCCCGGCCTTTATCGTTACCGCCGATATTGACCCCCTGCGCGACCAGGGTGAGGCTTACAAAGGTCGCTTGCTTGAGGCGGGCATTAGCGTAGTTGGCGCGCGTTATACTGGTGTTACCCACGAATTCTTTGGGATGGCGGGGGCGGTGGATACAGCCAAACAAGCCGTGAGTGACGTAGCCTACAGTCTGCGCCTTGCCTTCGGCACTATACCGCCACAATAGGGCGAACTAAGCGCAACCAATAAAAAGGGGTAGGTCAATTTGGCTGCCCCTGACTAATCCCAAGTCCTGCTGGGCGGTTAGGGTTCACGCGGGACTAATACCCTGAGTACAGGGCACAAGCGCCACCGTGCTAAGAGAGCCTATGTTTTTGACAGATTGGCTTAACCAAAGAATAGACTCGAATGGTGGAAGGACAGGCTCTTTTAGCCCGGTGATTTATTACCGGGTAAACTGGGGTTAGGTCAAGAAGCGACTAAAGTCACTACTACCTCTAAATCCCTTTCTTTATTCTTGCTCCTGCATTTCTTTCATCCCGTTTTTATTCATCCTTCCAAGACCCGTTTTCTACTCGTTACTCGTTACTTTCTTCCTCATCCTTCCTCCTTCCTACTTCATCCTTTCAGGAGGGTGGGACTGGGGCGAACAGCCCGCCGCATCACCCGCCCATTCACCAGTCGGGGCAGATAATCGGCAAAATAGATTCGCAGGGGCAGGCGTTTGGGCGGCAGTATCCCCTTGAGATACTCTAGTAGCTGCACCTCATTAACATTTTTATTGTATTGGTCTAGCACCACCACCGCCTCGAAATGGGGCTCAACGTTCGGAGCGCGTACCCCCACCACCGCTGCCTCGGCAATTGCCGGATGAGTGGTAAGAGCATCTTCAATCTCGCGGGGGAAAATCATCTCACCCTCGATGAACATCATATCCTCGCGCCGGTCAACAATATAAAGATTATAGTCTGGGTCCATCCAGGCCATATCACCCGTATTGAGCCAGAGGGGAGCTTTGCTGACGGTAGGGGGTTCTTCATCGGTTAGCTGCTGTTCAAAAGTTCGCAGGTTAAAGTAATCCTGCATCATATTTTCGCCCGACACCATTAACTCGCCAATCGAACCCGCCGGAACATCTCGCTCATTAGAATCCACCAACCGAACCTTCAATCCCGGCAACGGCTGCCCCACCGAACCGGGGCGCGGAACGGTTGCGGCGGCGGTGCTGGCAACTATCGGGCCCGCCTCCACCAAACCATAACACTCGTAAATTGGCAGCTTGGTTCGCTTGGCAAAAGCCCGGAAAACCTCATCGGGCAGGGGTGCGCCATAGGAGAAGGCCCACCGCAGGCTGGTCAAATCCACCTGTGAAATATCGGGTGAGTTTACCAAATCGCGGAAAATCGAGGGTGTGCCGTGAATGGTGGTGCAGTGGTATTTCTGAATATATTCCAGAGCCTTAACCGAATCAAACCGCTCCATCAAAACCAGCATCCCGCCAATCATCAAGGTATGGTTCAGGCCGATATTAAGGCCATAAAGGTTAAAAAGCGGCATCGGTAGCAGCACCACTTCGCTAGAGTCAACCGCAAAGTCCACCTGCTGCATCGCGGTAAACTGACGATAATTTGCCAGCATGTTCAGGTGGGTTAGCATTGCGCCACGCGGCGGCCCACTGGTTCCAGCCGAATAAGCGATAACCGCCACATCTTCCGGCTCGGCAAACGAATCAAGACGACCGGGCAAAGGTTCGTTGATAAGATTATCCCAGGGGATAGTGTCGGGCGGTTGGGGTGAGTTACCGCTAAGGGCTATTACCCATTTGAGGCGTACCAGGCGTTCGCGAATCTGCCGGAGACGTGGATAGTAGGGAGCAATTGTAATAATGCCGATTGCGCCACAGTTTGCCAGAATATATTCGAGGTCGCGCCCTTCGTGCAAAACGTTAATTGGCACGGCAATCGCCCCAATCCGCATTATCGCCAGATAGCTTTCGACAAATTGGGGAATATTATGCAGATAAAGGGCGACGCGACTGCCAGTTTTTACCCCCAGCCGCAACAACCCGTAGGCTACCTGGTCAACCCGCGAGTCCAGATTCAGATAACTGGTTTCCTGTTCGCGCCAGACCAAAGCGGTGCGGGAGGCTTCGCGGTCAGCAATCCGGCGTACTAACTCATCTACGGGTAAGGTGTTATTCATCATTAGCCAATATCCATTTCATCACAATTGGTCGGGTTGTTTAGAGATTTTTACTCCCCTATTTTACATTACATAACTACAAAATGCCAGAGGGGAAATAATAGGGGTCGGGGGATAGGGGTTAGGGGATGGGGAGAAGAATAAAGATGAATCGTTCCCTCTCCCTTTCCAGGGGAGAGAGCTAGGGTGAGGGGTGGTCTGGGTTTACCAACTCTCTTTGTAGAGTGTTTAGATGCAGACCAATGTGTCGTACCTGAAAAATGAGAAATATGGAAATAAAATTTACGGATTTTGGGGCATAATATTAGCAAGTTACTTTCCAACCAATATTAAAGATGTGACAGAAATCATTGCTAAATCCCGACTTTTTTTGGTTTAATAGCTATAGAAGCTTCAGGATTCACTACGCCTCAACATGTCCTTCCCATTTTCCATCAGCGTAAGCTTCGGTAAATACTAACCTGAGAAAGTTATAACTCCGGGGGTTAATCTATGCCAACAGCAAAAAAAACACTGGCCCAGCGTCCCAAAACCAAAGCAAAGATGCAAATAGAAACCGCTATCGAGCCTGAAAATGAGTCCGTAGAGCCAGAAGCGGCCTCACCTGTGGCTACCATGACCGCTTTGAATAGTGGGAGATTCGCCAGCGTTCAACGCCAGACGATGGTGCAGAATATCGGGCGGCAACAGGGCAATCGTCAGGTTCAACGCATGCTCAGTTCTGTCAAGCCGACCCAGAACGGTGGGGCAAATCGTTCGGTACAGCGCACCATTGACGGGAAACATGACCTCGGTTCGCCCCGCTTCAAAGGCGATGAGGTACTGGAAGCCTGTTACGATAACGAACGCTTTTTGAATAATGGCGATAAGGGCGACCATGTTAAAAAGGTGCAGGATGCCTTGCTAGAGCTGGATGGGGCGGCCTTGCCCGTGTATGGGGCTGATAGCATTTACGGTAATGAAACCAAAACCGCCGTTAAAAAGTTCCAGAGTTCGCAGGGGCTCACGCCCGACGGTTTGGTCGGCTTCAAAACAATGGAACGCCTGAACGACCTTTTCCCCGCCCCGAATATTGAACCGCCCAAGAAAGATGACCCACCCGAACAAACTACCGCCGAACTAATTTTGCAAGTGGTGGAAAATGCCGATCAATCCACCCTCGATACCTTGCGTAAAGATAAAGTCTTTATGGATAGTAGCCAGTCGCTAATGACGGCGAAGGAGTTCGGCAAACTTTGTGCTATGTTAATGCTGCATGTACCGGCAGAGGTGGTCAACAAGGATGCCGCCAAGAAAGAGGCCATCCGCATAACCTCTATTGAGATGAGCGGTGATAAAGAAGTAGCTCGCAACATGGTAGATGCTGACTCGATTGTGGTCATTATCCCTATGAGCAAACTCTTGACCGATGTTGACCCGTTCAAAGACCTAAAAGGGGTTAAGACCTCGGTAGAAACGGGCGGACGTACCTGGGACGGGATACGCGGCGTAGATATGCCCTCCAAAAAAGCCACCGCTATCACCGAAGAAAACCTGTTGGGTATAGAGCCCACTGCCAGTTTCAAACAGGGCGGCGTGGAACAGGTCGGCACTTATGACAAGGGTTATTCCACCACTACCCACGAGTTCGCGCACGGTATTCATTCACGCGGCCTGAAAAAAGAGGATAAAAAGACCATCAAGACCGCTTATGATGCCCGCAAAGTTCTGGCAACCGCCAAACCCAAAGACCCTGATATGTGGGTAGACGGGCCGGAAGGTTGTTACGCTTCCGCCAACGACTTTGAGTTCTTCGCCCAGCTTGCTAATGCCTTCCTGGGAACTAATACAGGCTTTGATGCTACCACCAATAATAGCATCACTGACGAAACCAAGAAAATCCCCCGCAATAACGGGAAGGATTGGGTTAGCTCCCACGAGCCAACGGTTTACACCATTCTTGACCGAGTGTTTGCGGGCGGCGAAGTTAAAGGAGCGAATGACCGAAAGTAGTAAGGATGAAGGATGAGAAATGGGATGGGTGATAGGGGTTGGGGAAATTCGTAGGGGCGTGGTTTCCGCGCCCTCGTCAAGAAGTTTTGGCTTTGGTTTCCTACCGACAACCGCTGACCAACAACTGACAACCGATAGCAGGAGTAAAGAATGTTTGATGACACCGAACAACGCAAAATAAGAGCTTTTCATCTCTACAAAGGGAAAACCTTAAACGTTGTAATTGAAGACCGGGCGGGAGTATACCATAGCGGTATGCCTCCTGGCCCAAACGAAGGTTTGCCGCGCCACCCCTTTAACACCCAATTGTTCAACCCGATTCCAGCACAGGATTTGTTAGAGGCTCTGGCATCGGCAGAGGATTTCGACACTTTTGTGGCAGAGATGGTCAAGTCGGGCTACGATGTATTTGCAGGCAACGAATTCCCCGAATTTGAATTGCCGGGACTGCATCGGCTGACCGATGAGAAGGGGAATGTTGCGGGGGCGATCTGGAAACAGCCGGGACAATTTAGCTGCCTGTGGTGGCAACCCGCCGGGGACGAACTGGTTTTCAAGCATGCCGCAGTAACAGTCTATCGCAAGGAATGGGCCGAGAGCTTGTTCAAGATTATTAAAAACACTAAGACTTTTGAAGAATTAGATGCAGAGGTAGAAAAGGCTGGGTTAAAACTGTCCGAGGTGATAGGCTAAACCGTTGCTAATAATTTCAGTTTTTGGCTGCGAGTAAGTTTTTTGAGGGCCACTTCCCGTTTGCGGGCGTGGCTTTCGTCGGGCAGAAGTTCGTGGTAAGCCAGGGTGACGGGTAGACGCGCCCTGGTATATTTTGCTCCTTTCCCCGCATTGTGCTGGTTCAGGCGGGCTTCGAGGTTAAATGTCCAACCTGTATAAAGAGTATCATCGGCACAACGCAGGATATAAACATAAGCTGGTTTTTCTGTTCCCCCTTCCGTTGTAGGGACACGATGTATCGTGTCCGGGGCTAGGGGGTTAGGTTTGTCAGGCATCGGCGATACTGGAAGCGGGCTGGGGTATATCTTCTAGCGCTCTATCTAACTCAGCCAGGTCAAGTTCATCTTTTTGTTGTTTCAAGCCCAGCGCAATCAATCCATTCACAATCGTCAGACCGCTCTCCGCCAAACCGTGTAGCCAATCTACGTGGCCTAAAGTTTCTGCACCCATCACCTTGAGGGCAATCGTCCCGGCAATCGCCGTCACAAGCACAAAGCCAAGCATGGCGCAAAAGCCGATAAAACTGGTACGATGCAAAAGGCCCGGCTCTAGTTTGCGGATGCGCCAGATTAGGTAGAGAAACAGCAGGTAAGGCACTATCGAGAGCATCATAAAAATTTTATCCACGCCCAACCTCCTCCTTTGAGGACTTTTTAGGAGTAGTCAGCGAGCGCAATAACAAAAAGGCCCACAGCGCGAAACAACAACTACCGATAAAGGTTAGATAGCTTTGCCACTCGTTAATCCAGTTCCAGGTATCATAGCTCATATGATAGATTATGGCGCAAAAACCGCTCAACAGGTAGGGAATCATCGCCAGAGGCATACGTTGTAACCAGACATTATGCAACCGCCGCCCCACCACATAGAAAAGGGTCATGGCCGAAATCCACTCAATCACACTACCAAAGTGGATTATCCAGGTTGGAATCGAGAGCAAACCTAGCATTACGTTTAAACCTCCGCCACCAATTGCCGGACTTCGGGTTTGGGCTTGAGGGCCGGAATAGACCAACGGGTAAAGTTAAAGGCCATTTTACCCAGAATCCGTAAGCCACTGGTCAGGGGCAATTTTGCCATCTCTTTGTGCAAATAACTGTCGAAGGTCAGACGTTGCACATCCACATCCCGGCACATTGCGGTAAAGACCTCAAAATTGCGGTTACTACCATAATAAACCTCTTGCAATTTGTCCAGAAAGCGATACATCGAGCCATATTGCTTGTTCCAGCGTTTCTGGTATTCCTTCAAGTTAGCGGCAGTTGGAGCAAATTCGTATTTTAGCAAGGTTTCCGCCGCAATTTTGCCACTTTTCATGGCCCAATAAATCCCCTCGCCACTGGTATTTACCACCATTCCGGCAGCGTCCCCCACCAGCAAAGCCCGGTCATAAGCCACCTGCTTCTGGCGAAACATCGGCAGGGCATGGGCTTCAGTGGCATAAATAGCGCCATCCGAAAGTTTAGTGCCAGCTCGTTTTACCAGATTGTCCAGATATGCTCGTACTCTGGTGGAATTTTCCGGCCCAGCCCCTACCCCTACTGAAACGTGGTCGTGTTTGGGGAAAATCCAGCCGTAGAAATCGGGTGAAACCTCGCTACCCAAGTAAAGTTCGGCCCGTTCGCGCCACTCGCTCATCTGGCTTTCGGGCAGACGGATTCGGTACTGCATCGCTACGGCCTGTTGAATGCGGGGTGCACCCACCGCCTTCGCTACAATCGAGTAAGCTCCGTCCGCTCCAATCACCGCGTCAGCCTCAATCTTTTTTTCCTGGCCCTTTTCGGTGTAGGTGGCTTTTACCCCCTGTGGTGTTACCTCAATGCTATTAACTTTAGCTTCGATAACGGTAGCCCCTGCTTTAGCGGCTTGCTGGCGTAAATAGTTATCAAAAACCTCGCGCCGCACCATCCCAATATAATCATGGTCGGTGGGCTTGCTACCCAATACCGCAATATCGGTTGAGCGATTGGTGGGGGAATATATGGTAGTGTATTTCATCTGGCAATCAATAATTTCGGTGGGCACGCCAAATTCGCTTACCACTAGCGGAGGAATAGCCCCGCCACAGGGTTTGGGTTTTGAGAAGCTGCGTTCCAGGATGGTCACATCCGCCCCGCCCTCTGCCAGAATTTTCCCGGCAGTTGCGCCACCCGGCCCACCCCCGATTACTAGATATTTTGCCCTTGCCATTATAAAATCCCTCTCCGAAAATTTATTGGTTGTCGGTAAATAGAGGTTGGTTATTGGTTGTTAGTTGTTGGTTGACCTAACCCCCTAAACCCCCTTCCCTAAAGTGGAAGGGGGAACAAAAATTCTTTATTCTGACTTCTGACTCCTGACTTCTGACTTCTGACTCCTGCTGGTACTTGGATTATAAATTGGCTGCCATTAGGTCACAGTAGCTTGAACTACAGTTTGATAGGGGTCAGCAAGCAGTTCTAAATAGACCAACCCACCAATTCTTGCTATAATCCTGAGTAGAACATTTTTGCTTAGGAGAAAATATGGCAACCAATCCTGTTTCGGATGAATCTGAGAATTCAGTTTTTCCCGATCCTCTTTTCAAGGTTGTGACTAGAGCTCAAGCTAAAAACCTGGGACTGGTGGTTGAAGACAGCGAACTGCAATTTACTACCAGAGCCGATTTAGTTTTAAGTGTGCCTCCCGGAGTTAATCTCGAGGGTACTTTGTTTGATTTCTTTCGACCCTGGGTTATGTTAGAATTCAAGGGGGAAAATGACCAACTGACCTTGCCAAAGTTTATTATCAATGAGGTCAGAACCTCGATTCAGTTCTTGCAAAACAAGGCCGAGGATTTTACTGAAATTTTGAACCTGATCGTTTCAGCTCGTCGCCCAGATGCTTTCTTTAAACTGGCTAAGGCTAATGGCATAAACTTCAAGCGAAATAAAGAGCGACCCTGGCTATGGCAAGCCCAGGTAGGGTTTCAAACGGTAGTGGTAGTAGTTTGTCGGGATTTGCCGCTGGAACAACGATATTATGAATGGTTAATATTCTCCCCTTCGGACAGCCAAAAATGGCGGCAATGTGTTAGAGCCCTGGTTAAAGAGGGAAATTATAATTTGTTGTCAATTGTGCGGCAACTGAAACCCAAGGAGTACAATATGATAAGTTATGGGGAATTTCTAGAATTGATTGGCCCTAAAGGCTCATTAAGCCCGGAAGAGCAAGCCCGGATAGCAGAGGAACAAATTGAGGGTGAGCAATTTGCCCTCAAAACCTTAGCCCAGACTAACCTTGAATGGCTGGCTAAAGTCTTGAATGTGCTAGAACCAGAACAAAGATTGGCTGGACTTGAGCCAGAACAAAGATTGGCTGGACTTGAGCCAGAACAAAGATTGGAAGGTTTAACCCCTGAGCAACGACAGCAACTGCTGGAATTATTATCCAGCCAATCCGACCAGAATCAGGGATAACCTTCGCAACCTTTAGGGTAAAAAGACCCAAATAAGATTAACCAAAGGCCGGAGAAAGTTTTCGAGACTCTCTCCGGTTTTTGTTTGCGCTAAAATATTAGTGAGACCCTTCACAAGTTCAGGGTGACAATTCGGGTTAACGCTTACCCAATTCTTGTACAAAAGCTTAACGTAATTAGACTGTCGGGGTATGGTATAATAAATCCAATAGTTAATTTCTTAACTAAGTAGCTGTTTGTAAAATTATGAGAAAAAAAACCAACTTCAACTCCGTAGTAGAAACTACCAACGAAAATATCAAAAGTGGTACATACTCTAGTAGCGAAAAGATAACCCTCACCAAAGCTCAATTTCGCACCGATAAAACTGCGGCTGATATTGCGGATAACGGAGGAAGTCCACTTATGCAGGAAATGCGTCGTCGCTTTCCAAGCCAAAATATCCCTGGCAGTCAGGCAGCATCCCAGCCAGCCCCCACATTTGTTGCAAAACAAAGGCCGGAGTCGCGATGGCATAAATTAAGCCTACTACAGCGCATTTTTATCTCCAACCTGCTAATTATCAGTGGCGGGGCGGTGATTGGCTCCTGGTTGACCGCTCAACTGACCGAGGCGGGCAGTTTTAATGCCGTTACGTTCGCTTTTATGATTGTCTGTGCGACTCTATTAAGTGGCTCGATTAGTTTTTTCATCCTCAAACAAGCCTTCCGGCCTTTTGATGAACTGCAACGGGTTTTATCCAAAGTCCACGACGGTAACTCCCGCGCCCGCCTCTCCTTGCAACAAATTACCAACCCGGATGTGAGACAATTTACCACCGCCCTTAATCATATGCTTTCTCGTCTGGAAGAAAACGCCAAAGTTATTCAGGAAGACCAAGTAAAGCTCCAGGTTATGACTGGGCGGGTTATCGAAGCTCAGGAAAACGAACGCAAACGGATTGCCCGCGAATTACACGATGAAGCCAGCCAATCCTTAACCGCCATGATAATGGGGCTAGATGCCGCCCGCCGTCAGGCTAAAGAGGAGTCGCTACAAAATAAACTTGGTAGCCTGAAAGATATGGCGATTAACACCCTGGAAGAACTTCGTAAACTAGCCCTTGATTTGCGCCCCACGATGTTAGACGACCTCGGACTGGTTCCGGCGGTGCGCTGGCTTAGTCGGAATGCCGCCGAAAACGCCGGGTTTGAGGTAAAACTTGAGCTTGAGGGCTGTAACGATAATACCCGTCTTGCCCCTGAAATCGAAACCTGCCTGTTCCGCATTACCCAGGAGAGCCTGACCAATATTACCAAGCACGCTGGGGCCACTCTGGTTAAAATTCGTTTGAGCCGGATTGAATCAGGCGAAGTACACCTGACCGTCGCCGATAACGGTAAAGGTTTTGACCGCATAAAAGCCCGCCACTTTGCGGTTAATGGCGGACACCTCGGCCTTTTCGATATTGAAGAACGCGCCAGCCTCATCGGGGGCAAGGCCGAAATTTCCACTAGCCCTGCCGGAACAACCATCAGTGTTACTCTGCCCCCTCAAAGCTGTGCTATAATTCTCCCCGACGGTATTAATACCAATGCCGCGCCTTATATCCAACCCGCACATTAATCAAATACTCAGATAGATTGCTAATTTTTTCTCAATTGGCCGCGTTATAGATAACGAGGGCCGAGGATTTGCCATCAGTGAAAGGGGTTAGAAAATCCTCAGCAGCGAAGCCGAGCTAATTGCGCGGGCAAAAGCCGGGGAGGTTGAAGCTTTTGAGTCTATCGTAACGGAATATGAGTCCAAGTTGGCGCGTTTTATCTACGGGCTAACCCGCGAACGTGAACTGGCCGAAGATTTAGTCCAGGAAACGTTTGTATCGGCTTATCGGGCCTTGCCTACTATGCCAAACGACCTCAAATTATCAGCCTGGCTTTACAAAATCGCCCTTAATAAAGTGCGTAGCGAGAAACGCAAGAAAAGGCCGCTTCCCTGGTTGCCTCTGCCCTTTTTTGGGCAAGACAATTCAGAGGATAGTCCCACGCCGGATATTGCTGACCCCCAACAGGAGGCCGGAGAAACTTTCGCCCAGCGTGAGGTTATTACTCAGGCTCTCAAACGGTTGGCCCCTGACCAGGCTGCCGCTTTATTAATGGATTCGCAGGGCTATGAAGATATTGAGATTGCCCAGGTGTTAGATTGTAGTGTGGGCGCAGTTCGGCAAAGGCTCTTTCGGGGGCGCAAAGCCTTCCGCGCTGTATATGAAGAAATGGGAAAATAAACCTAACCCCCTTCCCTATAAAGGGACGGTAGAGGCAAGAGGTTTAAATCAAAGGTGAAGTAATTGGCGAACGATTTTGAGCCAAATAAAATAGATAGTAACGAGGGCGAAGAAGCCTTCAACCGTAAACTTCGGCAGGATATTAAGGCTACCCTGGATTCGGTGGAGCTTGGCTCGCGCCGTAGCCAGATTATGGCCCAGATTCGGCAGGAACGCGCTAATGGGTTACAACCTGTGCGTCCGCCTGACCGGAATCGGGGAGGTTTCAGATGGAGTCCCGCACTGGCAGGGAGTCTGGCGGTAGTAGTTGTGGCAGTTGCCCTGATATTTGTTGTGGCTGGTAATAATAACCAGAGAGAGGCAACTAACACCCAGGCTAACTTTGCTTCTTCTAACAAAGTTACCCCATCTGCCGCACAAGCGGTAGAATCAGGAGCGAAGGGAGCTGCTACTACTACCGCCGCAGCTACTACTACCGTTGCCCCTATGGCGGCGGGAGCGGCCCCTGCCTCAACGAATAATGCGCCAGTTGCAGCTACTACTGCTGCCGCGACCACCACTGCCGCAGCAGCGGCGACCACTATGGCTGCGGCTACTCGAACCACTCCCGCCCCAACCACTGCGGCTGCTGTCGCCAACGACTCGGCAATTCTTAGCCAATATGCTTTGGTCTATCCGAGCTCAACTCAAATCTCGGTGGAAACCAGCAAAGTCAGCCAGTTTGTAACCGATTTCCGGGCTGGATTGAGCGATACTGAACGTACTCGGCTTGATCTGCAAAATATTAGCGGTTTCCGATATTTAGCTTATAATGCGAAAGATGTAAAATTCGTAAATGTCCTGGATTTTTATCAGCAGCAGGCTAACCAACAACAACTCAAACTTGAGACCAGCCAGCCTCGCGACGATAATAAGCTAAAATCGCAATGGCTCTATTTGCAGAACCCCGCTAACACTAGCGAACGTTACGGCATAATGTTGGTGGAAATTAAAGACCAGGCCGCCGCCGATGCCGCTTTTGGGGTAGGCAAAGCCTCGGTTGGTGATACAATAATATTATTCGCAGTACCAAATTAGGGAAGGAGCAAGGAGCAAGAATAAAGAATTTTGTAGGGGCGTGGTTTCCGCGCCCTGCCTCAGAATAATTGTAGGGGCAGGTCCCCGTGCCTGCCCAGAAAATTTATTCACAAGGATGGACAGGATAAACAGGATTTTGCAAAGTAATGAGTTAAAAGTATGTTCCCCCTTCCATGAATCAGGGAAAGGGGTAAGGGGTTAGGTCAACTGACCAACGACAACCGTTCAGGGGGATGAGACTTGGAAGAAAACGCACGAGTTGAACAACTTAAAATACACTTCAAGGAATATTTTGGGGTAGAGGCGGAGTTTGTGGCCCGCGCACCGGGGCGAGTTAACCTTATTGGCGAGCATACCGACTATAACGGGGGCTTTGTGCTACCCGCCGCCATAGACCGCAGTGTGCTAATCGCTGCCAAAAGTGTATTGGGTTCAAGGATGGTGGAACTGGTGTCGCTGGAGTTTGGCAATCGCACCAGCTTTGACCTTGATAATATCAAAGCTACCTCCGAAAAAGCTCTTAGCTGGAGCAATTATGTGATGGCAGTGGTCTGGGCTTTAGGACAAAAAGATTTAATAGATTTACAAAAGTTAAGTGGGGTACAGCTAGTAATTCAAGGGGACGTACCACGCGGTTCGGGCCTGAGTAGTTCCGCTGCGATTGAAGTTGCTTCCGCTTTGGCGTTTCTGCGGTTGGCGGGCACAAGCAGCAATGGCTCAACTATCGCCCTGACCTGCCAGAAGGCCGAGAACGAATTTATCGGGGTCAAAAGCGGGATAATGGATCAATTTATCTCGGCGTTAGGACAGCCTGACTCGGCTCTTTTAATTGATACTCGTTCCCTAGAATATAAAGTTGTGCCGTTGGGCCTGGAAGAATTGGGCTATCGGGTGGTGGCGGTGGACAGTGCCGTGCCCCGCAGCCTGGGTAACACCGCTTACAACCAACGGCGGGCCGAGTGTGAGGAGTCGGTCAAGCTATTAGCCCCAAAACTTGGCTTACCAGACGGGTCGCAACTTCGTGACATCACGCCCGAACAGTTGGCGGCGCATTCCGCCGATTTGCCAGATATTTTAAGAAAGCGGGCGCGCCATGTTATCAGTGAGGATGCCCGTACCCTGGAGGCGGTGGGCTTGATGCAAGCTGGGTTCAGTAATGCTGATAATCTGGCAAGGTTCGGCAAACTATTGTATGCTTCCCATACCAGCCTTAGAGATGATTACGAAGTCAGTTGTAAGGAATTAGATTTATTAGTGGAACTAGCAAGCAGTTGTGCGGGCGTGGTAGGAGCGCGGATGACCGGGGGTGGCTTTGGTGGCTGCACTGTTAATATTGTGCAGGCCCAACATTTGGCGGATTTTGAGCGACAGGTGGTGCAGGAATATCGTCAGCGCACCGGGCTAGAAGCCAAAATGCACGTTTGCAAGGCCGTAGCGGGCGGCTCGTATTTAGGCTAACAAACCTAACCCCCTAGCCCCCTTCCCTAAAGTGGAAGGGGGAATAATTATAAATTATCTATAAAAACAGGAAAAGATTGGGGATAATGGGAAACATTTCAGATTACGTTCAGCCAGCACACCCTTTACTAATCGTCCTTAGCGGGCCAAGTGGCGTGGGCAAGGACTCAGTTATAGACGAATTGAAACGCCGTAATATTTCATTTCATTTTGTGGTAACAGCCACTACCCGCTCTAAACGCCCTGGCGAAGAACATGGTGTTCATTATTGGTTTCATAGCTTGGAAGAATTTGAAAAGCTACTACAAATGGGCGAGTTGCTGGAAAATGCCACAGTCTATGGCAACAGTTACGGCGTACCAAAAGAGGATGTTCGGCAAGCTTTGAAACAGGGCGAAGATGCCATTATGCGGATTGATGTGCAGGGGGCGGCCCATATAAAGCGGATTGTGCCAGATGCGCTATTTATTTTTTTAGCACCGCCCAGTTTTGAGACTATTTTGACCCGGTTAGGCAACCGCAAAACCGAGTCCCCCGAAGATTTGCAACGCCGGATTGATACCTATCACCACGAAATGAAAACTATTGGCACTTTTGATTATGTGGTGATAAATCAGGATGAGGCTCTAGCTAGCACCGTTGACCAGATTTTAGCGATTATCACCGCCGAGAAGTTACGGGTACAACCGCGCACGGTAACTTTGTAAGAGGGAGTCAGAATTTGTAGATGATGCTCCGTCATCCGAGGGAGTCAAAATTTGTAGGAGGATGCTCCGCCATCTGATGGTTATCGCAGGACAGAGCCTGCTCCTACGAAATATCCTGTTCATCCTTGTGAATAATTTTTGTCGGGCGGTTCGCCTGTCCCTCCTGTACTCAGGGGGACGAACCGCCCCAACGAGTTTCCTTCCAAGAACTAACAACTATAGGACTTTCGCTTTAGGCAGCAACCAGGGCGGGAATACGAGGGTTTCGTAATTCAGCCCGCAAATAGTCGCTGAATAAATCTTTAACAACCGCACAAAGCGTTTTTTCCAGTTGTTTAGCTTTGACTTTAATCGCCAGCCAAGCTTGATAACAACAAGCCAAATGATTGCGTTGGGCTCTTTGACTGCGGCATTCGCATTTTTCAGTACCAGTTAGTTGTTT
>Ga0209511_1000562_pt1 | contig 36865 bp, 43 predicted proteins | sample SSSSmetaG_FD_184141 | JGI IMG/M metagenome (GOLD analysis project Ga0209511, IMG submission 184141) | Glacier valley bacterial and archeal communities from Borup Fiord, Nunavut, Canada, to study Microbial Dark Matter (Phase II) - ​SSSS... | ecosystem: Environmental > Aquatic > Freshwater > Ice >... | reverse complement strand
ACCAAAATAGATATGAACCAAATAAGTCCTAAGTCCTAAATCCCAGAACGGGAGAATTATCACTCTTGTAAAAGATTATCTCATACATTCGGACAGTTGAAAAACCGGTAGGTTATTCATCGCTTACAGTTGAAGAACTTTACGAAAGGGCTAAAGTAATAAATTAATATAATAAAATTATCAAAAAAAGAATCCTTTCACTGTCAAGAGAAGGATTCTTTTCTTATTACATCTAAACAATAGATACTGGTTAATCATTATTTAATGGCTGTTACAACTATGTTCACCACAGCTATGTTCCTCGTCGTGATGATGGCTACATTCAACCTCTGCATTATAAGTTAACTTGTTTTCAAGTAACTCCTCAAGCGATTTATCCGCATTCCCGCTTACACCACCATAAAGAGTAATTCTGGCTTCTTCCAAAGCCATTTTGGCTCCTCCACCGATACCACCGCATATTAAAGTATCAACATCACATTCTTTTAAAAATCCTGCTAAGGCTCCATGTCCGCTTCCCATAGTAGATAATACTTCTGACGAAATAACTTTACTATCATCTATCTGATAAATTTTAAACTGCTCTGTATGACCGAAATGCTGAAATATTTCACCGTTTTCATATGTTACTGCAATCTTCATTTTTCTTTTCCTACATGATATAATATTCCATTATTTTTGCTGCATCTCCAACTAAATCGATACAAGGACGCTTAGCGTAATATTCTGCTGTCCTTGCTTCCGGTACGGGGCTATCGCTTGTGCCTTCAATACCTAATAACTCGCGGCAAATAAATGATTTATTTTGTTCACGAAACTTGTTTGCTAATATTTGAATTCTTGTGTAATGCTCTGCTTTTATTTTCTGATCTTTTGGATCATCATATCCAAACAAAACTCCGGCAACCATAAACATACCGCTGACTGCCCCACATACTTCTCTAAGTCTTCCCATACCACCGCCAAATGATGATGATAATTTTAAAGCAGTCTGCAGATCTAAATTCATATCATCACAAAACGCTCCAACTACAGATTGTGAGCAATTGTATCCTTCTTTGAATAGTTCCTTTGCCTTTTCTTCATGATCCATAACTAACACTCCTCGATGCTATCTGATAGCTGAACTAGCCAATCTCCCTCAAATAATTCTATCAGCCCTTTATCACAGACACTGGATATTTCTGCATTGATTGGAATTTTAGCAATGTGTTTAATTCCATGTTTATCAGCAATTTCATCAATATGGCTTTTTCCAAAAATCTGATGCTGTTCCTTACAATTCGGGCACACATAATAAGACATATTTTCAACTATTCCTATGATTGGTATATTCATCATCTTAGCCATCTTAACGGCTTTTTCTACTATCATGGATACTAATTCCTGTGGTGTAGTCACAATGATAATACCGTCAACCGGTAGTGACTGAAATACGGTTAAGGGAACATCTCCTGTTCCAGGTGGCATATCAACAAACATATAATCAATATCATTCCAGATAACGTCTGTCCAGAATTGCTTTACTGTCCCTGCAATAATAGGACCACGCCAGACAACAGGATCTGTTTCATTTTCAAGAAGTAGATTAATGGACATCAGTTCAATACCGGTTTTTGTTACGACTGGGAAAATTCCCAATTCATTTCCGTCCGCCTTTTGTTTAATTCCAAAAGCCTTAGGTATGGAAGGTCCCGTAATATCTGCATCGAGAATCGCGGTCTTAAAGCCTTTTCGCTGTGAAAGTACTGCCATCATAGTAGTCACTAAAGACTTACCAACACCGCCTTTTCCACTGACTACAGCAATTACTTTTTTCACATTAGACATTTCATTTGTTTTTTCAATCAAACTTTCAGGTTTTGTTCTATCAGAACAGTTAGAGCTGCAGGTTTCACAGCTGGATGTGCATTCTTCACTCATTTGTCTTTCCCTCAATTCTATTTTTTTGATAACATTCCTTTACACAGTGCTTTTTATTATCATCAAAGCAATTGTGTTTGCAACCCTTTCCGCAGCATTCTCCATTATGTTCACATAATATGAATTCGCCACCATCAATTACTAGTTTTTTACTATTTATTAAAGCATCTGCTATTTTAAAACGAGCTCCATCATAAATGCTAGTAATTGTTGTCCTAGAAACAACCATTTGAACTGCACATTGTTCCTGGGTTAACTTTTCAAAGTCAATTAATCTGATAACTTCATATTCATCTATATTAAGTACTACTTCTTCATATAAAGTAGCTTTTTCTCTAATTGGCTCAAAACCATCCGTTATTGGCATTGAACAAATTCTTCTGCATTTCCTGCGTCTGGGCAAATGGTCGCCTCCTTTATTTCTGACATATGTCAATAATTATAATTCATTTCTGACATATGTCAATATTATTTATCAAATATCTATATAAATCAATATAAAAAAGTTGTAAAGGCGTCATCCATCATGTATAACCATCTTTACAACCCTTATCTATTCAGTTTATACAATACAGCTTTTGAAATCAAATATTTTCCATTATAATCTTGATTTGGAATGAAACTTTTCTTTATTAGTACAAGTAAAATTCCTCCGCCCATTACTAAAAGTATTGAAAGCATTTGCGACACTCTTACTCCTCCAAATAAGTAAAGACTGTCTGTCCTTAATCCCTCAATAAAAAACCTTGCTATTCCATAACCGATAAAATAAGTGGCAAGCAATATCCCATCCTTCTTAGTTTTCCTAGCAATTATCAATACGATTATGAACAGTAATAAATTCCACATACTCTCATAAAAGAAAGTTGCCTGATGCCATTCCGATACAGCATCAATATATACACCATAAGGGAAAAACTGAAGTTTTGGATTTGTAATTATTGCCCCATATGCTTCCTGATTCATAAAATTACCCCAACGCCCTATTGCCTGTCCTAATACTAAGCTCGGTATCGCTAAATCGATTAATTTTAATATCGGAAATTTGATAATCTTGCAAAAAACTACCGCGGATAAAAATCCGCCAATCACTCCACCATAGATAGCCAAACCGCCCTCTCTTATCGCAAATATTTTCAATGGATGATTCAGATATTCTTCCCATTCAAAAGTTACATAATAAAGGCGCGCACATATAATAGCAACCGGAAGCGCTATAAGAATAAAATCAAAAATCAAATCCGATTTATAACCGTTTCTCTTTGCCTTATAATTTGCAAGTAATACACCCATTAATATACCAAATCCAATAATTACTCCATACCAGGCTATGTTAAAGCCTTCAATTCCAAATAAATCTTCCACCATAAATCTATTCATCTTATCCTCCAAAGCTAATTAAATCTATTTTCATATGATATAATTATTCCGCTAAATAATTATAAAATCATTTTCAGCATATAGATAACTTGTCAATAAATATATCGCACATAATAAACATATATCTATTGTCTCCTCGTTGTACCATGTAAAGTAATTTTTCAGTATTTTTCTTTTGATTTCTCCTACTATCTTACCATCCTTGTCCGTTATGCTGCTCGATCCGTTTCTATTCAAGTGTATAATGATCATCTTACCATTTGTTTTAAAACGAATCACAAGTTTATTAACAAATGGAGGTCTAAAACAAAATTGCTTTGAGCAATTATCATCCGTCGGATCAATATAGCCTATTTCTGCTATTCCTTCTAACTTTTTTATACCAGATATATTCTCTATAATCTGATAGGTATGAAAATCAGTATTCTGACCAGAATTTTTCTTGCTGATTATGTCCGTAATATACCTTAATTTGTTGGTAGAGTCATAAATATAGTTTTGTCTTTTACCGAAGGAATGATTTTTAATTTTGCAGATTACTTTCTTTTGGTCATCATAAGCTAAACGAATAAAGTAATAATTTTTTATAACAATTTTCATAGTGGATACCTCCCTATAGAAAAATCATATACAAACATAAGCCGATTATTCCTCCACCAGTCATTACAGCTACCGGGTTTACTTTCAATCTTCTAAGAATAACAATTGCAAGTAAAAATATTGCCACTGATATATAGTCTATATTTCCCATATTGCTTGATATCCCTTTTCCATTCCAAATTGCTAATATTACCAAGGACACGCCCGCTGATCCTATCATTGCTATGACAGCCGGCCTTAGTCCGTTTAAGATTCCTTGAATCGTTGTTAATCCCCTATATTTATAGTATACATAAGCTAAAAGAAGTACAATAATGCAAGAAGGAAAAACACATCCTAAAGTTGCCACAATCGCACCTGCTAATCCCGCGATACGTGTACCTACAAATGTGGCTGAATTAATGCCTATCGGACCTGGTGTCATTTGTGATATTGTAATGACATCTGCAAACTCGTTCATTGTTAACCAACCATGTATATCAACAACTTGGTTTTGAATCAAAGGCATCGCAGCATAGCCTCCGCCAAAACTAAACAATCCAACTTGAAAAAAACTCCAGAATAACTGTAAATAAATCATTTTACTTCACCACTCTTTTTTACATATTTTGAATAATAAATGGATATTACCCCAATCAGTCCACTAACGAGAATTATAATAATAACATTGATTTGGAATGTATATGTTGCTGTAAATGCACCTATCATAACGATAATAGGCACTACTTTTCTCTCTTTCATCAGACTAATTACCATACTGATTACTACATCAATGATAACAGCAGCAACACCTGCTTGCATTCCTCTAAGTATATACTTAACAATCAAATTATTAATAAACTCTGTGTACGCAACAGAAATGAGAGATAAAATAATTAATGGCGGTAATACCGTAGCTATAATTGTGATCATGCTACCCAAGTATCCTGCCAAACGATACCCCACTAATATTGCTGCATTTACAGCTATAGCCCCTGGCGTTGACTGAGCAATTGCGGTTAAATCAAGCATTTCTTTTTCATCAATCCAATGATATTCATTAACAAACTTTTTTCTCATTAATGGAATTATGACGTAACCTCCGCCAAAAGTGAATGCACTTAAATAAAATGTCGACATAAATAATTTAAAATAGAATCTTATATTTCTTTTCATGCTAACCTCCATTCTGCCTCTGCGTGGCAGCTCAAAGCTCCGGAGGAACAAGGAGTGAGCACCACTGTGCGGACTTCGCAGCTTCTTCCCATGTGAATTATGCTTTTGAATAATTCACATTACCTCCTGCTAACATTATTATAATACTTTCGTTTACATAAGTATAATTTTAATATATAATTATATTCATAACCTTTTAGTTATATATGAGGAGGATAGCGATGACATTAAGACATATGAAAATATTTGTTTCCGTCTGTAGGGAAAAAAGCATTACATTAGCAGCTAAAAAACTTTACATCTCACAACCGGCAGTCAGTACCGCAGTCAAAGAATTGGAATCCTTTTATGATACTCCTCTCTTCGATCGCATATCTAAAAAATTATATTTAACTGAGGCAGGGAAGACAGTCTATCAGTATGCAATTCATATCAACTCACTTTTTGAAGAATTAGAGAGTTCTTTAAAGAGTTCAGAAGCCATCGGCCAGTTAAAAATTGGTTCAAGTATTACCATCGGCACACATTTCATGCCTAACTATGTCAGGGAATTTTCAGAACGTTTTCCAAATATTCAAACCTATGTAACCATAGACAGTTCAGATGTGATTGAAAAATTAGTATTGGATAATGAGTTGGATTTTGCCTTAATAGAAGGGATTGTCCATTCAGAAAATATCATTTCAAAAGATTTTATAAAGGACGAACTTATCGTAATTTGTGACTTAAATAATCCTCTGATAAAAAAAGCCAATGTATCTGTAGACGACTTATCCAACCAACGTTTCCTCATGAGAGAAAAAAATAGTGGAACGCGTGAACTGGCTGAATCCATCTTATCACTTCATAACATCTCTCTAACGCCGCTTTGGGAAAGCAGCAGTGCCGAAGCTATTATTCAAGGGGTTTCGAAAGGGATAGGAATCTCAATTCTTCCATTGCAATTAGTACAAGATTATATTGATACAAATCAAGTGGCAAGATTAAATGTTAATGGCTTAAAGTTTAATCGCCAATATCACATAATCTACCACAAAAACAAGTTTCTTACTCCCACCGCATTAGAATTTATGAAACTTTGCAATATCATTTAACAACAGTCATTTTACTTAATAACCTTGAATGTGATTACGTTACAGATAATACCTTTTTATTATAATATAATGAGTTAAGAAATTGCCAATATACGAAAGGATGATATAATTATGAACACAAAAACATTAATAGTTATAAAAGAAAACTGTCCACAAAACCATCCATGTCCGTCCGTACCTATCTGCCCAGTAGATGCTTTAAAACAAAATGGTTTTGGCGCACCCACTGTAAACCTTGATGACTGTATCCGTTGTGGAAAATGTACGAATTTCTGCCCTATGAAAGCATTAGTATTAGTCTAATCATAACTGTCATTAAGCAATTGAGTTTTATATGAGAAGGAGTTTGTGTTATAACCGCAAAGGAAGCAAGGGAAATGATGGATAAGGACAGTGCTATTACTATTATAGACGTTAGAACCGAAGAAGAATTTAACATCGGACATATCGAGGGCGCACTACTCATTCCTGATACCGACATTTTAGAAAAGGCTGAGGAAACATTGACAGACAAGTCTGCTACTATCTTGGTATATTGCCGCAGTGGTCGCAGAAGCGACCTTGCAGCTGCGGATCTTGTCGATCTTGGATACTCCAATGTATATGATTTTGGTGGTATTATTGAATGGAAATATGATATCGTTACTGAGTAAAATTTATTCTATACGAAATAAGGTAATACTAAATTGGTATTGCTTTATTTTTTTGTTATTTAGTCTAGAATTTGCTATAATATACTTATGATTGGAGGACTTATTATGATTGAACTAGATGAATTAACATATATAAGATCCCGTCTCGATTTTTGGGATAAATTAAGTGATTCGGAAATAAATATGCTTGAAAACAATATCATAAAAGTATCTTATAATATAGGTTTTAATCTTCATAGTACAGACAGTGAATGCCTTGGTGTTCTTTTGATAAAAAGTGGCGGATTACGCGTCTATATCTTATCCGAGGATGGACGTGAAGTAACCTTATATCGGCTTTCACCAGGTGATATCTGCGTACTTTCTGCTTCCTGTATTTTAAACAATATCACCTTTGACGTTCATATTTATGCCGAGATTGACACAGATGCTTATCTGATCAATATTGGTGCATTTAGCAAACTCAGTAATCAGAATGTTTATGTTGAAAATTTTGCATACAGAAATACCATTGAACGATTTTCCGATGTTATGTGGGCAATGGAACAAATTCTGTTTATGAGTTTTGATAAAAGGCTTGCTATCTTCCTATTAGACGAAATGTCTAAAACAAACTCAACTGAACTCCATATTACGCAGGAACAAATTGCAAAATACATTGGAAGTGCAAGGGAAGTTGTTTCCCGCATGCTAAAGGTATTTCAGTCAGACGGAATTCTTGAACAGTCACGCGGTTCAATTCACATCATCGACAAAGAAAAGTTACGAAAACTCATCTAATAAAGCAAAGCCAATATATTAATTTCTTGAAATTAAAATGTTGGCTTTGTCATGTTGCTTATATTATGTTCACCATCTTTTATTATACGAAAATAAAAGGATCATTAAACTATAATGATTTCATGAATAATGCCTTGTCTATTGCGTTCTGAATAATCTCATGACAACATTTACCTAATGGGTTATTCTTTTGGCATTGTGAGATACTCAAAACTCCAGTAATCTCTAATACCTCTTTCATATTTACAGCACCATCTTTTAATACTGCATTAATAACTTGCTCTTCTGTTACTTTAATCAGTAAGAACTTTGTTTACCGGTAGCATTTCTCTACGATTTCGGATTTCATTAAACAAAACCCCGACTGTGATTGAATTTAGTCGGGGTTTCGTTATATAGTGGTAAACTAATCTGTACGACGCGATCGCTAAAGGGTTTGTGTTTGCAAGAGATTACGGCGCCAAATAGTATGTTATATTTAATTGCCGCCGTTATAGGGAATCTATGAATACCTTAGAAAAAAATTAGGTATAAAACAAGATTAAACTTTTTTGTTCTTAGTTCCATCTATTTTTATTTTGTAAAGAACACCATCAGAATTATTATAATGAACGTAATATATCCAGTTCCCAACAATATTGATAAAGCCAAAGTTTCCCTTAGCCAACTTGTGTTTGCCGCTACCATCTGTTTTTATTTTGTACAGACCATTAGCAGTACAGTAGTATATATCATCTCCAACTACATTGAAGCCACAACCGAATTTGGAGCCATTAATCTGGTCAGAGATTATATTTAGATGGCTAGTTCCATCTGTTTTTATTTTGGAAAGAGTATCTATATCCTGCGTAGAGGAATACGAACTGTAGTATACCCAATCCCCAACGACGTTGAAAGCGGTACTGGTATTTTGGGCAACTAATTGAGGATTATCAGAACCATCGGTTTTCACTTTGCCGATGTATGTATAATAAGGGTAGTTGCCAGCATAAAAAGAGTAATATATCCAATCTCCGACAACGTTGATAGTGTAAATATTGCTACTTTCTGTACTAAATAACTCTTCCCGAGCGCTACCATCTGTTTTCATTTTCATTATTCTATCATAACCAGGGCTTTCATCATAGATGTAATATATCCAATCGCCAACAACATTGAATTCACGATTGCTGACATAGTTGGTGACATTAAGTAATGTTTGATTTTTGCTACCATCTGTTTTTACTCTGCCAATAGAGCCTGAGCCTTCATCTAGATAACCACAGCTGTAATATATCCAATCGCCAACAACACTTACATAGAAAATGTTCCCATAAAGTAGCGTTTTCTTGCCCTTACCATCTGTTTTTATTTTATTGAGAGTATTATTTTTACCGTCGAAACTTACATAATATATCCAATCGCCTTGTTGTGCAACTAATCCGCCATTTGCAAGATTGCCTGATGTATTACCTACGGTGTTGACAGCGCGTGCAACAGGTTTAGAAGCGGCTTTTAGTGCAATATCTACAGTGCGAGTCGCAACATCCCACTTCACATCCGCGCCAAAAACTTCGGCTATAACTTCTACTGGAACAAGTATTTTGCCGCCGATTGACTGCGCAGGTACGTCCATTGTTTTTATCTCTCCATTTACGGTATACTTTTTATCGCCTAAGTGCATGATGCAAGTTATGCCGCCTGTTTTCACGGTAACTGTTTTTGTTGCCTTGTCCCAAGTTGTTGTTGCTCCAAGTGCATCACCTATCGCTTCGATAGGAACAAGTGTTCTGCCGTCTTGGATAATTGGTGGTTGTTCGAAAGTTACTGGTTTTTTATTTACATTTACAGTGATTGGTTTTGGTGAAACTGGAGCACTGCCAGCTACAAATAAAATCTTATTTGCTTTTGTATACTGTTCGGCAGTCGAACCCGATGTGCCATAAATTACGAGATTTTTATCATTTGCAAACACAGAGCTACCAATGCTAGTCACACTGTTTGGAATAAATATAGTTGTAAGATTAATACAACCACTAAACGCACAATCTTCAATACTTGTGACGCTGTTTGGTATTGTGATGCTTGTAAGATCAGTACGATTCTTAAATGCGTTATATCCAATAGATGTAATTCCGTCAGGAACTGTTACGCTTGAGCTTAATGATGGACCTACATAGGATAATACCACATTATTCATAACGATAAAAACATCTTTATAATTTTCAAGCCATTTAGTACCCTTAAATGCGTAACAACCGATATTAATGACACTGTCTGGTAGATTCATTTCAGATAGATTGGTACAATCTGAAAAAGCATAATCACCAATGACTTTAATGCTGTTTGGCATAGTAACTTTTGTAAGATTTGTGCATCCTGAAAAAGCATTATCGCCAATGTTCACAACACTAAATGGTATAGTAACACTTGTGATACTTTTACAGTTTGAAAAAACATTATTATTAGAAATAGATTTAACCGGAGTCCCATTTATTTGGTTCGGAATTGTTATATCTCCACCGTTTCCGTTATACCCAATAATAGTAGAAGAAGCGGGACCAGTAAGTGGAATTGCCTCTATCCACATAAACCCATCGCTTGTTGTACCTTCATATGAGACAGCAAAAGCAGGTGTTGAATGAATAAGTGTTGTAACCATTGTTAATAAAAGAATAGATACAATGAATTTGTTGATTTTTTTGAACATACTGAATTCTCCTTTTGCAAATAATTTTTGTCATTTGTTAAATGCCTGAGCCCATTGATTTTACTGAACCGATCTTCCATGCCATTGACTCTGCACTTGTGTCCAAATAATCCTTCCCTATCTATGCAATACTGCAGTGTCACCAAGGAAAATCAGCAATTTCTAATAGAAAAAAATGCAATAACTCGGTCCTTCATGATTACAACTCCTAATCTAAACATTCTTTGAATTATATTATATTTTTACATAATTCGCAACAATTTTTTACGGACGATGCCTTACACTTCAATCTTTATCTCAGGACTAATTAAAATATTTACCTTTCCTCGTCCCAGCAATATAGAGATCCATGGTATATAATGTACACTCTATTTTACTTCACCACATACCTTGTCAGCCTACCATTACCAACTTTCTTGATAAGTCCTTTTTGCAGCATTTCTTTGAGCATATTAATTGCGTGAGTTGTTCCAACTCCGAGGGCTTCTTCAACATCACTACGAGCGATTTCTTTTTGCTTTTCAAATAATCTAAGTATCGGTAAATACTTTTCATCTTCTACACTTAGCTCTTGCGCATGCGTGTTAGGTAAAATCACCCTAAATGCACCTTGCACATTTTCAAACTTGGGTTGCACGGGCAAACCTTTATAACAACTGATTATCTTGCTAATACCTGTACCGTATGCCTCAATTAGCTTCATTCTATAAAATAAGCTTGCAAGCTTTTCATTTCTAGGTTGAGATGCTCCTAGCATAGCTGCCTCCAATGACAAACCTGAAACCAACCCGCCCAAAGAGATAATCTCTAAACGGTCTGAATAAAGATTAATAATTGTGCTACCACTAAAAGAATATTCCCTGTGTACAATGGCATTCAACAATGCTTCACGAACAGCCTCTTCTGGGTAATCTCTTTCATCTGTACGTAGCAAATTATGAAAGGTAGCTTTTGTGCTATTATAAAAATCTATGGTTTTAAAAGCATCTGTAAGTTGATCAAATAAAGAACCTGTCAGTTCCTTTCGATCCTTAAACACCAATTTATCAGAGCCTTGAAAAACAGCAAATTTGATAGAATGTTTACACTGATCAGAAACCAATAATCCCATGTTTGTATAAATTTCATCTGACGTAAGGATTCCTACGTTTTTCATCTGCACCTGCAAGAATTCTAAGCGTCTTCTTTGCATCTCATTATTTAAACTAGTAAATGTCAGTTCCTGTATGAAAGAACGATTACTTTCAAACGAATCACCATCTGTCATTTTTATCATCATACGGATAGCATCTTCTGATGCTGGGGCAGATGTTGTTCCACTTCTAACGTATACGCCTGTTGGTTTAAGTCCTTTGTCCGTAAGGTAGTACGGCTTTTTTGTTCCTTGATTAACTGTTAGTTTAATAAAACACTTATTATCTTCTTGCAATAACTCAATATTTGTAAACATGGAAACATCAGGACGAATACTATCTCTTAAAGAATTTGATATCTGTTGCATCACAAAGTCAGCATTATCAAGGCCAACAATTTCTCCGTTATCCTGCACACCAACATAGATTTTTCCACCATTTGTATTTGCAAATGCCGTGATTTCTTTTTTTAAATCAGGCGTATAAATTTCCTTCAATTCAATGGTTTCGCTTTCACACAGTTTCATAATGCCACTCCTTATATCAGTTTCTATCGCTTCTAACACCATACTATCACAACGAGTGCTAGAAAGCAAGGAGAACCATCTGACGGTTTACGACAAAGGGATAATCTCATTGAGGAATTGCCCTGCAGACTGTAGAGGGTTTATTTTTGCATAATGAGTAGCCATATAACCCACCTCAGCAAAACCCAAATTTTCTCAATCACCCCAGCAAACTATCCCTCAAACACAACGCCCCAAACCCAAGCGTCCTATTCGGATACACACTTTCAATCCTTAGTTTCCTTGCACCAGCAATCAGATACGCCTTCACCTTCTCAGCGTGTGTCAAGCCAGGACTAAATAAAAATTTTATTTTTTTGCCTTTTTTTATAAACCGTACAAATTCCCATATATCAAATATATACTCAGATTGAACTTGTCTCATTCCAAAAGGCTGCTTATTAATTCACCAAAGCAAATCAATAATACTATTCACATGCTTTCGTGAATTAACAATAATTATGATAATGTGACCGGTTTCCCGGCCACACTTTTTAATTTATCTCTACCCCGATCATATCTTCGGGAGTATGTAAGACTAGAATGATTCTCTCAATATTTAAGAAAGTTCTAACATAACACCACATACCTCTCTTTCTCGATATGTCATGCTCCAGGTGCCACCCTAGCTGCTCCGTAGTTCTCTACGTAAACAGAAGTATCATTATCCACCAAAGCTTTGCTACACGTATCAATAGTGTAACACATATGCTGTCGCTCATATCTTTCGCTTCATCTATTACGATTCCTTGCTTTTATCTGAATATCTCAGACAGATGATTCATGGCGAAACTCATGCATATGTCCACATCGGTGAGATAACTTACATTAATTTTTCTCATCGATTAAGTGTGTTTGGCTTACGGATCTTTACATACTGATATGAAATTTTCAACGTACAAGTGAAGAAAATATTTATCCCTTCACTTATAAGCCGAAAAATATAGTAGGGTGTTCCACTTTTTCTAATAAATTTGAAAAGAATAGATGAATTATTCTATTAAATTTATTACATCTATCGGATGACCCTCGAATTTTCAACATAACGCCTAGAGACAGTAATGAATAGAAAAAGGAATATGACAGAAGAAATTGTGTTGAAGACTCTAGTAAACTTGAAAATATTATTATTTGTTAGAGGTGGGAAGCCCCGATCCACTAAGATGTGGTACTGCCGACTTTATGCAAGAGCTAAACTTGTCACAGGCTAAATTTGCTAAAGCAATTTCTATTTCGAATGAGTTTATTGCTGATATAGAAATTGAGAATCGAAAAGATTTTTATCATTCCCATACTGTAGACTCATTTTAAACTGAAAAGACCTCAGATAAATAAGAAACATATCTGAGGTCTTTTGTATTTAATTAATAAATTTTGAAAATCAATTCACTTTTTTGATAAACCACATAAATCTCTGGTAGTAGTTTTATTAACATTCATGGACTTCTTTCTTTCACTTTTTTCACAAATCATTATTTCCAATTCTGAAAAATCTCTGTTGCTTGTGATAAAAAGTCTTTTGATATGGTTATTGTTTTATCACCAACCGTTTTATTCTCCTCAGAAATCGGTACGGGATTACAACCACCCTTGGTTATTTCAACCTGATCCATCGAGAATCGATTCCCACAGTTTTGGCATACTAACACATCACCCTCCTGTACATAATATCCACGTCCTGATGAATAACATACCTGACAGGTGTTAAATGCCGTTCGAATTGTACCATCCGGAGCTTTTACTGCTAAGACCTCCAGTTCTATACTGTCAATCTCAGCTGTGAAAAATTTTGCAGTTTCAGTGATGTCACTGATAGGAATTACAATATCTCCGTCTATAACTTTTTCAGTACTAAGCTCGTCCTTTTTTGAACTATTATCTGTGGATGTAGCAGGCACTTTAATACTAAATGCAACCGCCAATAATGCAAGTGCAGAAACTGCAATAATAATTAATTTTGTGCGATTTGATATTTTATTAGTTTTTTTGTTCATGATTAATTTCCTCTCTTAATTTACATATTTTATTTTATATTAATTAATCTTGTGATTATTTAATGACAAGAAGGTAATCCCCCTCCTCCGGCATAATAATCTGTAGGTTGATACTCAGAGATTTCTTTTTTAATTGCTTCTTCATCTAAATTATTGATATCATCTACCACTTTCACATAGCCATATAAGTTTGTGTCTGAGGTGAAGAAATCAAAGTCTTGGTCAGGATAAAAATTGATTGGATTTTCTCCTTCCAACATATCAAGCTGAGCATCGTAATATGGAAATATAATGCTGCTGTCATTAAGACTATCTACATTCTTTCCATTGATGTTCCATTTTGTTTCCAACTTACTTTGAACTACTATAACAGCAGGTGTAAATCCATTTTCGTCAAATGTTAATTCTACTGTTTGAATTCCATCATCGGCTATTACTGCAATCGCTAATTCGTCAGTAGGAATCTGATAATCAATTAAATTATTATCACTTTCAAGATCACTTTCTTCGGTACTAATTGAACTGCTATCAACATTATTTAAATCATCAACTACGGTTATTTTGCTTCGAATCATACCCATCCAACAGCTGAAAGGGATAACCCCACTTCTAGTTGGAGTAAATTCAATTACATTATCACCCGCTGCCAGATCCTTTTGAACGTTAAATTTAGGTATTACGATACTATTATTACATCCGTTTAAATTACCTTCTTCTGCTTGAATTGTCCATTCAACAGGAATTCCCTTTTGTACAGTAATTGGCTCATAACGACCGGAGGATAATTTAGTTGTCACAGTCTGCACTCCATCCTTAACGATTGCTATGTTAGTAGATTGTTCTTGACTTGTAACTGAAGGTAGTGTTGGAATGAGTAATCCTGATAGACTTGCTCCACTACTGAACATGAAAACACCTAAAACAATCACCAAAACCGCACTAGCTGCCATCATCTTACCGGTGAATTTTTTATTGAGAAAGGAACTGAGAGCTCCAAAAGCAAACATCAGGGGTACTGTTCCTATACTAAATAAGAACATAGATATAGCACCTTTAATCGGGCTTCCGGTAGATAATGCATAAAGCTGCATCGCTTGTAAAGGGCCACATGGCATCAAACCGTTTAAAAGTCCAATATAGAGTGAGCTATTGCTACTTTTTTGAGCATAGATTTTTTTTGCAAAAATTTTCGGCATTCTAGGGTTAAACTTACGAAGCCATGGGAATATGTTTAGCATATTTAGCCCCATAATTACCATGAATACACCCGCTAGGATCTGAACAATCCCCTTCATAGTACCGGAAAAGCTGACCACAGATCCAAGTGCTCCTACAATTCCACCTATTACTGTATAAGAAGTCACTCTGCCTAGATTATATAATAAACTAGGTCTAATCGCTGAAAACTTACTTTTACGAGCAGCGGTACCGGATTCTTTTGGAGTACATTGAGAAAGGCAAATACCTCCACACATTGCTACACAATGCACAGAAGTAAGTAATCCGATTATGAATAACATTCCATAACCCATACCTTCCTTTGCTATAGGAAACGAATAAAAAATATTCAATAATCCAAAGCGTTTTAATATTACGTATAAGGCGAATATAATAATCCCAATCGCTATGACATTAGTTAAATCCATCTTATTAGCTGATTTACTTACCGTATACTTTTCTTTTTGATTATTTTTTTGTCTTTGTACTTGATAATCATGTTCCTCAATTATTTTTTCAATTTTTTCAAGGACAATCTCATTCAAATCGTATGTAATGGTAACTGTTCCTGATGAATAACTAGCTTTTACACTTTCAATACCTACTATACCAACTAGAGCGTGTTCAATTGTGTTTTCACAATTGACACAAGTCATATTTTCAATATATAGCGTTGTTGTAATCACATTTGAAGACATAAACATCCTCCTTTTCTTAATTCTTATTTATCTTAACAATTGGATGTGTAGATAATATGAAGATGTAGTCATCTTATCATCAGTCAACATATAGCTATGGAAAATCTTTGTGTATTACTTTTGAATTCGAATAAAAACCGGTTAATTATAATGAAATATCAAATTTCATTTATTAACCGGTTAAAATTAGTCTGATCAAATCGATATTAGCTACTCCGTTAAACATGCTGCAATACAATTATATCCTTCTTCCCTTGGTGCTCTGGCATACTCTTGAAGTCATGTGATGTATATAAAATATTTTATGATACATCTTTTATATAATCAATGAATTCCTTCAACGAATTGTCCTTCTTAATTGCATCTGCTAATTTAATATTAACTTCATTTATAACATTCTTAATGTCATCTTCATTAGTCAATTGCTTAATATAATCATTTAGATTATCATCATTAGAATCATGATTTATAAGAAGTACCCCAGTTTCATCTTTTATTATAGATAGCACACTCATTCCGGGTACCAATGTGTTAATATTATTTAGTTTGATATCGTAAGAAGAAAAAACAATATATGTATCCTTTTCTAGACCGGGTTTTACATAAGTATTAACATTATTGTATTCTTCAATTAATTCTCTTTTCTTGGTAATCGACTCTACTGTTTGATCTGCCTTACTTTCTTTATCTAATAAAAGAATATCTTTATCAATCTCATCGTCATAATACATTCTAATTAATTTATCTATCTCCGTTTCAACATCTTTATTTATTTCATCTTGATTCTGAATTATGACAACATCCTTCTCAAATGAGTTTTCATTCTCTATTGTCTTACTATTATATTCTTTAATATCAGTGTCAAAATCATCTCCGGTTTCTATATTTTCTACAACATCGTTATTATAACTATCAATTGTTGTTTTATCATTTCTTAGGCTATTATTAATAAAAATGAACAAGACTAGAATTATAAAAACTAATCCTACCACTGCTAGATTCTTTTTTAATCGTATCATTTTTTATCCTTTCATTTTCTACGGATGTTATCATGCATATTATTGTTAGAATACTTAAAACGATAATATATTAGTCAATATAGCTTACTGCTTTATATGGCTGTCTGTAATTGTAATTGGTAATTCTAATCCCTGTTTTTGGACTACTTGCAGCTATTACTTTACCATTACCTATGTAAATAGCAACATGGTTAATCGTACCGTTTCTATCATAGAAAATTAGATCTCCTGGCTGTACGTTATCAATTGAAATCTTTCTACCACCTGTTGCTTGTGTCCTTGACGTTCTAGGTATACTAATACCGTTATCCCTGAAAACTGATTGTATATAACCTGAACAATCTGCTCCATTTGTTAAACTAGTTCCCCTCCAAACATAAGGGTTACCCTCAAATTGCAAAGCATACTTGACAATTTCGCTTCGGATAGATGAGGTGTTTGTTGTACTGTAATTTGAAATATTTGAATTTGATTCATTATTAGGTGTAGCTATTTTATTTTTTATATTATTCAACGTATTTATTGATTGTAATCGTTCCCGCTCGTTTGCTACACTGACTGCTTCTTCTGTATCCAATCGTTCCTGTTCTCTTGCTTCTCTGGCTATTTCTTCAATTTCTAATCGTTCCCGCTCACTTGCTTCACTAGCTGCCTCTTCTGCTTCCAATCGTTCCTGTTCCTCTTCAATGGAAACTGCCTCTTCATATTCAGTTTTTAAATCAACATAATCAGTAGATACAAATCCCGTATCACCACCATTTACGGATACTTTTACCCAACCATCCGCTTCATTTTTTACAATAAGCTCTTCTCCAATCGGAACCAAGGTAATAACAGCTGAATCTGTATTGGCCTTTTCTCTTACTTTTAATGTTGTTGTAGTCACAATAGCAATTCTGTTACCTATTGTTTTGGCCAATATTTCTGCTTCCGTTCCTGTAATAAGATATTCTGCTTTTATGTATCCGGTAACTGAACCCGATTTAATCTTATACCATTCACCTACATTTTCGAGAATAGTTGCTGCCGCATTAGTATACAGTTTACCTAGAATTTCACTCTCTTCATTGGCCTTACTTCTTATATTCACATAATTTGTTACTTTCGCAAAGGATACATTTGCATACTCTGATGACAAATCAGATGAAAAGTACTTTGTTATATCGATGTTTGCATTTTCATTATTTAGATATAAATTATCCAATAGTAAATCTATCCCAGCAATCGGCATCTCTGCCGCTTCGGAAACAGCTGTTTTACTAGCAAATACTAATGTTCCCAATACACAACATGTAACAATCTTCCGTAGTTTTATCATTAAAACCTCCATATACACTGTATTTATTACAAACTTATTAATTATATTACGTATTTATTATAATTAAGAATTGTGTAGATTCTATGAAGATTAATTAATTGATCATGGTAATATCTGGTCAATAAGTATAAAAAAAGATGCCCTTATTAAAATAGTTTCATTTTAATAAAGACATCCGATGAAAATATTAAACTTAATAGAACCATTGCTAATTAATAGTGTTTATACAATTGCATTATTAATCAGATACCGTATTTTCTGAATATTCAAATCATTATCTTAGTATTACAATTTCATAAAATCAGAAAATAGAATAAAAAAATGAAAGCAAAAATGAGAGTGAAAAACCACTCAGAAATGAAAAACTAGATCAAAAATAATCGATCCTTTTTGCTCTTGAAAAGTTTAGTTTGGCTTAATATGGTGAATGTGAATACAACTAATATTAAATAAAGAGCATAAAACTCAGTACATATTTTACTGAATTTTATGCTCTTTGCATTTATAAATAAATTTATATATAGGATCATATCCTAGTTTTTTAAGTAGAATCCTAAGAAGTTTACAATAAATGCATAGGTTTTATCATGTGCCAATCCGCTGGAAGGAACTAAGTAATACTTATCATCTGTATTTATAATATTCCAAATCACTTAAGGTTAAATGATTTTATAAACATGTAATCTTCAATCTCGTTGCCGTTTGAATCTTTGCTTGTGGTTTTTTTATATTCCCAGCCTACTACTTTTGTTGGGTTAACTCCTGCATCAGTTAACATTGTGGAATCTAACAAAAATTGTATATCGGAATCATTATTAAGCATATCTTTAGCCCAACTAAATATATTACCGTTTTCTAAATTAACTCCATAATGATCTAATTCAGAATGATAAACTATCTGATCTGGTTTAATTTCTATTATTTTTTTAAAAGAATCGAAAGGAGTCGCCTCCCCATTGTATGTTAGACTTTCATTACTAAGTTTTACACCAACCATAATTTTATTATCAAGTACAATGTTCGCTGGTAATTTACTTATATCAAGTCCAGCATCTACAAAAGGTTTTGAGTCAAATTCTATCAATACATCATGATAAAGGCTTTTGCTGAAATCCTTACTCCAAATAAATCTTACATCATCATCTGGCGCAGTTAGAGCCCAACTACCGTAAACATCATCAGTATTAACGTTTTCTGGTATAGTGTTTAATAAGTCTTCAAACGAAGAAATAATTACCTTATCCTCGGCATTAGGCTGTTGACATGAAACAAGTATAAGCATCATTGAGAGTACAAAAGCAAGTAAAACTATTTTATTTTTCATATTAACTCCTTTCCATATCGTTCATATAAATATCTTTATTAGTATAGACTATTAAACTATGTTCTCTTTAATCCACATTTTTCTACCACTGCATAACTCCTCCAATCATAATTTATTATAGCAAATTTAATAGTATATTACAATCAAATCTGCTGTACTAAGTAGGGTATCTATCCATTTTTAGACTTAAAAAAAATCCAAAGCTGATAATAGCACTTATAAAAATAATTTTGCCATTGGAAGATTATTATCAAGTGATAACACCAATGTTAAATAAATCTATTACCTCTTAATACTAGCCTTCTTCAATATACTTCTTTCATATGTAGTTTATATGAATATAAAAAGGAGCTAGCTCTTTTTTACAGCTCTGCCAATAAATATTTATAATTACTTAATATTATTAATCACTATCTTCTTTACGATATCTCCTGCCAAATCAATCACATCCACTTTCGTAAACCCTGCTGTTTTTACATTATTCACCGTTCTCCTGTTAATATTTGCACCATAAAGATTTAATGTAACTGGGTTAAATATGTCCATTAATAATCCGATAACTTTATTCTCACTTCGAACATGCTCTATCATAATTATTTTCCCATCTGGTTTACACACCCTTCTTATTTCTTTTAATCCTTTTACCGGATCTGGTACTGAGCAGAATACACACGTGGTAAAGACGCAATCAAAGGTATTATCAGGAAAACACATATCTTGAGCATCCATTTGAATTAATTCAACCTCTTTGTGAAGTTTTTCTACCTTTTCTCTCGCCTTAACAAGCATCATTTCACTAAAATCAATCGCTGTTATATTACTCCCATTAGGATAATAAGCTATATTTTTACCTGTTCCAACTCCCACTTCGAGAACCCTACCACTTAATTCCTCGGTTAGTTGCGCCCGCCACTTTTTAAGTGACATCATCTCCATTGGCTGTTCAAAAATATCATAGACCTTTGATATTCTATCGTATCTTTTGCGAATCTTGTCATTTATATTCATTATTAACACTCCCAACTATTTAAACTTGACCATTTTCGAACCGCTTTACAAAATATTTTCTTATTATCATTATTTCATAAACTTCTTAAAAATATAATAGAAAGCATGTACTGGATGTAATACTATCATTCTTGGACCTGAATATCTCATGACTTTAATAATCCGTTCTTTCATAGCTGGGTTATAGCAATGAGTGGTACAGTTTTTGCATACCGGTTTGTTAATGGCATATCTACAACTATTCAAACGTTCTATTGAATAGTTCCTTAACTCCTCACAATCAACACATAATTTACCTTTGTCATTGTGCTGATTCTTGCAATATATTTCAATCATATATCCAACTATAATTTTCTCTCTAACTATCGGATCTTCTGCTTTTTTCAATCATCTACCTCCGATAAAACTATTTCAGCTCATTTTCATGCTCTTCCAGAGAACCAACTTCATTTTGTATAATAACATCATACCCAATTGCATTATTTGTGCAGTCAATTTTACATATACCACATTGAATGCAATTATATGAACTAAGTTTTTTACCTCTATATTCATAAGGTGCTATGCCCATAGGACACTTTTCTTCGCATTTTTTACATAAGGAACATTGTGTTGATACTTTTAATACCTTTTTCCGATTGCTCAAGTAGGTTACCAAAGCTCCTGTGCTTCCCATGGGGCAAAAGTGACACCACGCTCTATAGTGATATATAACCGATAAAAATGTTCCAATGATTATTGCTTCCAGTATCATTTCATAAAAAACCATTCCAATCATAACTGGATAGCGAAAAGCGAGAAGCATTTCAAACGAAAACATAGACATCATAAGTATAGTAAATATAATTCTGATATATTTAGATTTAAACATATCAGGTGCCTTTTTATTATTACTTATTTTGAATGTCATGTGATCAAAAAAATTACCAATAGGACAAATGTTTCCACACCAAAACCTACCTGTAAATAATCCTGTAAGTGATGGCGCCAACATACATATTATAAATATCAACATTACTTTGGGATATACTAAACCTATTAACATAATTGCCATCATTACTATGTATGCATAATTCTTCCACCAAATTAATATTTTACTCAATACATCACCTAGTCTTCCATTTATTTTAGATATTCACTCAATAGCATAAAAAACTTCCGCCTAAAAATTCGTGAGGCAGAAGTTCATTATTATATTTTACTATTAAAAAAGTACTCATTATTTTGTCGACAATTCTGTGTTTTTAATCTCCGTTTTTGTTTCTTCACAGCAGCTTGCCTTCTTTTTACCAAACATCATAAACATCATTCCACCCATCATAACAGGACATATAAATGGAGCAATAACACCTAAGATACCCGCTGTGCCAGGGCTAAAACTCGCTACAAATGGTAAAGATAATATTATTATAATCGGCAGTCCACAACATAGTACCATATGAAGCATATGTTTCATAGGACTATGTCCATGGTTGTTCTGATTCTCTTTGTTTCTTCTACTTAAATTCATACTGTAACCTCCAATTTAAAGTCTGTTTTTCTCTATCTATAATTATATATTAGAGCATCCGTATGAAGAATATATGAAGAAACTATCTTTTTAAATATTTTTTTTGTTTATTTTATATTTCATTGCACTCCTGATTTTTAATAAATTCATTAATACCATTAATATCTCTAACTATTTATAACTTATAAGATTAATTCAAAAATTGTTCCTTTTCCAACTATGCTTTTGACATTAATCAATCCCTCGTGATCTTCAATTATTCTATAGACTATGGGAAGCCCTAGACCTGTTCCTTCAGCTTTTGTTGTAAAGAACGGATCAAATATTTTATTTAAATTAATGTCATCAATCCCTTGTCCTGTATCCTCAAACGTAATCCTAATTTTATTATCCGGAAGATTTTGTGTCGATATCGTTATCTCTCCACCTTGGGGCATTGCATCTACTGCATTAAAAATCAGATTAACAAACGCTTGAATCAGCTGCTCTCTATCAAATACTCCTTCGCAAATTTCAGTCTTGATAAGATTTACATTTACCATATGTTGTGATGTATATTTGTTTGTTATTACGAGTACGTCCTCAATTATTTGATTAATAGAAAATTTGTCTTTTTCCTTTTTACTTGGTTTACTAAATTCCATCAAAGATTTTATGACTTTATTCGCTCGTTCTACTTCTTCGTCTATGATTTTCAATTCACCGAGGGCAATTTTATTGTTTTCCAATTCCTTGCTCATGGTTTGCTCAATCATTTTTATAATTGCTAAAGGATTCCTTATTTCATGGGCAATACCCGTAGCTAGCTCACCCACCGATGCCAATTTATCATTTCTGTGCATCTGAATTTTAATCTTCTTTATTTCTGTTATATCTTCAATTATAATAACTAATCCCTTATTTTTATTCTCTAAACTTAAGGGAAATGTATCAATTTTTATATTAACTTCCTTTTTATCCTTTAGAAGATTTCTTTCCAAATTTACTAATGCTGAACTATCGTTCATAGCCTTAATAATAATTGATTCTATATCCTCACAACAGGAAAAGGCCTCAACAAAGTTCATGCCGATGCAATCGTTTGTTACGCCTAATATGTTCTTTGCTCCTGTATTAATCGATGTAATATAAAAATCATTATTAATGGCAATAATACCAATTTTTATACTTTCTAAAACTGAATTTGTATAATTTTCAAGAATAACATATTTTCTTAACTGGTTATCTATCGCTTGGACCGCTAGGTTTTTCTTTTCAACTAAAATTCCTGTAACAATTCCAACGGCAAAAAACAAAAAGATATCCATCAATTCACTTAATGCCTCTCCACGCAGCCCTATTGATAATAATTTTTGTGGTGAATAAATAATACTGATCAAAAGTGCAGTTACCGTACCACCTCTAAATCCAAATTTGATCGCTGCGAAGATAACCGGGATAAAGTAGAGAAACTTATAGAATTGATGTAGCGTTAAATTTGTAGTTTCCGATGTAAAATGTAGTATAGAAATAATAGCTATCATTATTATAATCAAAAGTATATTAGCAATCTTTTTTTTCATTTACTATCACCTTTTTTTAAAGTCAACTCACAATAAGGACAATACTTCCAACTTTTTTCTACCATGTTTCCGCATCCATCGCATTTCATTTTCAATGTCTCCTTACATACAGGACACACATTATAACTTGCCTCAATGGGATTACTACAATTAGGGCATTTTTTATAATATTTATTATCAAAAATATTCTTATAAGCTTCTTTATATATAAAAATATAATAAACTATAATTGTTATTGCTACCAAAAATAAAAGAGTCATTACTTATTCACGCTCCGATCATGAAGATTATTTCCACATCTAGGGCATATCAGCCAACTATCGCTTTCAATTATTAATCCACATTTTTTACATTGCTTTTGTTTAGAATTAGAAAATAATTTAAATATTGCCATTACCAATACTAAAACAATCAAAATAAATATTAAGAAGATGATTAAACTGCCAAAATAATAATAGGATGAATTATTATAACTTACACTGCTCATATGCATACCCATACCGGTATAGTTTTGAGTTACCATATATGGAAGGACATAATTATATACAAAAATCAGTACAAATATACCAGAAAGAAGATATAGAATTGTTTTCTTTGAATTCATACTTTCACCACCTTATAGAATTCTCAATCTATGTTAACCTTAGTTATTTATTATAATAATAACATATACAAAAATGGATATCAAGAATATCCATTTTTGTATATGTTTGCAATATTATGGGCATATCGCCCTGGCTTCCACAACCGTAATGTCAAAGCATATGATTGGATATTGGATATTTTGCTTTTCAACTTACATTTGGGAATCTGGCATTATACCGTACATATAAATCAAATACCCTATAACTGCTACTACTACAATACCTGCAACAATGCTTAATATAGTTAATGTCTTCTTGCTCATTTACTGTCACCCCTTTATTTTAAATTTACAAGAATATATAATAGCAATAACCATGCCAAATATTCTGGCATGGTTATTGCTTCTTAATATTCAAAGAAATTTTAAGGAGGTGATATAATGTTTCTACTACCTTTATTAACATTGTTCCTAATAATTTGGATTGTATTTCAGGTTTTCAATAATTCCCATAATAATTCTAACCACAATTCACCAAATTATTATAATAACTTCGGCAATGATGGATATAGTTTGAATCGTTCCCTTGAAATATTACGAGAACGATATGCCAAAGGTGAAATTGGTGAAGAGGAGTATCTAAAAATAAAAAGAAACTTGGAAAATTAATCATTTAAAATCAGCAAAGGCTGTTGCATACTCTTGCGACAGCCTTTGTATTATTAGCAGCATTCCCATAAAACTCCTGTACAAAATCCCACATATTAATGTTTCTTTTTGAACAGTATTATCTTCATTATAGGGCGCTCAGTATGCAAAAAAATTTGTTATCTAAATATTTTTCTTTTACCGGAAGGCTTAATTCCCAACTCTTCTCGGTATTTTGCAACTGTTCTTCTCGCTATATTCAAATTCATACGATTTAATTCATCATAGATGGATTGATCCGACAGTGGTTTATGTTTATCCTCTTCTTTAACTATTTTTTCAATTTCCTTTTTGATTATATTTGTAGAAACGTCTTCCGTATAATTTCCCATATTAATCCCATTCGTAAAAAGATCCTTTATTTTGACAGTACCTAATGGAATGCTGATAAACTTATCCTTGATTGCCCTACTTACCGTTGATTCATGTATGTTCAAATCAGCAGATATATCCTTTAAATTCATGGGTTTTAAATGCAACTCCCCCATATCAAAATAATCTTTTTGAATTTCAATTATTTTTTCTAAAACTCTGTAGATAGTATTGCGTCTTTGTTCGATTCCTTTCATTAGATTTAAAGCACTATTTACTTTATCTTTTATAAAGTTTACTGCTTCTATGTTACTTTCATCTTTGATAATATCACAATAATACGTATTAACATTTAACCTAGGCAACATACCATCATTCATAATAATATAGTATTCATTATCTATTTTCCGAATAAATGCCTCAGGAACAATATATTTTGTTTCCTCTCCCGTATAAAAACCCCTAGCAGGTTTTGGCTCCAGTGATTTTATGATATCAATATACTTTTGTACGGTTTCGATATCCTCATTTAAAATGTGAGCTAATTCCTTATACTTATTGTCTGCCAAAAGATCTAGATGATTTTCAATTATTTTATAGATTTCCTTATCATTAATATTTCTTTTTCTTAACTGAATTATCAAACTCTCTTTAAAATCTTTGGCACCGATGCCCCACGGCTGCATATCTTGAACTACTTTTAGTGCAGCATTAACCATGTCATAGGATGCATTAATATCTACAACAATATCTCTTATATCATCAGTAATAAAACCGTCGTCATTAATACTTTCTATTAGATATTCACATATATTTCTTATTTCTCTTCTATCATTTCTATCTATCAACTGCTCTTTTAAATATTCTTTCAATGATGTAATTTTAGAGATGTAATTGAAAGGATTATTAATATTATCCTCATCATTGTCAATATAAGAAACATCTTGAATATTGCCATCATATTTCGTTTGTTGAAGGAAACTATTATAATCAAATAGCTCCTCTTTATTCGCTAAAACCTCTTTCTTCTCATCAGCATCAACGACATCATCTGAAACCGTATAATCAATCTCCAAAATCGGATTCTCATCAAGTTCCTTTCCAATACGTTCCTGTAATTCATAGATTGGCATTTGGAGAAGCTTTAATGACATTTGCATTTCTGTTGTAAAAATCAACTTTTGTTCTTGCTGTATTTTTTGATTCATACTAATGCCCATAAGCTTCACCTCCACCAATTATATATTTTGATTTTACATTTAATTTAAAGAAATTTTGTTTCATATTATATTCCTACAAAGATTCAGCTTATAATCAATTATATCGAAAGCCTTATCCATGATTAACCAGTTTCAAATATTTATTCTGGCTTGTTCACCGTATTATTAGGATCGGGAGTATAACTAGATTTATAATCCGAATATATTATTTTCTGCATCATTCCTGCGGAAGCATGATGTAATTCATGACAATGTTGTACCCAATTACCTGGGTTATCCGCTTTAAAAGCAATCACATACTTTTCACCCGGCTTAATGAGAAGTGTATCCTTCCAAATCGGCGCACCGGTAAAAGGTATATCATCTTTCGATAAGATTTGAAAAAAGTGTCCATGAAGATGCATTGGATGGTCTACTAAACTTTTATTTTCATAAGTTAGTTTAATGATATCCCCAGTTTTTATGGTAATTGGTTGAGATTCATCAAAAGTTGTTCCGTTAATAGTATATTCCAATTTATTATTATCCACTTTTGAATTTAATTCAATGCCTTGTTCTACATCATATTCTTGATCAATAGTAAATTGTCCTTCACTATAACTTCCATAGCCAGATAAATCAAAATTCAATAATTCTTTCGTTATATCTTCTACTAATATTTTATCACTTTCTCCATCAACAACTACAGGAATCTTTAACTGATCATTATAAAGGTTCTCATCATGGACGTCTATGACAAAACTTTGGTCTGACTGAACGACAAATTCTACATCATATCTCTCACCTGGAGCGATCGTAATGATTTGATCTTTTATTTCTTCTGCTCCCATGATGTTTTGACCATCTGTGCTTACTATTTTTACAACTTGTCCCGGTATATGAATTCCATGAGATCGATATCCAGCATTGATGAAACGTAATTTTACAACATCCCCAATATTAACTGCTAATGGACTAATAAGTTCTCCTGATTTACCATTTACCGTATAAATATTATAGAGCTCCTTCATCATTTTTTCTTCTTCCATCTCTGGATTATTTTCATTCATTCCTGATGTTTCGGAAGTATTAGATTCATTGTCCATATTCATTGTATCATTCGTATTATCATTTGGCATGGACATTGACATATCTTCTTCATATTCTTCCATCCACTCGTCAAAAATCAAAGTAAATTCTTTATCAATATCTGGTTTGACTTTTGGCTCTACAATCAAAGCTCCATAAAGCCCCATATCAACTTGTTTCGAGCTTTCCTGATGTGAGTGGTACCAATAGGTACCAATATAATCAGCTGAAAATTCATATGTAAATGATTCACCCGGTAAAACTGCATCCTGAGTGTAACCTGGTATTCCATCCATTTCAGACTTCACGGGATAACCATGCCAATGAATCGTGATGGGTACCACCAATGTATTAGTCAAATTAACTCGAACATAATCACCCTCAGTCACTCTTATCTCTGTTCCAGGCACTGTTCCCCCATAGGTCCATACAGGTAAGGTTATCCCTTGCTTAAACTCGATTTCACTTTCTTTCGCTACAATTTCAAATTCCTTAATAGGTTGTCCTTTTTTGGGTTGTATCACAGTAGCTGATTCTTGGGATTGTCCAGTTTGAGAATTACTACTTTTTATCTCTTCTTCACTTGTTGTATTAGCTTCATTCACTATTTCAGTTTCATTCGTTGTATTGGTTTCTTTCTCTGCGCTTGTTTCATTGGTTATACTAGTTTCATTTTTACTATTCTGCATCTCCATTGTCATATTATTATTCCAAGTAATAATTGATAATACTACGACAATGAGTGCTATAATTGATAATATTCCGATTAATTTATTCATCATTAGTCCTCCCACTATGTTACTTCAAAAAAAATAAATACTATAATAATCACATGAGATTACAACGAATCGTTGTAAAAACCCTTTCCTTTGTGATAAATTATATATTTATAATATGAAGATTATATGAAGATTCCAGCACTACAAAAGCTTAACAACTTACCCTAAGAACATCGACACTCTTTCATCCATGCTATCAACATGCTAGTAATCTTATGCAACAAAAGCTATAAAATTTAAGCCATCTGTATTCTTTTTTATTCTTTTATATTTTTTTGATATCTTTTATTTTTTTATAAATAAGAGTTATCCATGTCTGTAATTATGATACCAACCTGGATAACTCTTATTTGTGTAAGCTATTTCATTAGGATATAAATATTTACATACCCATACCCATCATTCCCATCATTTTATCCATACCCATACCACTTTGACTACTGCTAGATCCGCTATTCATACTAGCACTACCCTGCATGTTCGCACCACCTTGCATATTAGTACTACCTTGCATATTAGCACCACCTTGCATATTAGCACCGCTTTGCATATTAGCACCGCTTTGCATATTAGCACCACCTTGCATATTCATACCTTGATTCATACCTTGATTCATACCTTGATTCATACCTTGATTCATACCTTGATTCATATTACCCTGCATATTAATGCCTGCATTCATATTACTTTGCGTATTCATACCGTTCGTTCCATAAGAATTCATTCCATATTGAGATTGGTTCATATAACCTTGATTACCATTATAATATTGGTAGTTCGTATATTGTTGAACACCCCAAAGTACTGCAAAACTGATTATTATTCCTGCAAATGAGACTGTTGCTAACTTTAACCATGGATTTGTATTCATTAGATTACCTCCTTCTATTAATCGTTTTTTTCTTTTACTTCTGCTGCACAGTAAGGGCATACCTTCCATCCACTTTCTAAGGTTTTGCCACAAATATCACAAGTTTTTCTAGGTTTTTCAACTGGTGTGAAGCTTCCCCTGATTGCATTGATATCTTGCGCATTGAAAAGATGGTTCTTTGCCGCCATAAATAACCCTACTAATAATGCTAACACAAATATAACAATTAAAAATACTAGAAGTACTGAAAATATTCCTAATCCGTTTCCATAATTTCCATGATTTCCATAATTTCCATAATTTCCGTTCATGTACATATGATCACCTCCATAAAATTTGATTGTAGTTAATTCCAAAACCATAATAATTTGTTGGGAATATAGTTTCTTTTGTTAGCCATAAAAGGTTTATTCAAAGAACAGAAAATAGGATTACTTTTAAGGCTGAATCCTTTCTCATTTTGACACCTCCCTATAATTAATTCCCTGCATAAATATATATAGCAATTATTGTGCCAAAACAAATCAATTCTTTAAATTATTACATTACATATAGAAATAGTTCTTTTTTTAGATTAGGTTTTCATAATGTAATATCTGCTGAAATGATAAGAACTCTTTGATTCACGGAAGCCCTTTTGCTTAATTACATAGCTTATGTAGCTCTTTTATTGCTTTATAAGTTCAGAATACTTTCTTAAATATTTAACTTTTGTTTCTCTTTCATTGAATTATTAGTATAATAAACTCATTTAATGAATTTAAATGTACAAAACAATACAGGTCACTGTAGAAAATTGGACACTAATAAACTATTTGCTCTGAAATGAATTAAAACGAATCTATAATTAATTTAAAAATTAATCTACCAAAAATAGCCCTAACAAAAGTTAAGACTATTTTAATTGGTATATTTGTAGTAAAACAGATATTTCAATATTCTATATATAAAACTTTTGAATTAATTACATCATAGGCATACTCATACTTCCACTACTGCTTCCAGAAGCAGGTGTACCAGAGGAACTAGCTGGCATTGATTGCGTGCTACCCATGTTTTGAATCATTTGCTGTAATTGATTTATTTGTGATTGCATTTGATTCATCTGGAGTTGTATTTGATAAAAATTATTTGCAATGATAGCATTACTATCTTGTCCTGTAGTTCCAGAATTACTCATATTGCTCGCACCAGTCATATTATTCGTGCTACTCATATTACTTATACCACCTGAACTAGTTGTACCGCTCATACCACTCATGCCACTCATGCCACTCATACCACTCATGCCATTAGCAGTACTTGCACCAATGGTATTACTCATATTAGCAGTTCCCATGTTCTGCATACTATTTGTTCCATATAAACCAGTTGTTCCCCCAGAAGACATAAACGATAATATTAACATGGATAAAATAATGCCTACAAAAGAAAATAATGATAACTTAAGCCAATTTGTATTGTTTTGCATAAAACTTCCTCCTTTATTTTTTCCTGTGTTTTTAGTGTCACTTACAAATAAATAATAAAAAAACCCTTTTGTTAACATTCCTAGTCCAATTATAAGGATAACCACTAAGATCAACATATATAGAGACCCAATATCACCTAAAATACTCATTTTTTTCCCATTCCTGCGCAAGTTGTTTGCGCATATAAAGTTTTTGCCGAGGACTACGCAAGCACGAACTTTGTGAGTGAAAGATTTATCTTTCACTCTTAGCATACATGATGCCGCTCGCGGCATCTCAAACAACCTGGAAGAAGTTCAAAATGAATTTCCCATGGAATTCATTTTGGGGTTCTTCCCGTGTGAAGATGCTTTTCCTTCACACTTCCCTCCTATGGAGTATCAAACCAAATAATCAATAAAAAAACTGTACCTGCTATAATGAAAGGTAATAATATCACAATCGTAATGGTTGTAATTTTGTGTATTGTTTCTAAAAAGCTACCAGTAGATTCATGATGCGAAGCGTTACTTTCTTCATTTGTCTGAGACTGTACTACTTCACTTTGTTCTTCCTGTATTATTAGATCCCTTACTGTAATATCTTTTAAATGATTTTCACCCATCATGTTTCCCATACTTTGATCCATCATACTGGATTGTGCGCTATTTTTATTGCTACTTCCCCAGGAATAGAAAATCGCTAATACTATCATTATGGCAAAGATGATTGAAAGTTTAATAAATGGCATCTTTCTTTTAGCCATTTTTTTTCCTCCTGGTCAATACTACATAGTCTCCTGCAATAATACCAATTATAATCAAGGTGGTTGTAAAAGATAGTGACTGTGAAAGTATATTCATAAGTTCGGAATCCTCTGCTATAGTCATAGAAAGACCCAATAATGAACTTTCCATTGCCTTCATCATTCCTGACATATATGACATTGCCTGCTGCTCGGTTGGATTAGGACAATAAGTCGAAATAATGATACTGGATGCCAAAAAAAACAGAACAGAAGAAATAAACCAAATGAATAATTTAAACCATTTCTTTTGCATCATAATTGTTTATTTCCTTTCCCTTTTTATATCTGCTTTTTTACTTGCCTTGTTACATTTGATTTTTTAGGCCATAGGAGTGCATGGGCTTTCTCATAAATATGCCAAATCACACTTGCAGCTACAAGGTATGTTATTTTTTCATGAAGGTATAGACAAAATGCAACCGCAGCCATATTGGTATCCATACAAACCCATATAATAACACCAGTTATAATAAAAATTAAAGTAGTAATGAAAGTGAATAGTTGATAACCACTTTTTCCGAAAATCATCCAAACTGATTTTTTATTATTATGATTCCAACCACGTATTACTTCGTATGCTATCGATATAAATGTTAAAACAACATAGATTGCTGCAAGTATACGGTGCAATATATCCGCTGAAGCTATATCATAGTTTAAAATCCATCCATTTCTAGCTCCTACCATAGCTAGTCCACTCAACATCAATATTGCGAATACTATAGTCCATAACCAATGCATTACGAAATCAAATTTTACATTCATTTGAGGTTACTCCTTAAGGTCTATTCATTTTCCTGTTCTGGCACCGGTTGTTCTATACTAAAGTTCTTACTCATTTGTTCTGATTTTGTAGTATCACTCGAAGTAGTGTCTTTATTAACAGGGCTAGCCGTTGAAAATATATGAAAACTACCTGTATCAAATTGCTTTTTGAAATATGCCACCAAACTAATGATAAGTGTAATTACAAAAACATAGGATAACACTTTAACCAAAAACGTAACTACACCCGCAATTCCAAGGGTTCCGCTAAACCCACTTGCACTATACCCATTCATGCTACCAGTACCATAGCCATACCCCATTCCTGGATTAATAAAATAATTAAATACACTAATCAAAATAAGAAGACCAACTATTGCTACCGTAATTCCGATTATTGATTTTAGCATGGGATTTTGATTAATATAGTGCGTAATGTTAATATCCTTAAAAAAATTATTTTTAATCCACGCAAATATACCAATCAGTAATGCAATAACCAAAACAATGATAAGAATTTTAATCAATAAAATCATAATACCTGTTAACAAACTATCGAAAGAAGTATTATTTCCCATTATAGTCTGAGTATTCATATCTTCCATATTGTCTCCACCTCCTGTGATAATGTTGAAAAGTAGTTGAAATGCCATTGTGCCTAAAATTATAATTAAAAATATTCTTATTATTGGTTCTTTCTTTATTTCATTACCCCCTTCCTATCTTTTATTGCCCAAAGCTAATCATTTGCTCGCGCTTTATTCTTAAATAAATTTGAAACCGCACCAAGAACACCTACAATAAGACCAATCACAAGAATAATAATAATTACATTAAATATTGTACTCATATTAATATTGCCGAATAAATTGGTTCCGATACTACTACTCATGTCCATCTGATTAGAGCTATATACTAAATTCTGAGCACTCATTGATGCTGTTGTCATTTGATTCGTAAAATCTTCTCCTAAGCTTTCTAATAAAGCCATTCCCTGAGCATATTTATAAATTCCTTCATGTAATTGCTTCATATAATCATTATTATAAGTATATCCATTTTCAGGAGCGTAAGGGTTCACATTAATTAATATAGATGCCTTGCCCAGCATATTCATTGCATTTTCCAATTCTGTCTTGTTTTGCAAGGCCGAACTATATCTTACAACATAAGTCTGGTAGGTAAATGGAGTCTGTTCAATTTTCATCGATTGATTTAATAGATTATCACTTAGCTCATTTATTGCCAAAATACCCTGAGCCAAAGTATAAATTCCACTGTGTAGTTGCTGAAGTTTTGCCTGATCGTAGACAAAATTATTGCTTTGACTTGTATCTGCATCCATATTGTCCATCGTACTCTTAGTACCTGTACTCATTCCAGTATCAGTAGTTGCTGTATCGTTACTTGGAGTAAGATTAACTGTGCTGTTATCATTGGGATAAATATTTATTGTTCCAGTAACTTGGCTAGTTTGTCCTTGATTATCATTCATTTGCATGGGATCTTTTGAATCGGGTACTGTAGCATTAGAATATGGATCAATTGTAATTAATTCGACAGCCTCATCAATTAAATCAATTGCTCTACTCATTTTTTCTCTATTATGGGCATCCATTGGATTCGGTATTGAAGCATTTTGCTCAGTATTTTCAGCAGTATTATTCATATTAGACATATCTGTCTCTTCCTTATTCGTATTATCTTTTGTATTATCTGATGTCATGTTCATACTATTGTTAAATTGATAATCTACATAAATATTCCAACCTACAAATGCAACTCCTCCAACAATTATGATTATAAGAAAAAAAGCTAACAGCCCTTTCAAAAATCTCATATAATACCTCCTGAATTCATCTTTAAGTTATTCCACTACTGTAATTCCATGTGGTCCTTTTCCTACCGCAACAGTACCAATTATTTTGTTTGTAGCTGTGTCTACTACCGTAACGCTATCAGCACCACTATTGGTAACAAAAACATTACTTCCATCCTTAGAAATTGCTATACCATGAGCCTCTTCCTCTGCATTCATATAATTAATCACGGATAGAGTTTTTGTATCAATTACACCAATATTGTTAGTACCCGTATTTGCAACATATACAAATTTACTGTCAGGTGTAGCATAAAGCTGTATTGGAGTTTGACCTACCGGAATTGTTTTTATCACTTCCATAGTAGACATATCAATCACGGCAACACTATTATCTTCACTTAGTGATACAAACACATATTTACCATCAGTGGTAGGTGCTACCTGTACCGGTTTCTTTCCAACCTCAATCGTTTTGGTAACCGAATTCGTTGATACATCAATGATTGATACATTTTCGGAATCATTGTTTGCTACGATAATATATTTATTATCCGGTGTCATACGTAGTCCATGTGGCATATACCCTACCGGAATTTTTGCGTCTATATTATTAGTTTCTAAATTAATCACATATATATTCCCAACTTCTTTCATTCTTTCCATATCATCAGTTTCTTCATCTTCACTCTCCACCATTTCAGCTACGCTAACATACGCCAACTTCGAATCAGGAGAAAATATAATATGGCTGGGCCCTACTCCAACACTTATTGTGTTTGTAACTTCATTTGTTTCTATATCGATAGCTGACACTGTTTTACTCATTCCTTCAACAACATATACATATTTCCCATCCGGGGTAACTTGTACATTATGGGGACTTTGTCCAACCGGAATATTTGTAATGGTTTTCATTGTTTTCATATCGATTACTGATACAGTTGCGTCGTCTTCATTTGCAGTATATACATAATACTCCGCCATTTCACCTTCCTCATTGTCTGTATCATCCATATCTTCTTCCTCTATAATCGTTGGAGCCACTGTTGGAGTGACTTCTGGTTGAGTCGTCGGATTGGTATTATTATCTTCTTTTGGCGAGCACGACCACATTAAAAAAACAATCAAGATAAGACTGGTAATATACAATGTCTTTTTCATTATGAACCTCCATACTTTCTTTTATTATTACTTGTTACAAATTGATATTAAATTTTCAATAAATAGTACATTATATCTTTTTATGATATAATTTAATTACTTATAGTTTCTTTATAAAGTAAATTAATATACATCCAATATTACAAAAGAGGAAAAGATTAATCAAATTAGTCATCATCTACTAATTTTGGATATAAAAAATACCACCCATTTCATCTTTTGATTTAGGTGGTATCATAAAATTTGTATTAATATAATTTATCATTTTCATTATTTATAATTCAAATAAATCATTTGATTTGACTCTCCAACCTTCAGGCTTATATGTTCCTTGTAGCTTAATAGCTATTGGGATCGCTTTCTATTTTTCGTCGGATATTTTTAATGTGAGTATCTATCGTCCTGTCATACCCTACAAATTCGCTTCCCAAAGCAGTAACTATTAATTCATCTCTATGTAAATGCCTTGTTTGGATATTTAATTAAAGTTAAAAAATCTAACTCACACCATTTCCGATTTTTCAACGCACCAGTATATAACTAAATTTATCCCTGTGTGTAATATCTACTCACAGGGATATCAATTGTTTTTGTTATTAACAGATATTATTTATTACATACCCATACCCATCATTCCCATCATTTTATCCATTGACCCCATCTTATCATCCATCATTCCCATACCACTCTGGCTACCGCTATTCATACTCGCTCCACTATTTGAGCTTCCCTGCATGCCGTTAGCACTCTGCATATTTGTGTTGCTTTGCATATTCATGTTGCCTTGCATATTCACATTCCCTTGCGTACTCATACTATTCATGCCATTCATATTATTTTGCGTCATTCCATATTGGGATTGATTCATATAACCTTGGTTATAATTATATTGACTACTATTAAATTGTTGAGCTCCCCAAAGTATTACAAAACTTACTATTATTCCAGAAAACGATACTACTGCTAATTTTAGCCAAGGATTTCTATTCATAAATTACCTCTGTTATATTTTCGTTATTGTTATTGATTTCAGTTGCACAGTTCGGACAAACCTTCCACTCACTTACTAAGGGTTTACCACAGTTACTACATACTTTTTTAGCTTTATGATAGCTTGAAAATGAACCTTTGATTGTCGCTATTTCCTGCTCATTGAAAAGATAATTTTTTGCTAACATAAATAGTCCTACTAAGAATGTTACTATAAGCATTACTACAAAAAACTTAATAATAAAAATTAATAATACAGATAAAATCCCTGAACCACTTCCATAATTGATATTCATATGCTCTCCTCCATAATTTCCACTGATGTTTATTCCGATACTATTATAATTTGTCGGGAAAAAAATTTCCTTTGTTAGCCACAATAGGGCTATTCCAATAACTGATAACAAGATTACTTTTAATGCTGTCGCCTTTCTCATTTTACACCTCCCCTCTATTAATTTGTCTTGCATTACTATTATAGAGCAATTACTGTGCCAAAATGATTTTAGAGCATATACTTTGATTTTTATTGTAAAACACCTTACTATTAGCTCAAAAACAGTATTTTGATTAAATGTAAGCGATGAATAACCTACCGTTTATAAATGGGTATTCTAATCAGGAAGCATTTTCCCGATCAAATCGGTATGCTCCCACGGTTTTCAGGTGTTTCGGTTTCTGTATCCATCACTCCAGAACATCG
>Ga0209511_1000560_pt1 | contig 36983 bp, 44 predicted proteins | sample SSSSmetaG_FD_184141 | JGI IMG/M metagenome (GOLD analysis project Ga0209511, IMG submission 184141) | Glacier valley bacterial and archeal communities from Borup Fiord, Nunavut, Canada, to study Microbial Dark Matter (Phase II) - ​SSSS... | ecosystem: Environmental > Aquatic > Freshwater > Ice >... | reverse complement strand
ACGTCGCGAAAGGCGAGGGCGAGATTGTCTTCATAAACAATGTCCGCAGGAATCTCTTTGCGGATAATTTTGCCAAAAATAGTATCGTTGGTTTCGCTCATGGCGGGGCTAGGTGCGATCGCTCTCATTCTAAAAGCGGTGTGACTCTGAAATCATGCCATGAAACGACCTGGAGAGAATGATTTGGAATGGGCAGCCTGATTTCCATCCTTACATATCGGGCGATGCCATAAACCGTTGTCTTTCTGTTTTGTGTTGGTTTGTATTGAGTTGGAGTAGAGAGACGGTTGTGCGTCCTTCTGGTGTAGTGCCCAGAATTTCGTGATCTTGCAATGTGAAGTGTTCTGACCAAATCTGGGTGCGCGGATTAAACAGGAAGCAAAACTGACGGGTTAAAGGGTCGAATGAACCCAGATCACTACCTTTGTGTCGATTACATCGCCAGCAGACAAGGGCTAGATTTTCTGGTTCGGTCTTACCTTGATGTTTTTCGGCAATGAGGTGATCGACTTCGTGGGGAAAGAAGGTAATGTCGATCGGGACGAGGCAAAGTTCACAGCGATACCCTGCTCGTTCTTCGACGAACCGCCTGGTGGCGGCAGAAATACGGGTTTTGCTCATCCGGCGGAAGGAAAGGCTTGAAAATTGCCGGATTTTAGCATGATGATGAGATGTTCAATGCGCTCAAATTCATCAAGTTCGGCTTGCTCTAGGGAGGTCAGTTGGCTGGCTTGGCTGCGATCGAGCAAAATCGACAACCGTTCTCTCATCGCGGCTGTTGGGCGAAAGCTGGCAATTTGTTTGGGAGTGGGGTTGCTAATGATGAAGTCGAAGATGTAGCGGTAAATGGCGGCGGGCACAGCAGGTTGTTGAATGCTCAAGGTGAGAAGTTCGATTAGGCGATCGCGGCTGCCGCTTTGGTTGATTTGTTGCAGGAGATCGTCTGGAAGATCTAGGGTGATTTGAGGCATGGCGGAGTTTTGGGTGGGCACTCTATGGGTATTTTAGCAGGGCGGAATTTGGGCGGCTAGAAGTGACTGTGCGATCACTGCCACGAGGTTGCAGCACGTGGGGCTGAAGCCCACTCCCTTAAGCAATCCCACAGGATATGTGAGGCTCGATCGTCGCTTTTCTCGGTCTGGACGGGCACACTACCCTTTAAAGTACGACTCAACCAATATGTCAAACAACTCTCAGCAGAAAAGTCAACAAGCTGCCTCAAAATTAGCGATTTCATCTTCCGAGAAGGTCATTCTTCCTGCCTTCAAAGCTTATGTCGAGCAACAGTCTGAAGCCACCGCAAAGCAGCCTAAACCGACTGAACCCACTCAACCCACTTCTAGCGAAAAGCCCAGCGAAGAAATAACCCAACCCATCAGCAATCAAAAGTCCATCTCTGCTGCATTTTCGCGACTGTTTAAAAAAGGGAAAAAGGCAGATGGCAAAGCATAGAGAGAAATGCCCACAGCCAGAAACGTCTGCGAATCTTGCAAAACTCCTTTATTTATTTGCTGAGGTTCAAGAGCGCCTCTATCACGGCGAAACCATTCAAAAAGCATTAGCACAAATTTCTAGACACACCCAAGACGAGAAAATTCTAGAGACGTGTCGCGCGATCGCAGTTCTTCTAAAGATTGAGGCGACCGAACAGTTTGTCTCCTTCGATCGGGGTTGGTATTTTGATGCTGTTCAAAAACTTCAAAAGCGTTTGGCTTGGGTGCTAGAGAAGTATCAACTTATCCCAAACTTAGTTGAGCAATCTGACCCTAAATGGACAGCAGACCTGTCTCAGGCGACCGACATTCAGTTAGCGACTCTGACTCAATTGGTGTCGTTGTTGGATAATGAGCCTGCATTCTGCGACCAACAAGGCAACACCATTCGCCCTAATGACTTAGTTGTGGTGCCTTGCCAGGATGATAAGGGGCGAGAGTATGAGCATTATGGGATTGTTCGACCCACACCTAATGGCTATCGAATCGCGCACTTCTTCACAGGCGAAACGATTCGTCCACAAAATCGAATTGTTGAAATGGGAGTTGGGTACGTTCACTTTACGCAAGATTTGACAGTCTGGCAGTTTAAAGAGCGTCCTGCGGATGCGATCGATGCTGAGATAGAAGCAAGAATTGCAAAATTTCAAGCTGAAATTTGCACTGGTCGGGCAAAGTTTTGGAACCAACTTAGTTACAACTGTGAGCATTGGGCAAGAGAAATGGTTTGCGGTGAAGCTTACTCCACTCAAGTTGAGAAACTACGAAAAAAGGATCGCGATTAACTTTTCTTTTTTGAGCCTAGCCAGCAGAACTGGCTAGGCTCTTTGATTTAACGCAAATTCAACATTGACGGAAGTTAAATCCATCGCAGCAGCCAAAAGTTACCGATCTGAATCTGCCACATTCGTAGGTTATATTGCCATTCAAACAGAGGCAGCCCAAGATAGACGGGCATCCAGAACACAAAGGAGACTAGCACGATCGCGATCGTCCACGTTGCCCGACTTCTCAATCGGGGCGTATTGCTGCGAAACCAGCGATCGACCAACCAAGCCAATGCCAGCGACGCAAACACCGAAGACCCCATGTAGTGATAGAGAAACACGCAGCGAGTCACGCGCACCCACGGCAAAAGATTGGCGGCGTAGTTGACGACGAGAAACAGCCCGATCCAGACCTCGTTGGGCGGCAACAACCCGATTTGCTGATGCGGAGTGAGCGTTTCGGCAGGGCTGATCAGGGAGTTGAAATTCTCGATTAAAATCCAGAGGAGAAGGGCGATCGCTCCCGCCGAAAACCACCACAAAAACGGGTTTCCCATTGCATGAACGTCATAGATTACGCTTCCTGAGGTGACGGCTGAGGCAGTGCCACTCGCCGGAATTGGAGCCGTCAAACTACTCGCAACTTGATAAAAATAAGCGACGGGGCGCTGCATCCAAATCCAGCCGACCCACGTCGAGCAATAGGGGTGAACCGTCGGACCACTGCCCACCCGCTCGTGATATGCCAAGATCTGTTTTTGCACTTCCCAGAAGCCAAAGTCGTGGCTGAGACTGAGATGCGGAATCCAGATCAGGCGATAGAAAAGGGCGGGAATGGCTCCCAACGTGAGCAGCACATAGAACGGATTGAGACGCGCCAAACGGTAGAGCGGTGTGGCATCGGAGGGAGTGGACGATCGCCCGATCATTCTCACGAGTCGAATCGCCCAGGCAATGCCCCACAGCAAATAGGCACCCAACAAAAACCACAAGCCGTTCCACTTAATCGACGCGGAGGCACCAAAAAACAGTCCTGCAAGCCCCATCCACAGCAGCCATTTTTTGCCCGGTGCATTCAGTGCTTTGAGAAAAAACCACTGCCCCAACAGCCCAAATATCACTAAATAAACGTTGTTGAGCGCGTAGCGAGACTCGACGAGAAAGAGTCCATCAGCGGCGGCAAACAGTCCAGCAATCAGGGCATAGCTGCGCCGACGACTTAACTCATAGGCGATCGCCGCCACTACTAGCGGAATAAACGAACCCGTCAGCGCGTTCAGCCAGCGATAGCTCCAGGTGCTGAGAGAAGACCCCGCCAGCGTATTCACCGTATCTTTGCCAAATGGAAGTTGATTGCCCAGCCAGATGCCGATCGCGATCAGATATTTGCTGAGAGGCGGATGCCCGTCAAAAAACGGTGTGTGCGTCAAATAATTGTGGGCGAACTTGACGTAATAAACCTCATCAAAAACCAGGGCATTAAATCGTCCTAACCCCCAAAACCGCAGGCACAGCGACCCAATGAATAACCCTACCAATCCCAGCCACAGCCAGACTTTGTTTTGCTCGATCGGCTTTATCAACCCACTCATATCAGACGCTCAAACGCTTCCAACATTTCAGCATACGTTAGTGCAAACTCGACGCTAAAGTCAGAAGATCCCCTGTCTTGGTTCACCCTAAAGCAAAACTTATCAATTTTTGACTAACTAGGAACAAAACTGATGAAATGTCGTCTATTTGACTAGGTTGTTCCTTGAGATCAGCCTTGAGTGAATGCAAACTTAAGACTACCCGTGGCTAAACCCGATCGGAGCTATCTGCCATGATTCGTGTATTACTCGTCGATGACCAAAACCTGATTCGTGAAGGCTTAAAGGCGTTGCTCAATCAGGAGCAAGATTTGCAAGTGGTAGGAGACGCAAATACACAACAAAGCGCGATTGACCAGGTAGAAGCGCTACATCCAGACGTTGTTCTCATTGATCCCTGCTTTGCCAAAACAGAGGGCATCGCCGCGACCGAAACCATCTGTCAGCGATTTCCTGACACTCAAGTTTTGATCTTGACTGATTTAAATGACTCAGAATCTGTGACAACTGCCCTTAGATTTGGGGCAAAGGGCTATCTTCTCAAAGACTTATGCCCCGATGAATTAGCCAACGCTGTGCGATCGGTTCACAAAGGCTATACCCAACTCAGCCCCGGAATTCTCTCTAAACTCCTGGGAACGTCTGACGAATCGGCTCCACCGCCCATTGCTTATGTCAGCAATGCCACCTCAAACGTCGTAGCGTTCAACTCAGCGCAGCGTCGATCGTCCTCGCTTCCGCCTGGATTCACCAAACTCACCGCCAGAGAACGGCAAGTTTTAAGACTGATTGCGTCTGGCTCAAGCAACAAAGAAATCTCTCGATCGCTCGAAATCTCAGAAGGCACGGTCAAAAACCACGTCGCTAGTATTTTAGGGCGATTGAATCTGCGCGATCGTACCCAAGCCGCAATTATTGCCAACTCTGTTATGCCGCTGCTAAATTAGCGCGATTAACTACGTCGTCTTCTCAGTTCTGTGGTACAAGAAAGCTCTTAGACCCAAACAAAGCAATCACCACCCAGCTTGAGGAGACAATCGATATGATGATTCACGTAATGCAGGAGATGACAAGCTGGCTCGTTGGCATGACTCATTGGAGTGACGTGCTGCAAACTCTGCACTGGCAGTTGCCGCATGATTGGGTCGTGCTTGCCCAGCAGTTTAAAGAGACCGATCTAGGCGGCGATGTCAGCAAAGCCTGGACTCAGTTTGTCAAAACAGGGCAAGTCTGGGCGTTTTTGGTCGGACTGATTTTGGGATACCTCGTGAGGGCGATGACCACTTACGGCTAGTCAGACGCTTCCTCATCGATCGCTGACACACTCACCCAGATGGCTAGAATCGGTTTCGGCTCCTCTGGTATAGTCGAGTGTCCCTCATCGCAATCCAGAGAGGATTTCTTTTGACGCACCCCAATCAGCCCCCCAAAGCGAACCCTGCCCAAACCTGGAGTCAGCGATTTGAGTCAGCCTTGCATCCTGCGATCGCTGAGTTTAACGCCAGCATCAAATTTGATATCGAACTGATCGAATATGATTTGACTGGCTCTCAGGCACACGCCGAAATGCTAGCCAAGACAGGCATCATTTCGCCAGAAGAAGGTGAGCAACTGGTGCGGGGGCTTGAGCAAATTCGTCAGGACTATCGCCAGGGCACTTTCAACCCCGGCACCGACGCAGAGGATGTCCATTTTGCGGTCGAGCGGCGATTAACTGAATTAGTGGGCGACGTGGGCAAAAAGCTGCACACGGCTCGATCGCGCAATGACCAGGTAGGCACCGATACTCGTCTCTATTTACGCGATCAAATTCAGCAGATTCGTCAGCAGATTCGCCAGTTTCAAGAAGTCTTGCTGAGTCTGGCAAGTCAGAATGTGAGGACGCTGATTCCTGGCTATACTCACCTACAACGAGCACAGCCGATTAGTTTGGCACATCATCTTCTGGCTTATTTTGAGATGACGCAGCGAGACTGGCAGCGCTTAGGTGAGATTTATCAGCGGGTGAATATTTCTCCATTAGGATCTGGAGCACTAGCAGGAACGACGTTTCCGATCGACCGTCACTTTGCCGCCGAACGGCTAAATTTCAGCAGTGTCTATGCCAATAGCTTAGATGGCGTTAGCGATCGAGACTTTGCGATCGAGTTTCTCTGTGCAGCAAGTCTAATCATGGTGCATCTCAGTCGCTTGTCTGAAGAGGTGATTCTGTGGGCATCGCAAGAGTTTAGCTTTGTCAGCCTTACCGATAGCTGCGCCACGGGTTCGAGCATTATGCCCCAGAAAAAGAATCCCGATGTACCCGAATTAGTACGTGGCAAAACGGGCAGGGTGTTTGGGCATCTTCAGGCGATGCTCGTGTTGATGAAAGGGCTGCCTCTGGCATATAACAAAGATTTGCAAGAAGACAAAGAGGCGCTGTTTGATGGAGTCAAAACCGTCAAAGTCTGTCTCGAAGCGATGACCATCCTGTTTCGTGAAGGGCTAGAGTTTCGGACAGCGCGCTTGACTGAAGCGGTTAACGAAGACTTTTCTAACGCGACCGATGTTGCAGACTATTTGGCTAAAAAGGGCGTTCCGTTTCGCGAGGCATATAGTCTGGTTGGAAAGGTGGTCAAAACGTCTTTGGCAGCAAACAAACTGCTCAAAGATTTGACCCTCGACGAATGGAAAGATCTGCATCCTGCCTTTGACGCGGATATCTACGACGCGATCGCGCCTGAGCAAGTGGTGTCTGCCCGCAATAGCTATGGCGGCACCGGATTTGAGCAGGTGCAAAAAGCCCTAGAAGACGCACAGAGACGAGTCAAGATTAAAGGGTAAATTACACGCTTTGACAGCGATTGAGATTGATAGGTCTCTAGCAAAGCAAAGTGAATGAGTGCTCGATTCAAAGACTTTCTCTTTGCACAAGAATTCATCACTGATGCACAAGGACACATTCGCAAAGTTATTATTGATATCGCAAATTATTAAAGATTGCTTGAAGCACTTGAAGACAAAAGGCTTTATTGCGCAATGGCTGAGATTTGTGGTGAAACTCAATTTAAGCTTTACGAATCAGGCTCTGCAAACAAGGCTAGGACTTACGCACTGTACAAAATGGACATATTGTGGATCAACGCAAATACGTCGCTCCAGCCTTTTATAGCTACCGCCACATAGGTTAGGACAGGGACATTTTTGGCAGCACGCGAAGCACACTACCAAAAATGTCCTAAGCAAAGTGGCGATTGCTATACATATCCCGCTCTTGGGGTTTAGATTAGGCAGAAAGGAACCGAAAAATCAAGCTCAAAGGGCTGGAAACCACACCTGCTATTTTGGATCTTCTGTCAATGCGTAAGTCCTAAAGGCTTCCAAATCTTGATAACCATTAACAACTCGTGCAATCTCAATCTCCTCTGAAGTTGAGCGGTAGAAAATTAAGTAAGTCTCAAAGGGCAGACTTCTCAACCCCGATGATAGCTCGTCACGTCTGCGCCCAATATTTGGAAAACGAGTCAGCTTTCTGAACTTCTTAGTCAGATTTATAGTAAATCGATCGGCTGCATCAAAACCGCTGTTATTGGCAAGGTAGTCTGCAATGCTCTCGATATCTCGACTCGCTTGAATTGCAATGACATACCTTTGACTCATTCTGGGAATTGCTCTCGTTTTTGGTGCAGTTTGGCTCGCAATTCTTGCATGAATGTTTCGCCCTCGACAACTTGATCTCGATCGAGTTGAGCAATCCCAATCTCTACGTCTCGTCTCAGTTCTTCAAACCGTCCGTGATAAGTCTGTCGCTCTTCAAGCAGCCTGATTCCCGCATCGACAACTTCGCTAACCGATGAAAATCTGCCCGTTTCAAGTTGCTGCTGGATGAAGTGTTCGGCTTCCGAAGTTAGCAAAATATCCATAAGGTCACGAGTCATCTAGATTTTTTACAGTCTATCAATTCCTGTCGGTTGGGTGCGCCCAACCGATTAAAGACCCCACGATCGGGCATAATCCCCAGCAAACTACAATAAGCCTACTCAATACTGTTAGAAAGTTTATGGCTCTCGAAATTGGCGATGCTGCACCTGATTTTAGTTTGTCCGACACCCACGGCAACCGGGTGCAACTTTCGGACTTAAAAGGCAAGCGCGTCGTGCTTTACTTCTACCCGCGTGACAGCACGCCGGGATGCATCAAAGAAGCCTGTGGTTTTCGAGATGCTTACGCAGAGTATCAAGCGCAAGATGCGATCGTGTTGGGCATCAGCACCGACGACGCAAAATCTCATGCAAAATTTGTGACGAAATATGGTCTGCCGTTCCCGCTGCTGTGTGATCAGGGCGGAAAAGTGGCGGAAACCTATGAAAGCTATGGCTTGAAGAAGTTTATGGGCAAAGAATATTTGGGAATCAGTAGAAATACGTTCGTAGTCAGTGCGGATGGTACGATCGAGCAGATCTACAAAAAAGTCAAGCCAGAAATTCACGCAGCTCAAGTTCTGAGCGATTTATCCTGATCGAGATCATATTCTGGGATCTTTTAAGATGAACTGCTCTACTTTTGAGATTCAGAACGATGGGCTTCTCGATCGGGCTGTGGTTCGTTTCTGCCTCTATAGTTTTGTCGTAACTTTTTAATCCATGCAGCGGTTGTGGCACTTTACTCAAGCTGTTTTAGGGATCATCTTTCGCCATCCCATCACAGGCACTAGCATTATTCCCATCTTGCCCGATGGTCGAATTGTGTTGATCCGTCGTCGCGATAACGGGCTATGGAGCCTACCGGGCGGCATGGTTGACTGGGGCGAAAACATTTCCACTGCCGTGCGGCGAGAATTGACGGAAGAAACTGGACTAGAGGTAGCTCAAATTCGTCGTCTCGTGGGGGTTTATTCAGCGCCCGATCGTGACCCTCGCATCCACTCAATCTGTGTCGTCGTCGAAGCCGATGTTCAGGGAACAATGGAGATCTGCGATCCGCTTGAAGTCTCTGACGTACAGGCATTTGACCCCGATTCAATTCCTGAAGGTCGGCTGGCTCACGATCACCGACAGCAGTTGCAAGACTACTTCAACGGGCAAACTACCCTAGACTGAGCGCTTTTTAATGGATCGGAGTCCCCAAACCCATAGATCTGAGTCAACGATGATCTGAGTCGCACGTTTTGGCGATCGTGGCTGAATATATTTATGCAGAAGATGACCATCTCCCCCCGTGAAGGCGACGACGCTTTGAGGAAATCGGGTTTGCCAATCTTCGATAAAACTTTGAACGCCCGCTAAAACCGTGTGCAGAATGCCGCTCTGAATCGCCTCGATCGTGGTCGTTGCCCAACGATCGGGCAGCGTCATCTCCTCGATCACAGGCAACGCAGAGGTTTTTTGCCCCAACATCCGAAACTGTAGCTGCAACCCTGGTAAGATTGCCCCGCCTACAAACCGCTGTTGCTCGGCTCCAGTAAACGTCAGGGCTGTGCCGCCATCAATGACTAAAATCGGAGAGCCGTAAGTCTCGATCGCGCCCCAAACCGCCAAAGCCCGATCAGCACCCAAGGTAGAGTAAGTGTTTTGTAACGGAATCTGATCCAGCGCGATCGTCCTGATGTGGGGATACGTCTCCCAGAGTTGTGCCTGTTCAGCCACCACGGATACGATCCAGAGTTCGGGTAGCATCTCCCAAGTGGGCAAATTTGCTGGGGAAACGTCCTCAAAAGTGAACCGACTCTCAGTCAGCAACTCAATTGTTTCTATTGAACAATGAGGGGTATTCCAGGTTCGTCGCAGCGTGTCATCGGTCATCCAAGCCCAGTGCAACCGAGAATTTCCGACGTTCAACGCCAGCCAATTTTGAATCATACCAAATTAACCAACAAACCCGACCCCGTAGAGACGTTTCGGTGAAGCGTCTCCCAAACGATCGTGCCATAACCGACCCTCGATCACATTCAAACATCGAAAACATCTCCCCGATCGTCCCACCCTCGATCGCCTTCAGAAACCCAAAGGGTTCCCCATTTCCTCTATTACTTTGATAGAGAAAGTTCTGGGTATAACATTTTTTGATAGGTACCTTTACTTATTAGAACTTTACAAAGTCGCGTTTTCTAAGGGAAGATTAGAATCAGAGGGAAATATAATTTCACAAAACGTTGTCGGGAGGCAATTATGGTAGCACTCATTGATCGCGCAAGCGCTAGCCAGCCCGGTCGTCCTTTGCGACGGCTGACCATTCAGACCGTGGATGTTGTAACCGACACGACGACCCTACGATCGCTTGATTGGGATCGCGATCGCTTCGACATTGAGTTTGCTTTAGAGAATGGCACCACTTACAACTCGTTTCTAATTCGGGGCGAGAAAATTGCTCTCGTCGATACCTCTCACGAAAAGTTTCGTCAACTTTATCTTGATGCCCTGCAAGGGCTGATTAACCCTGCTGACATCGACTATCTGATTATTAGTCACACCGAACCCGATCACAGCGGATTGGTGAAAGATGTTCTGCAGCTTAATCCTGAGATTACGGTGGTCGGCGCGAAAGTTGCGATTCAGTTTTTAGAAGAACTCGTGCATCAGCCGTTTAAGCGTCAGGTGGTCAAGAACGGCGATCGCCTAGATTTGGGCAACGGTCACGAGTTAGAATTTGTCGCCGCACCCAATTTGCACTGGCCTGACACCATTTTCACCTTCGACCACAAAACTCAGACCCTCTATACCTGTGACGCGTTTGGGATGCACTTCTGCGACGATCACACCTACGACGAAGACCTAGAGTTACTTGAGCACGACTATCGCTACTACTACGATTGTTTAATGGCACCCAACGCCCGATCGGTGCTGGCTGCCCTCAAGCGGATGGCGGCACTGCCCGAAATCACGACGATCGCCACAGGTCACGGTCCTCTGCTGCGTCACAATCTTAAAGAACTCGTCGGACGTTACCGGGAATGGAGCCAGACCCAGGCGAAAGCGGCGACAACAGTTGGAATATTCTACGTGGCGGAGTATGGCTATAGTGACCAAATTGCGCAGGCGATCGCCAACGGCATCACTAAAACGGGTGTGTTGGTCGAACTGATGGATCTGCGCGTTGCCGACCCTCAAGAGGTGCGGGAATTAGTCGAAACCTCTACAGGTCTCGTGATCGGCATGTCGCCTCAACTGGGAGACTTTGCTGCCAACGCAAAAGCCGGACTCAGCACAATCTTTGCTGCGACGACTGCCAAACAATCCGTCGGCTTATTTGAGGCGGGTGGCGGCGATGATGAATCGGTCTATCCGATTCGCAATCAGTTTCAGGAAATTGGGTTAACGGAGGTGTTTCCTCCAATTCAAATTAAAGAACTGCCCAGCGAGGCAACCTATCAACTCTGCGCTGAAGCCGGGACTGACTTGGGACAGTGGCTCACCCGCGATCGCACGGTCAAACAAATGAAGTCTCTTGATGGTGAACTCGATAAAGCGCTCGGTCGCCTCAGTGGTGGGCTTTACATCATCACTGCCAAAAAGGGCGATATTTCTAGCGCCATGTTAGCCTCCTGGGTGTCTCAAGCCAGCTTCGAGCCGTTGGGGATCACGATCGCCGTTGCCAAAGATCGCGCGATCGAATCGTTTATGCACTTGGGCGATCGCTTTGTGCTCAACGTCTTAGAAGAAGGCAACTATCAGATGTTGACGAAGCACTTTTTAAGGCGATTTGCGCCCGGTGCCGATCGCTTTGCCGATGTGAAAACCTATCCCGCGACCAATGGTTCCCCCATCCTGGCAGACTCTTTGGCATACATTGAGTGCGAAGTCGTCAGCCGGATGGAATGCAGCGATCACTGGATCGTTTACAGCACAATTAACGCTGGGCGGGTCGCTAAATCTGAAGCGCTAACTGCCGTTCACCATCGCAAAGTCGGCAACCACTACTAACTTCTTTTTTATGGCTGACATTAGACCTAAAGACGTTCAAGTTGCTGAGATTGGAGCAGAAACCCTGGTGCTGCGATCGCGCACCTGGGATCGGCTCAAATTTGAGATCGAATACTCTCGCCAACGAGGAACAACGGCAAATTCCTATCTGATTCAAGGTGAAAAAACGGCGCTGATTGATCCGCCGGGAGGTTCTTTTACCGATATTTTCCTTAAAGAATTGCAGGATCACCAGTATTTTCAAAAGCTGGATTATGTGATTTTGGGGCACGTCAACGCCAATCGGCTAACAACGCTGAAGCGATTGATAGAGCTTGCGCCACAAATGACGATCGTCTGCTCAAAACCTGCCGCGATCGCCCTCAAAGCCGCCTTCCCAGATCAAGACCTGCGGATCAATGCCGTCCGAGGTGAAGAAGTTTTAGATTTGGGCAAAGGGCACGAGCTACAGTTTGCCTTTGTCCCGACTCCTCGCTGGGTTGACGGACTCTGCACCTTTGACCCCACGACTCGCATTCTTTACACTGACAAGCTGTTTGGTGCCCACCTTTGCGACGATCCCATCCTCGACGAAAACTGGAAGCAGCTAGACGAAGATCGTCACTATTATTTTGACTGTCTCCACGCGTCGCAGTCACGGCAGGTCGAAGCTGCCCTCGACAAAATCGCTGCTTTCCCCGCCAAAATCTATGCCGTAGGTCACGGTCCGTTGGTGCGCTACAGTTTGAGCCGCTTTAACCTCGACTATCGGCAGTGGTGCGAGCAGCAAAAAACTCAAGAACTCTCGGTTGCGATTCTCTTCACATCCGCCTATGGCAACACTGCAACCGCAGGGCAAGCGATCGCCAAAGGACTGACTCAAGCCGAGGTCGCGATCGAGTCGATTAATTGCGAATTTGCTGACCCGTCTGAAATTGTGGCGGCGATCGAGCAGTGTGACGGCTTCATCATTGGGTCGCCCACCCTCGGCGGACATGCTCCGACCCAAATTCAGACCGCACTAGGGCTAATTCTCTCAACTGCCTCCAAGACAAAACTGGCAGGGGTGTTTGGCTCCTATGGCTGGAGTGGAGAAGCGATCGACCTCCTCGAAAGCAAACTGCAAGATGCCGGATATGGTTTTGGGTTTGACTCAATTCGCGTCAAGTTTAAGCCGAGTGACGAAGTGCTAGAACAGTGTGAAGCCGCAGGTGCCGAATTTGCTCAAGCGTTGAAACGAGCAAAAAAGGTGCGGGCACCGCGTCAAGTGGCTTCGGCAGGGCAGGGCGATCGCACCGAGCAAGCCCTGGGGCGAGTCGTCGGTTCGCTCTGTGTGGTTACAGCCAAACAGGGTGACAGCGCTGCTGGAATGCTCACCTCTTGGGTTTCGCAAGCAACGTTTAGTCCGCCGGGGGTAACGGTGGCGATCGCTAAAGATCGGGCAGATGGCGTTCTTGATCATGCGGGCGATCGGTTTGTTCTCAACATTCTCAAAGAAGGGCGATCGCTCAGACGGCACTTTACCAAACCTGCTGCACCAGGAGAAGACCGATTTTCTGAAATCGAAACTGAGGAAGCGGCAAATGGTTGCCCTATCTTGCTAGATGGGTTGGCTTATCTGGAATGCACGGTGCAAAACCGCATGGAATGCGGCGATCACTGGTTACTTTATGCAGTGGTTGAAAGTGGCAAAGTTTTAGAGCAAAAAGGGGTCACTGCGGTGCAGCATCGTAAATCTGGCAGCTTTTATTAGAGATCGGGCTGTGCGATCGTGCGTAAGGATCGTGAATTAAATCAAACTAAATTCTCCCTCACCCCAACCCTCTCTCTAAGGAGAGGGAGCAAACGTCTAGTTTCCCTTCTCCCCAGGGAGAAGGGGTTAGGGGAGGGCTTGCCCCACTTCGTGAGGAGGGCAACCCCGTTTTGCAATGACCGACCTTATTTAGTTCACGATCCTCAGAATAAAATCCTCGATCGCCGTTGTCTATAGGTTTCGGCTCCGCTCACCTCACTTGATCTCTATCGACCCACTCACTGAACGTCGAGGGTTAAGCGAAGCCCGATCAGTTAAGAGTTTGTTAAGCTGCAATTTCCTAGCTAACCTGCTGTAGCGATCGGAAAAACCGTGAAAAAGGCACTTGCTTAAACTTGACTTCAGGAGGCATTTTGAGTTGAGCAATCTGAAATAGCTTATTCGTGCGAGCTAGATAAGACATCGGGATAGAGTCTCGCTCACCTTGCAGTTGCTGACCATATAAGCCCGGCAGCATCAACACTAAGTCTCGTTTGACTTCTTGCCAATAGAGTTCAGGAAACTGCACATAGTCGTAGTCACAGCGCCGAAAGATTCGCTGAATGCGCTGATAGCGATTGAGTGACCAGTCGCGCAACATTTGCCAAGATGGATGCAAATCAGGTGCCAAAATGAATGGATAAGACTTTCGCTCTAGCTGCGGCAAATAGTCGTGAATCCAAAACTCCATCATTGGGCGATAACCCGGATTGTCACACGCCCGCAGTTCTAGAATTTCGGCTCGGCTGACCTTAAACCGATCGAGCAATTCAGTCGGCAAATAACAGATTCCCTGTTCGGCATCTTCTCGCAGGTCGCGCAAAATATTGTAAAACTGATCCACTGCACCAAACGAACCAACCGCTTGCCACTGGTGAGGTTCTAAAAACGGCAGCATTTGAAAAAATGACCCCGCTAACTCTCTGAGCATCGTCTCAAAGTCAGCCATGTGCTCGATCGTCAGATGGTCTTGATGATAATCATCAATCGCCGTCAGATAGTGATCCCACGACTGAATCGAGAGCCGACTGACCGAATCAGACGGGTGGGCAAACCAGCGATCGCGCATCCGACAAAATTCTTTTCGATGACCACAACCGGGCTGCACTTGACCCGTTGCCATCATCCATTTCCAATTGTTGTGAAATCGCTGAAACTCTGAGCTAGCCGATTCGAGCAATTCGTTTTCGGCAAGTCGATCGGCGAGCCTGATCCAGCCAATTCGCTCAATCCAGGCATCTCTAATAGGCGGTTCAAGTTCCATGACCCAAGCCGCGTTATCTTCATCTTTAAGCGCATCATCTGCGATCGCGCGATAGTCAGAAGAGCAAACCAGATGGGAAATAGTCGAGATAGTCATAAAAACGGCAAAGACGCGTGTGGACTGACTTAGAGCGGGTGATAGATTCATGATTCCCACAATCTCTCAAGATGCTCGAAGTAAAATTACGGTATGTCTCAGACCTCATCTACGTGAATTGGATTACGCTAAAAACGGCTTCTACCCGCTGGGAAGCCGAGTTAATGGAGCAGGTTTTGCTGGCGCATGACATCCCCGCGAGAGTTTTGGATCTCGGCGCAATGTCCTATTTTGGGGTTGGCAGTCCTACTGCTTTGCAGGTTCGCCCCGAAGACCAGTGGATGGCGCTGCTATTGCTCAGTGCGATCGACGAAGAATCTACAGAATCTGAAGCAGACTGAGAAACGCTAACCTTGTACAATGAGTGCTGATTTAGGAACGTGGATTGATTAAGGTGCAACTTCTCACCCTCACCCTAGCCCTCTCCCCAAGGAGAGGGAACAAGACTCTCACTCCCTTCTCCTGGGGAGAAGGGTTGGCGAGGGCTTGCCCCACTTTTTGAGGAGGGCAGAAGACGCTCACAAGTCTTATAGGTTCTTTAATCCACGATTCTTAGTGAACGTTCAGTGACATCCAAATTTCAATCAACTGTTCAATAGTGCAATCTGACTAATCAAAAATCACTATCATGAATGATGCTACTAGGCATTTTTTCGCAATCCGACTCTTTGAGAATCGTCTCCTCATCCCCCTTCTCAGCCTGAGTTGATCAGACTTTTCATCCCCCACTTCAAAACATAAATTTTTACCATGTCACTATTTGATTGGTTTGCAAATCGACAAAAATCAGGCTCCACTACTCCACAAGGACAAGAACGAGAAATCGCTGACGGGCTATGGACAAAGTGTGAAGCCTGTGGAGCTTTGACCTACACCAAAGACTTGCGATCGAATCAAATGGTCTGCTTAGAGTGCGATCACCACATTCGCATCTTCAGCGACGAGCGGATTAGTCAAATGATTGATGCCGATACCTGGGTGGCGATCGACGAAGGACTCCAGCCCGTCGATCCGCTCAACTTTCGCGCTCGTAAGGCATACATCGACTATATCCGCGACACCCAAGAGAAAACAAAGCTGGCAGATGCCGTGCAGACCGGATTGGGGCAGATCGAAGGACACCCGATCGCTCTCGGCGTAATGGATTTCCGATTTATGGGGGGCAGCATGGGTTCTGTGGTCGGCGAAAAGCTGACCCGACTGATCGAACGAGCCACTCAACAGCGTCTCCCCGTCGTGATTGTTTGCGCGTCGGGTGGAGCCAGAATGCAGGAAGGAATGCTGAGTTTAATGCAAATGGCAAAAATCTCTGGTGCGTTGCAGCGACACCAAGAAAACCGTCTCCTCTACATTCCCGTGCTGACGCATCCCACGACAGGCGGAGTCACTGCAAGTTTTGCCATGCTGGGTGACATCATTTTGGCAGAACCCAAAGCCATGATTGCCTTTGCAGGTCGTCGCGTCGTCGAGCAAACGCTGCGAGAAAAACTCCCCGACGACTTCCAAACCTCTGAATATCTGCTGCAACACGGGTTAGTCGATGCGATCGTCTCTCGCACCCAGCTCAAGAAGACCCTCGCTCAACTGATCCGCCTACATCAGCCCGTTTCTTCAACGTCTCATCTCGTTCAGCGATCGGGCATCAAAGCCCTTACAAAGATCGCGCCCGATTAAGTTTTTAGACGATAAATCCCGCGACTCTCATCAATCTCAGAGATTAGCAAAGGATTGGGACATCAACGTGATATTGGTATTAAAGAGGGTAATCTTCACCATCAGCAGCCGTCGCTTGAGTGCTGAGGTCGCCATCATCGACCCATTTGTTGTGTTGTGATTTCAATAACCGAGCCACCTTTAAGGAGAACCATGCTTAAAAGATACGTCTGGCTTGCCGTAGCCACGCTATTCTTTGCGTTTCAAACTTTTGTTCAAGATGTCAGCGCCGCAGAACTGGATAAAGCCATTCGCACAGTGCCCCTTAATGAGGGCGGCGACACCACCGTCTTGAACCTCAAACAAGTCAAAGAAGGCAAACGTCTGTTTCAATATGCCTGCGCTCAGTGCCACGCGGGTGGAGTCACCAAAACTGACCCTAACGTCGGTCTTGACCCCGAATCGCTGTCCCTAGCAACCCCCAACCGCAACAACATCGACTCCCTGGTGGACTATATGAAAAACCCCACCAGCTATGATGGCACCACCGAGATTTCTGAGATGCACCCCAGCCTCAAGAGCAAAGACACCTTCCCCACAATGCGGAACTTGACCAACGATGACCTTGTGGCGATCGCGGGTCATGTCCTACTGCAACCTAAAGTGGTAGGGGACAAGTGGGGCGGCGGCAAAATCTACTACTAAATCCTGATCTCGGCTGATCACTGCTGTTTTCTCGTGCAGAATTATCGAATGCTAAATCGAGTTTCGTGGATTCGAGGCATCGTTCTCTTGACGATCGTCTGTCTAGGAGCGGTGGTCAGTTTCCCGGCTCACGCTGCCGACACGTATGTTGCGCGCTATCTGCAAGTGACCGATCCCATTTCTTTAGAGTTAGACAAACAGGGGAACACCCGATCGTTTAACCTGCAAGAACTGACCGCCGGGAAAAAGCTGTTCGAGCAAAACTGCCTGAGCTGTCACGTAGGAGGCGCGACCTTGCCCGACCCTTCGGTGCCTTTGTCGCTAAAAGCTCTGCAAGGAGCGACTCCCTCACGAGACACCATCAAGGGTCTAGTCGCTTATTTGCGTCAGCCGATGACCTATGATGGCAGCGAAGAAACCTTCTCATGCCGGAAAGTCTCTGAAAATTGGCTCTCTCAGGCTGAAGTAGAAACCGTAGCAGGATTTGTCTTACGGGCGGCTCAAAAGGCTCCTGGCTGGGGCACTGAAGAGTTTTAGATTTCTAGCAACTGGTGGAGCGACCGCCAAGTTGGGAGATCCGTCCTGAGGAAATTCTCTGTGTGGGTAACTACTGGTTTAAAATGTGAAATAACTGGAAAATCTAGAATTCCACAGAAAAATATGAAACTTGTTGCTTCTGTTACGCGTCGTCTCTCTCTATTGCTCTGCACCGTTCTGCTGGTAGTGGGCAGCTTCTTTTTAGTAGCTAACCCTGCGTCGGCTGACACATACACCGTCAAGATGGGTTCTGCTAAAGGGTTGGTGTTTGACCCCAAGGTAGTTACCGTTAAGCCGGGTGACACTATTAAGTGGGAAGTGGGCAATCTGCCTCCCCATAACGTCGTCTTTGATGTCAGCAAAATTCCGACTCAAGACAAAGCGTTAGCCGATAGCCTGTCACACAAAAAGCTAGAAGGCGCTGGTGGCTCATTTGAACTGATCATTCCGGCTGACGCTCCAGCGGGTGACTATTCCTACTTCTGTCTGCCTCACCGGGGCGCTGGCATGGTAGGCAAAGTCGTCATTGCAGTCTAGTCTCTCTTAAGTCTCTCTGATCAGACGGTGATTAGAAACGCCTGGTAAAGCCCTAAAATGGTTTTATGGACGGATTGTTCATAACCTACGTTTGATCAGGGAGAACTGCCTTGCGAAAATTATTGCCTGCGCTGATGCTGGCGATCGCAATTCTGACCTTTACGTTTAACCGTCCCGCTCTAGCTAACAAACCTGACGGTCAACAAATTTTTACCGCCAACTGTTCGGCTTGTCACATCGGCGGCAACAACGTGATCGTTGCAAATAAAACTCTACGAAAAGAAGCACTAGAGAAATATGGAATGAACTCTCTAGCAGCGATTAAAAATCAGGTCACGAACGGCAAGAATGCTATGCCAGCGTTTGGTAGTCACCTTCAAGACGATGAGATCGTCGCAGTAGCCACCTATGTATTAGGTCAAGCTGAAAAAGGCTGGTAGCTCGCAAAACCTGCCGAATCAGTAGACCCTCTAATGTTTCTGGAGGGTTTTTTAGTGACTTCATAAAAATTCAACAATTCACACGCACGATAGATTTGTTTGTCTAAGCACTTAGGTTATGTTTTTTTAGGAAAGAATTACTGTCCTCGAATAGGAGACTCGATCGTGATTGTTAACCCTGCAAAAGACGGATGGAACGTCATTTACCACCGTGCCCATGCACTACTCGCGGCTCAAATGGGTGGACAGTGGCGCAGAAAAGATGCCCCACCTCGCTTATATGAAACGATCGCGGCGATTTCTCATCATGACGACCTTGAGAAAGAGTGGGAGGAACAAAACCTCTCAGACGTAGGTACCCCAATGGATTTCACTATGAACGAGGGCACCGACTACACTCTGTTGCGAAAGCACCTAGAAGGAGCGCTTTATCGCGGACGGTGGGTAGCTTTGATGAACTCGATGCACCAAAGTCGTTTAGGAGAAAGCAGTCGCGGCGAATCGGCAGAAGGCGATGCTTTTTTAGATGAACAGCTAGACAATCAAAAGCGCTGGCGCAAAGAATTGGGGATTGCCAAGGAAGATGCTGAAAGTGCTTATGACTTTATGCAATGGTGCGATCGACTCTCACTCATTCTCTGTCAACAGCAGCTTCCCGATGATGAACGAGCGCTGGAAATCAGTAAAGGTCCCGACGGGCAGCGATATGACATTCGGCAGTTTAGCGACGGAACAGTAACGGTCGAGCCGTGGTGTTTTGAGGATGATACGTTTGTAGTGAACGTCGAGGTATCTCACTTATCACAAGCTAAGTTTGATGACAATGCCAGTCTAACGGCGGCGCTCAAAGCGGCTCCCCGCAGCCTCTTTGAGTGGAATTTTGTGAAAAGTAAAGAGAAGTCAACCACAGCGAGATAAAATAATATCTCTCGTAGGAATGATGTAAATCTACTGTTAGTAGTCTTTATTAGATCAGTCGTTCTCGTAATTTGATAACTCGCGACTTCAGTTAAACTGCATGAATCACTCGTCCTTCACAAGGTCAACGAAAGTCGATCGCATCTTAGTAGTAGACGACACGCCTGATAACTGCTTGCTGATCCAGGCAATCTTGCAAGACGAGGGTTATGACGTTGAGCTTTCTGAGAGTGGTCAAGATGCGTTAGCTAAAATCGATCGATCGCCTCCTGATCTCATTTTGTTGGATGTGATGATGCCCGGAATGGATGGCTATGAAGTGACGCGTCGCATTCGTCAAAACGCTGGGTTGCCCTTCATGCCCATTCTGCTTACGACCGCTTATGATCAGCCAAGTGTGGCTCAGGGGCTAGATTTAGGCGCTGACGATTTCATTCGCAAACCCGTTCACTTTGATGAATTGCTGGCGCGGGTGCGGGCGTTGTTGCGTCTGAAGCACAGCGTTGACGAACGCGATCAGATTGCCCGTCAGCGAGAAGATTTTGTCTCGCGGCTCACCCACGATTTGCGGACTCCTTTAGTCGCTGCCGATCGGATGCTGGTTTTGCTGATTCAAGGCGCGATGGGTGAGTTGTCGGAAGACGTGCTCGAAATCATGGCGACAATGGTTCGCAGTAACCAAAATCTGTTAACGATGGTGAACATGCTGCTAGAGGTCTATCGCTATGAGGCAGGGCGCAAGTCTCTAGTCTTCTCGCCTGTTGACCTATCAGCGATGATGGGTGAAGTTATCCAAGAGCTTTCATCGTTGGCGATCGACAAAGGGCTGGCGCTCAATTTTGAGGCTCAATCGGACAATAAATTTGAGATTAAGGGCGATCGCATCGAGCTACATCGAGTCTTTACCAACTTGATCGGCAATGCCATCAAATTCACCGATCAAGGCTTTGTGGACGTTCGTTTGTTTCTCATTGATGAAAATAACAACTCTCAGGTTGAAGTTAAAATTCAAGACACCGGACCCGGAATTCCGCTAGAGGAGCAGTCTACGCTGTTTGAAAGCTTCTCTAGTGGAAAGCACAAGCGCGCTGGAAGCGGGCTGGGTCTGCAACTGTCTCGTCGCATTGCAGAGGCTCATGGCGGTACGGTCAGCGTTCAGTCAGAGGTAGGTCAGGGAAGTTGTTTCATCGTCCGTCTGCCTGTTGATTAAACAAAGATGGGGATGTTCCGTTGAGCATTCCCCATTCTGGATGTGAAAGTTTTGGTGGACAATTAGCGATCGCTATACCGTTCTTCTGCCCAGGGTTCTCCGCGACGATGATAGCCGTTGCGCTCCCAAAAGCCGAGTTCTTCGTGCGTGAGAAACTCTAGTCCGTTAATCCATTTGGCACTCTTCCAGGCGTAGATGTGAGGCACTACGAGTCTCATCGGTCCGCCGTGTTCTGCTGGAAGCGGTTCGCCAAATAGGGTGTGGGCGAAAAAGTTTTCCTCTCTCAAGAAATCATCCATCGAGATGTTGGTCGTATAGCCGCCGTAGCAGTGTTCTAAAACGTACTTAGCAGCGGGGTCAACCTCAATAGACTTCATGAAGTCTGTTACCTTAACCCCTGTCCACTGCACGTCAAGCTTTGACCAAGTAGTGACGCAGTGAAAATCGGCAGTGAAGTTGCTTTGAGGCAGATTCATAAAATCTGACCAGCTAAAGGTTTTTTCTTGAGCCAAGCCCCAAACCTTAAACTGCCAGGTTGCCCGATCGACACTAGGCGTATCGCCATACGTCAAAACCGGAAATCCATTCGTCAAATGTTGACCGGGAGGAACCCGATCGGCATATTCTGCTTCTGGTTTGCGAAAAAACTTCCCTACCATTGATGTTGTCCTACAAAGTCTTGTTCTAACTGTGTAGCAAACGGGCTGCAATTATGGGTCTTCTCAAAGGCTGATGAATGATGAATTAACGGTTTCGCATTCATCATCCATCGCATTATTCTTCTTCAGTCTCTTCGTCGGTGGGGTAAACAAAGCCTTGAGCGCGTCCGGTCAAAATCGACTTGCCCATCGATAATGCTTTTTGGGCTTGCACTCTAGCTTTCGCTTTCCAGGTGGCTTTGCGTTTGTCACGCTTAGACTTTGAAGTTTTCTTCTTAGGAACTGCCATGAGGTTAAACCGTGGTCGTTTTTGTCAACTTTCCTATCCTACGCTATTTCTCGACTTGTAGCGATCGGGCGTTTGGCAGAAGTTTTTAGAAAATAGGCTTGCTTTTTAGTACTATTGTACTGTTAATATAGAACAAACCTATTATAGCCATCGCCACTTTGCTTAGGACATTTTTGGTAGTGTGCTTCGCGTGCTGCCAAAAATGTCCCTGTCCTAACCTATGTGGCGGTAGCTATAAAACCCTTAACAACTTGAACTCGAAGCCCTTCGCACCACTTCATCACGTTCCTTTGTCCTGTCACGTTCTCACTCCCTAGCCCCACAGGAGAAAGACTATGAAATATCGCCGCTCTCGAAGACAGTCTGTGAAGTATTTGCTAGCAGCAGGCACCTTCGTTGCACTAGCAGGAATGTTAATCAACCCTCGCGATCTTTTAGGAGCCAAAGCGCCCGACGACCCCTGCCAGAGCGCTGTGAAGTCAAAAGTTACTCTCTCTAGAGATCGGCTGGCTCAACTGCTCACCGTTTCAGAAGGAGATCGCAAAGACAAAGTGCGATCGATTCTTAAAGAACCTTACTGCACATTAGCCATAGAGGTGCGAAGCGGGGTGAAGTCCGATCGGGAGGCATATCCCCTCGCGTTTGACCCTCAAACCTGGCTGGTTGTTCTTTACGAAGGCAATGAATATCGGGGCTATGCCTTTAGCTTCCGCAAGTCTTAACTAGATTTTCTGCACGAATCAGAGCTGGACGTTGATCTCCTTTGAAATGATTTAGGGAGATTCTCGAATTCATGCAGGAGGTCTACCAATTTGATCGCCCTTATTGTTCTATCTACCAACTATGAAAAAATTTCTCCTGGTTGCGGTGAGTTTAATCACGATGTTCTTCGGCTCTGCGAAGATTGCTCATGCCTCCCAATCTGGACTACTAGACTTTGGAGACGCGATTAGCGCAAAGCCTGCCTCTGTAGGAATCGCTGCTAACCCTCCCTCTAATTCCCCTGCTTCAAGTTCGTCCGTTGCACAAGCCGCCACTCCAGAGCTAAGTTTCAGTCCGCCGAGTCAAAAAACTGCGAGACTGGAGAACAAGCAGCCTGAAAAGAAAGCAGCTCTAGTAACACCGCGTCAGTCGTCTCGTCAGTCTTTTGCCTCATCAGCGATCGCAGACTCGATCAACGCAATCTTTGAAGGCGGCAGCAACTCGATCGTAGCCAGAACGGTCGGACACGCGGAAGGGACTCGATCGGTCGATGGCAGCAAAACCCGTGCCTATTATGGACACGTTGACCCCGGCAATGGCGTTTGGAACTTGGGCAGTTTCTCTTATCAGCACTGTGATGCAAGCTGCACACCAGATGAAGCCGACGATCGTCAGCTTCGACGGCTCCGCAGTCAGAGTCAGGTTCTTGCTCAAAGAGCAGACAGCAACGGCATTCGGATGACGCTAGAAGAAAAACTCAACGGCATTGATCTTGCGAATCAAGCACCTTTAGCGGCGTTAGATCAAGGCGGTTATGTCGATTGGCTGAGAGCGGCTCATCAAAAAGGGCTGACTGGCTCCAACGCCGTTCTCTGGGCGCGCACTTATTCGTTTCTCAACCCTAGAACCCAGACGTGGGATGCGCCGGGATTAGGCAATCGCTATGACAGCATTGCGTATGATCAGGAGCGACGGAGAGCCGCGATCGCCAGTGCGCTAGAAAATCACAATCAGCAGCGATCTCAAACGGCGAGATCAGACTCAATGCCATCAACCGTGGCGCAGTTGAAATATTGAAATCAGTCGATCAACGCTAACGAAATTGGGAGGACATCGTAATGCCCATCACGCCCCAGGTGACAAAGAATTGTCGATAGAGTTCTTGACCTGCTTCGGTGAGATCGCCATCGGGGTCGATCGTGCCTCCCTCAATCAGTGTGCCGCGCTCGCTCCGAAAACAAAGTTTCTGTCCCGTTTCGCTGGTTTGAATGAAGAGTCGCCCGATCGCTAACGTTTGCCCAGACCCGCTCGAAATTGTAAATCGCATCGCGTGAGTATTGTGAATGCCATCGTTTATTGTGACAGCGATCGGAGACAACGTTGTATGCTGATCACAGCCTGATTCGCACCTCCTTATGTCTGATCTGCCAGCTTTAACGATCGCTACAATTTGGGCAATTCTCGACGATACGCTGGATGATGACACGGTGAATCGCTTAGTCTGGCGTTCTTTAGGCTATCGCTCTAGTGCCGAAATTTGGACGAGCGAGGGAGTTGACCCATCATGGCGCGAGGCGTATCCTCAGCCTCCCGATTTTATTGCGAGTCGCCCAGCCGTAGTGAAATTGACTCGATCGATTCCGGCTCAAAACAAGCAGTTGCTCAAAGAAAAGCTGGGATTTGCGGGCTATAAATTGGATGAATTGATTCCGCGCAAGACGCGACGAGCGACGATCGCTAACTGGTTATTGAGCGAAATGCAGCTTAACGACATTGACCATTAAACTAGATGCAAGCTTGATCATTGGTGAGCAACTATGGTTCTCAGCAGCCAACCTGATACTCCTATCTTTCCGCCTAGTGAGTTATTGAGCGACGAGCCGCCCTTGGAAACTACGCGACATCTCAGACAGCTAATTTTGTTATTGACCTGTTTAGAACGGCTGTGGAACGATCGCCACGACTTCTTTGCGGGGGGTAATCTGAGCATTTATTACAGCATTCGCCAACGTAAATCTGAAGACGTGCGAGGACCTGATTTCTTCGTCGTTTTAGATACGGAGCGGCGAGAGCGCAAAAGCTGGGTCGTTTGGGCTGAAGATGGCAAGTATCCTAACTTTATTCTTGAAGTTCTCTCTGACAGCACTGCTCAGGTCGATCGCGGCTTAAAAAAGCAGCTTTATCAAGATGTATTTCGCACGCCAGACTATTTTTGGTTTCATCCTTACACGTTGGAATTCAAAGGATTTAAGCTCAACTATCGTCACTATGAAGCGATCGAACCGAACGATCGAGGCTGGCTCTGGAGTAATGAATTGCAGCTATTTCTGGGGGTTTTGAATGAGCAGCTACGATTCTTCACACCAGAAGGAGCGCTAGTCCCAACTCCCGAAGAAGCCGAAATTCAAGAACGTCAGCGAACTGAAGCAGCCCAACAGCAAGTTCAAACAGAGCGTCAACGGGCAGAGCAAGCCGAAGCTCAAGCAGCTATCTTTTTGAGAAAACTCCAAGAGTTGGGAATCGATCCGGCTGATTTATAACGTTTATGAAACAGGAGAATGAGTGATGGCGATCGAGCGCAGAATGTCCCGCATGATGTTTTTACCCGGTGAGGAAGTGGTGCTTCGGCAGGTCTGTTTTACACCGGGGCGAGTCTTTCAGCCCGGAAAATATATCACCGGAGATTTACCCGATGTTGCCTTTGACATGGGCTTAGTCGATCGACTGCCTCCAGTGCGAGGTAAAAATGCCGAGATTCGACCTGATGAGCCGCCTGTGGAATCGTGATCAACCCTTACGATTGGATTGAGCAATCGTTGGCAACGATTCATCGGGCTGGCTGGCATCGGGCTGTAACGACGATCGAGAGTCGTCCCGGCGCGATCGTGCAAATTGAGGGGAAATCGTTTCTCAACTTCGCTAGCAATGATTATTTAGGATTAGCAGGAGACGATCGCTTAATTGAAGCCGCGATCGCTGCCACTCAAGCCTATGGAACGGGAAGTACTGGATCTCGATTAATCACTGGACATCGCGAACTGCATCGGCAATTGGAATGCGCGATCGCACGGCTCAAACAAACGGAAGATGCCATCGTCTTTAGTTCTGGCTATTTGGCAAATTTGGGAACGATCGCGGCGATCGTCGGCAAACGCGACTTAATTCTCTCTGATCAGTTTAATCATTCCAGTTTGAGAAATGGCGCGATCGTCAGTGGTGCAACCATCTTAAATTATGCTCACTGCGATATGCAGGATTTGCGAACCAAACTAACTCAACAGCGCTCTCATTTTCAGCGATGTCTGATTCTCACTGACACCATTTTTAGCATGGATGGGAATCTGTGCCCATTACCCCAAATTCTCGACTTAGCAGACGAATTTAACTGCATGGTGTTGGTCGATGAGGCACACGCCACAGGAGTTATGGGACGGACGGGTGCAGGTTGCGTCGAACACTTTGGATGCACCGGACGATCGATCATCCAAATGGGAACGCTCAGTAAATCATTAGGCAGTTTGGGCGGTTATGTCACAGGATCTTCAGCGCTAATTGACTTTCTTCGCAATCGTGCTGCTAGCTGGATTTATACAACCGGATTATCACCCGCAGACACTGCTGCCGCAATTGCCGCGATCGAGATTTTACAACACGAGCCACAACGCCGAGAGAAACTCTGGCAAAACATTGCGTTATTCAAACAACACATCAACCAGCATTCATTGGAGCTTCTGCCGTCAGAGTCGGCGATCGTGTGTTTGCAATTATCAGACGTAGAAACTGCTTTACGAGTTGGTCAAAGCCTTAGAGACGCTGGCATCTTTGCTCCTGCGATTCGTCCGCCCACAGTGCCCACGAGCCGAATTCGACTGACGATTATGGCAACGCACGATCGCCAACACATTGAGCAATTAACAAGTGCATTAAGTCGCCTTGTCGAGTAGTTCAGCGTTCAGCAGCCCTTCACAGGCATCAAACAACAGATCAATCACTTGATTGAAGCCCTCATCGCCGCCATAGTAGGGATCGGGAACCTCTTTGAGCGTATGGCGGGTGCAGAAGTCACACATCAGACGGACTTTATGCCGATATTGACCGGAACGATCGAGCGCACAAATGTTTTCATGGTTCTCTCGATCCATTGCCAAAATCAGATCAAATTCCTCAAAATCAGCCTTGGTAAACTGACGGGCATGACCGACTAGCTCAATGCCTCGCAGTTTGGCGGCGACATTCATTCGACGATCGGGCGCACTGCCGATGTGATAGCTCGACGTTCCCGCCGAGTCGCACTGAATCTTATTCTCTAATCCAGCTTGGTGGATCAGGTGATTCATAATGTTTTCGGCTGAGGGCGATCGACAAATATTACCCAGACACACAAAGAGGAGTTTCATACGCAAAATACAAAAACCGAGCTACCGTGTTTCAGATTAAGCGGTTTGCTCGGTTGAGGAAAGTATTTTTTGCCGAAAGGACTAGCTTAGTCCTGGCAAATTCAATCCACCCGTCAGTTCTTCCATCCGTTCGCGCATGGTGGCGGTCGATTTGCCGTAAGCGTCTTGCATCGCGGCTAACACTAAATCTGCAACAAGTTCGGGCGACTCTTTCATCGCATCTGCTGAGACGGTGACATCGATCGGCTCTTGATTGCCACTCATCACAACTTTGACTAACCCACCGCTCGATTCGCCTTCAATTCTCATCTGTTCGAGTTCTTCTTGAAGGCGCTTTGCTCCTTCTTGAACCTGTTGAGCTTTTTTGAAGGCTTCGGTCAGTTCCTTCATTTTGCCCAAACCAAAGCCAAATCCCTGTCCTTGTGACATAACTTCCTACGTGGGGTTGAGTAGAGTGTGCATCAGACTGCTCTGATTTGATGACGGTTCCATCGGTGCGCCATCCAGCCAATGAGAATAACACACAATTTCGATGGCGATGGAAGCAAACGCAGATTTCATTATGACATTGACTGAGACAGTCGGGGTGGAATCTCGATCAAATCCAGGTTAGCAGGCTCGAAGAACACAAGTCATTTGAGCAACGTCTCTTTGACATAGGTCACAGTAGCGTAAAACTGGAAATCGACGTTTTTCTTTTTAGAAAATCCGTGTCCTTCATCTTTCGCCATTAGATACCAGACGGGAACTTGATTCTTTCGCACGGTTGCAACGATTTGTTCGGCTTCGTTGAGCGGCACACGCGGATCGTTTTTGCCGTGAATCACAAACAATGGTTTGCGAATGCGATCGGCGTTATTGACGGGCGAAATCTTCAGCAAAAATTCCCGCATTTTGGGATCGCGTTCATCACCATATTCGACGCGGCGCAAATCTCGTCGATAGCCTTCGGTTCTTTCAAGAAACGTGACGAAGTTTGAGATGCCGACGATATCGATCGAGGCACGAATCCGATCGCTGTAGTGGGTCGCCACCGCTAGCGACATATAGCCGCCATAGCTGCCGCCCGTGACGAGAATTCGGTCGTGATCGAGGTCAGGTTGGGTGGCGATCCAATCGAGCAGTGCGCCGATGTCTTTGACGGAATCTTCGCGCAAAAAGCCGTTGTCTAACGTCAGAAACGTTTTGCCGTATCCAGTCGAGCCGCGCACATTGGGAAAGATCATCGCGACCCCCAACTCGTTTAAGTAATAGTTGGCGCGCCCTAAGAAAACGGGGCGAAATTGTCCTTCAGGTCCGCCGTGGATGTCGATCATCACCGGACGTTTGCCCGTAAATTTGGCGGGCGGACGATAGAGAAATCCAGAGATCGATTTATCGTCAAAACTCTTCCACCGCAACAGTTCGGGTTCTGAAAACTGGGAGGTATTTAACCCGCCTGTCTCGCTTTCTGTCCAGCGATCGACCTTGTTTGTCACCAAATTTAATGAATAGACATCGGCGGTCGATCGAGCCGAAATCAACGTAAAGCCCAAATCTTGGTTGTTGCGGTGCCAGGTGATGCCATACACCAATCCCACAGGCAATTTTGGCAGCGAAATCTCTTTTCTCGTAGCCGTGTCTAAAACGTGCAGAACGCTGGCTCCGTCTTCATTAGTGACAAAGGCGAGATGTTTGCCGTCTTCTGAGAGGTCAAAATCCTCTACATCCCAAGGAATTTGGCTCGTCAGGTAAGTTGGTTGAGAGGTCGCCAAATCAATGTAAGAAAGACGGGAAAACTCAGAGGCGCGATCGCTGACGACATATAAGCCTTTGCCATCTTTGCTGAATACACCGCCCTCATAGGAAATCTTTTCTTTGCCACCTTTGGGCGTGATCAGCGTTTTCTGACCCGATTGCGTGTCCAATAACCAAAGATAGCTTTCGTTAACCGAGACATATTCTTGAATCAGCAGTTGTCGATCGTCAGGCGACCAACTCAAACCACCCCAGCCGCCGCCTTCGACAGTGGAGAGTAAGCGATCGCTCTGGGGATTGGCGGGATCGATGCTGTAAAAGTCGGTATCTTTGCCCGTCCGTCGCGTGGAGGTATAGATCATGCGATCGCCGCGATTTGACCAGGCACCGCGACTGTTTTTTGATTTGCCATCGGTCAGCAGCGTCACGTCGCCTGTCTTAAAGTCATAGCGATAGTTTTGGTTAAACTCGTTACCGCCGATGTCTTTACTAAAAACAAAATAGTTCCCTTGGGTGGGCTGATAAGTTGCCCCACCTACCCGCTCAGGAAAGAACGTCATCTGCTGTCGGCTTCCGAGCGGAAACTTCACCAAATGCACCTGGGGCGTATCGGCAAAGCGAGTCGAAATCAACATTTCTCGCCGGGTCGGATGCCAACTCGATAAACTCGCCGATCGAAACTGCGTATAGCGATCGACCGTCTCTGCCAAAGCAGCCGGAATCGCAGGAATGCCTTCACTGACTAGATTCTCGTTGGGAGCGATCGCAGCACTTTGAGCAAAAACCATACTAGATGACACCAAAACGACTGCAAGAATAGTGGCTAGGAACGTCGAGAAAAATTTCATCTCTCAATCATCGCAAATTAGGCAATTAGCCAAACGCCGCGCTTCACAAACTGCAACATCTGGCTTAATCTGCGCTCACCGCTTAGACTCCTGCAAAATCTCGCACCTGTGCCTCGTAGGGAGAATTATGGGATTTTTCTATCCAGTTAACGTTCCGCAGCCACTTCCAAACTCCCGTCGATCGTCTCACCATCGCTTCCTGACTCAACTCTCGAATTAAGGCTTCAAGCTCTGTGGTCGTAAAGCAATAGCCCATCTGATCAGAGACTTGGAGAAACTCGGCTGGGGAGTTTGCCGCCGCAAATTTCTCGCGAATCGTTTGGTCTTGAGCCGCTGCTCTTAAAAATCGAGATGCACTTTCTATAGACACCTTTAAAGTCTCCTGAGTCGTAAGTATTTTTGACCTGATGGCTAGTGCGTCAAGCTTGGTTAATGAACTTTTTGAGAACGGTCTACGGGTGCTTCACCAAAAATTGCTTTTGACTATAAGTATAAAATACTACATAACATCAGTGCTTAGGTGAATTTGACAGCAATTCATCGAAATTTATCAGTTGCAGAATGATGTTACAGGAGACGTGGGAGAAAATCATCATCCGTTAAGTCTTAGTCTCTACTCACTCTAGGAGCATTCGATCGTCGCCGCCAACCATTTTGAGCGCGATCGTCATCACCTTGAATCTTCTAGAACTCGGTGAGACTGTAACGTTAAAATTGGATGAAGTTTGGCAAAACCTCCGTAGAAATGTCTGTAACTCAAAAGCACCTGCTGCAAATCCACTTAGACTTTGACTCTCTCGATCGGACTCCTCAAACCGCCGCTTATTTGGAAGCCGGACAAGGCACACCGCTTCTGATGCTGCACGGCTTTTTTGGGAATGGCACCAACTGGCTCCCGTTAATGGAGCAGCTAAACCCTCAGTTTCGCTGCATTGGCTTAGATCTGCTGGGGTTTGGAGAATCTGCCAAACCTGACATCCGCTATGATGTTGCCAAAGAAGTTGCGTTTGTGCGGCAAGTCGTCGAGGCGTTGCAGATCGATCCTTGCTATATCGTAGGTCACTCGTTTGGCGGCTGGGTTGCGTCTGCCTATGCGCTGCGCTATCCCGCTGCGGTCAAAGGCTTGTTTTTAGCGGCTCCGGCAGGCATTCGAGACGATAGCTTTGCGGGGCGATATGATCATCTGCGTCCGCTATTGTGGCAGACCCCGATCGTCGATTGGGCACTCGCTCTCGCTAAACCTCTGGTTCGACTAGCCGGACAAAGCCAAGCGCTAGAAACGATTTATTGGGCACGACGCGAGTTAAATGCTCAACCTGCCGCCCGATCGTTCCTCGTCGATCGGATTCGCCCTGAAGATGCGATCGATACGGTCGAGAAAGAAATTCATCGACTGCGGGTGCCAACCTTGGTGATGACGGGCGATCGTGACGAAACCATTCCGCTTTGGCACAGTCAAACTTATGCGACTGAGATCCCAAACGCGCAAATCGCCATTATTCAGAATGCCGATCACGCTCTGCCGCAACACTACTCTTTTGAAATGGCAGAACTAATAACTCAATTTTTGTCAAAATTCTGATACAGAGATTAAAATCGGATCAAAGGGTCTTATCAGTGCAGTTTCTAGCATCAGTAATGATATTTCACAAGTTTTTGAAGTGCTCCTATGAAACTATTCAAGTTATGTTTTTATATCATTTTCCCAACATTAACAGCTTTACAAGGTTGCCAAGAATTTATTAGTTTTGCGAACATTCCTCGTGTTCCTAACAATACTTTGCCAAGTAATTCATCTCTCAATCAAGCTATTGAGAAATATGTGGACAACTACCTCTCAGAGATTATTAGAATCAGAAATTTTAACCCTGAAAGAGTCAAAAAAGTATTTTGTACACATCACACCGTCTATGCTGAAACGCTTGTATCTAATCCTGGTAGCAGTGATGTCTACGTAAAACTGTTATGTGTTGAAGGAACGCCATCAACCTCAAGTCCTCAACTACCTGTAACTATAATTAGTTTTGCTTCTAAGTTGATTGTGCAACAGTATCCAAATCAAAATCGCTTTCGTGTCATTAGCGATGAAACACCACGCGATACTCCCTTCTATACAGACGATGTTCGCCAGATTTTCCGGGAAGATATTATGAGCCGACTAAATGCTACTGGGTTTGATAATAATACTGATTATGGGGTGATTCGTAGAAAGGAATCGAACTATTATCAAAATAAAAAAGGAACCTGTTAACGTTACGGAGTGACAACACCCTTAAAACCTATTCTTTATTCGCATGTTCTCTAACAAATAGGAGGCAGATGGTGAAAGACCGAAAATCCTACTAGGAGGACATTTTGGGAATGAGGAAAAGGCTGAGGTTCGGGAATTTGCAAGACATTATTCTCAATACTGCGAAGAACGATGAATCGGGTAGCCGAGGAGTTGCGGTATCTAGATTTAGATTGGCATTATCTCAATTTGTGACTCCGACACCTCGATCGTATCTTGAGGGACAATCCTTCAAGGCTATAGCCGTCTTCCTGACCTTCTGGCATAGGATAAAATTCAACAACCGTTCCTACAGATCCTCTACGCAGATTGTATTTGGGGATGTCTTGACTCAATGCCACTCGACTAAATAATGCAAATTTCATCGCAGCTTTAGTAAATTTTTCAAAGCTTTGCCGCTTGACCTAATTCTTCTTTCAACATTTGGCGATAAACCCTGGGTAACTCACTGGTGTTTGCATTATCTTCGATGCCATATCCTAAGCTCGTCCAGGTGCCAGAAAGTCGCTGTAAAACTGTGCTGATTTGTCCTTTTTTTAACGACTGGCGTAAATCAACGCCCCAGGCTTGAGAATCATTCAGCCAACGATAGACGACTTGATCTTGATATTCGGGCGAGAAACTGTAGCCTTGCCAAAACAACAGAGTCGGCGGGTCAGGGTGGTAGCGTCGAGCCTCCTCTAGCCAGGTAGACGTGATGAACTGGTAGCGCCCAGCAGCCGTGGTGCAATTGCCTGTGTTGGGTCCTGCGACGATCGTCACACAGCGATCGGGGTGTTTGCTCAAATCGGCGGCATAGTCTCCCCCATAGAGAACCGCGTAGGGATTGCGAACATTTGACTCACTCGCCGAAATGGTTCGCATCAGTGCTCGAATGTAGGGGTCGCCGCCACGCATCACTAGAGGCGTTTTAGCACCGATCGCCGAGTCAGGCACCCAAAACGAGGGACGTTTATCGAGCAGGTGCATCATCAAAAAGACGATTCCAAACAGAATCACACTGCGAACAAGCAGTTTTTCAACAAACTGTTCTAGAAAATCGGGTTTTGTCTCAGTGTTTGCCATAAGTTGCCACTCTAATATGAGGCACCAGAAAGCATTCTAACCGCAGAAGTTGAGAAACGTTTTGCGATTAGAACGTCCAGCCCAAATTCTTTTATCCGGTCATTCGACTGAGCAGAGGTGCAGCCGCGAGAAGAGTCTTCGTGTAAGGATGCTGAGGATTGCTAAAAATCTCTTTCGTTAACCCCAATTCAACGATTTTTCCGGCATTCATCACGGCAATGCGATCGCAGAAAAATCTCGCCACCCACAGATCATGCGTAATAAACAAATAGGTCAAATCAAAGTCTCGTTTTAACTCTCGCATCAGTTGCAGCACTTGCGTTTGCACGGTCGCATCTAACATACTCACAGGCTCATCACAAATCACCAGACTGGGACGCGTGATCAGAGCACGAGCGATCGCGACTCGTTGCTGCTGTCCGCCAGACAACTCGGCAGGATAGCGATGATAAAAATCCTCGACGGGCGTTAAGCCAACTCGCGCTAACATCGCTTCGACTTCTGGCTTGGCTTTTTCCGCCGTGGCTAACTGATGAATCAAAAGTGGATCGGCGACGCTTTGTCCGATCGTCATTCTCGGATTCAAGCACGCTAACGGATCTTGAAACACCATTTGAATCTGACGACGCTGTTGACGAAGCTGTTGGCGATCGAGTTCTGTCAATTCGTGATCTAAGAATCTGACCTTGCCAGCCGTGGGGCGAAGCAGTTGCAAAATCGTCCGCGAGAGCGTGCTTTTGCCGCAGCCCGATTCACCTACCAGTCCTAGCGTTTCACCGGGATACAGATTTAAATTAACACCGTCAACCGCTCGAATGGTGTAATCCGTTTGATCAAACAATCTCGAAATAAAGTTCTGCTCTAGCGTGTAGTGTTGTTTTAAGTCTTGCAGTTGCAAAATCGGCGCGTTTTGCTTGAGAATCGCTCGATCGTCCGTGTCGTCTTTTTGGATATGCAGAGCAGCCGTTAACAACGATTTTGTGTAGTCATGCTGCGGATTTTGAAATACCGATTGCGTGGTTCCCGTTTCGACAATCTTTCCGGTGTGCATCACAGCGATGCGATCGCAATATTCTGACACCATCGCTAAATCGTGAGAAATCAGAATTAACGCCATTTGCCGCTCACTGCACAGACGAGTCAACTCTTGCAAAATCTGAGCCGACACCGTGACATCTAAACTCGTTGTCGGCTCATCTGCCACGATTAGTTTAGGATTCAGCAAAAGCGCTAGAGCGATCGCGACTCGCTGCCGCATTCCGCCGCTAAATTCGTGGGGATATTGTGCCCAGCGGATTGCAGGAATTTTAACCGCTTCTAGCGTTGCGATCGCGCGTTCTTTTGCCCGTTTGGTTGAAAGGTTTGGCTCGTGAGATTTAAGGGTTTCTAAACAGTGATCGCCGATCGTCATCAACGGATCAAGCCGCGTCATCGGATCTTGAAAAATTAGCGCCACCGCCTCGCCTCGAAACTTCCGCAACTGCGACGGTGAAAGCCTAAACACCGATCGCCCGTCAAACGTCACCTCTCCTTCAACCTGGGCGGAGTCAGACAGAAGCCGCATCGCTGCCCGCCCCAACGTTGATTTGCCACAGCCAGACTCGCCCACCAGCCCCAATCGCTCACCGGGTTGCAGCGTGAATGACACATCATCCACCACCCAACTGGCATAGATTTTTGAATAAGCGACGCGGAGATTCTTGACGCAAAAAAGAGGTTCGTTCATAGTGGCGATTCAGCTTTCAGCTACTTTAGCAGACTCGATTACGACTCCTCGATCGCTTTTGATTTCTGCATTTGCACGATCGCCTCAAATCGTCGCATCAAATAAGCGACTCCAAAATCGCCATTCGGATTTTTCTCCAACGCTTCAGCCAGGGCAAAGACTTGTTGAGCGAGGTCTTCACCCAACTTATCTACGGTCGCCTGTTTTTCTTGGGCAAAGTGCTCTCGTTCGCGAGACAGAGCCTGCCATTCGCTGGTAAATAGCTGCTCGATCGCCGTATGCAAGCCCATTTTCTCTAACGCATCCCATTCGCCACGATCGCACCAGATGCCGCCACAGCTTGGGCAACGCTCCACATAAAACGGGGTTTTCATGCCGATTTTGGTTCTCGCCAGATAGCTCCGACACTCTGGGCAGAGAGACGCTTTTGCATCAAACGGCGACTGCACAAATTCCACATCTAAGACGTCTGGCACTAGCTCTGCTGCCGTGGCGGGGTGCTTTTTTTGACGTTGCCAAGTCTGATAATCTTCTGACGGAATCCACGTTCCTTTGCAGTCAGGACAATCTTTGACGTTCAACTGATCGGCTAAAGTGCCGTCTATTAGCGCAATCTTGCGGTCTTTGGGACATTGCACAGCGATGCTCTCAATGCGACAATCTCCATTTAATCAAGCTCTCGTCACGTTTGGCAGACAGCCGTAAAAATTGGCTATTCTTTTTGCAATAGAGCATCGCAGTAGCGGATTAGCGTGTTGACTCGATCGTCAACCTGCTCTAATCTCTGCTGGCTGGTCGCTGCCTGTTTAGCAGCTTGCAAAAACATCACGTCGGTTGCTAAGAGCCGCAGTTGCTTGTTGATCTCGACGTGAAAAGAGCGCGATCGCTGCCCCACCGCTGCGTCCAGTTCGTCTAAGTCGAGACATCTCACCTGGTCTTGAAAAAACTGCTGTGCTAGAGAAATCTCTGCTTTTAGCAAGGCTTTCTCACAGTTGGGTTGAGAAATTAGACGGCGCAGCCGCTCTAAAATCTGCTGAAAGTCTTGATATCGGTGACGATGAATCTCCGGCAGCATTGTGGCACCCGTCAAGAAATCTGCCTTAACGTCGATAGCTTGTCTAAAACTGGGGCGCTAGGATTCGAACCTAGGAATGCCGGGACCAAAACCCGGTGCCTTACCACTTGGCGACGCCCCATCGCGTTACCGATTTGTATTCTAGCAGCTTATCGCCCAAGTCTGTCAAGCAAATGATTACGTTGGCGATTTAACCCAGCTCTATCGCTGTATCAATCGGTACTGCTGATCGAGGTAGAGTCGATTATGATCATGAAAAAGATTAAGTTCCAGAATGTGTGAGCATCTCAACCAAGGGTAAGAAGTGGAGTGAACGCAGCAGACCAAGCAACCACCCTTGAAACGACAAGCAAAATCGCAACGGTGGTCAATCTCTTTAAGTCTGAGTTTCCTGATGTGCGGGCAGACTTAAAACCGTGGGCAAACGACGCAGACACGCGAGAACTCGTTGATCCCGACTCGATCGACATTGGCTTTCACTTTCCAGGTCGCAGTCGCCTGTTTCAAAGTCGCAGCATTTTGGTGCAAATTCGGTTTCACCAAGATTTAGACAGTCAGACTCGTCGAGCGATCGGAGTCGAGGCAGCGGGTTTTGATCACGAGGGCAACCAGTGGCGATTTTCAACTGTGCAAGACTGGGGTTTTGAAGGCATGAGCAGCCCGACTCCAGACATTTGCGATCGCCTGAGAGGATTTTGTCGCAAAATCTTAGACGTGTTTAACTGACAGCCGTTTGGCTAGACCTCCTGCACGAATACTTCGCCCTCGCCCTCTCCCCAAGGAGAGGGAACAAGAAGTTCTAGCTGCCTTCTCCTTGGGGAAAAGGCAGGGTGGTTTCATACAAGGAAATGAAAGACCTGATGCAGTTGATTCGCCCAAGACCTGAGGGCTTGTGGAACGGTGCGCCACCGCTGCCGTCTTGCCAAGGTGATGCAGAACGTATTGAGAACTGCCCAATTCACGGGCGCATGTCCCCCTTTGCGAACCGGATCATCTTCCTCGAAGGTGACATCTTTGACCCAATGTAAGCTACTTTCAATTTGCCAATGCTGACGGGTAGCTTTGAGCAAGTCCGAAGCCGACCAACGGCGACTGCTGAGATAGCGAACCGTCTCGCAGAAGGGCTGCTGGGCGCGGATGCCATCTCACGTCACGACCCCGATCGAGGCGAGGCGGGCGTATTTCGCTTGCAGGGTTGGGGGTGAGGTAAACAACTTGCACAGAGCGCTGAACGCTGCGCCCATGAGAATGATCTTGCTCTACGGCGACCGTCAAAGCGGGTTCAGTTTAGGTCAGAGTCTCGGCTTGACTGGA
>Ga0209511_1000559_pt1 | contig 37082 bp, 37 predicted proteins | sample SSSSmetaG_FD_184141 | JGI IMG/M metagenome (GOLD analysis project Ga0209511, IMG submission 184141) | Glacier valley bacterial and archeal communities from Borup Fiord, Nunavut, Canada, to study Microbial Dark Matter (Phase II) - ​SSSS... | ecosystem: Environmental > Aquatic > Freshwater > Ice >... | reverse complement strand
CTGAGCCGTTGCCGGTCGTGTCGTTGCCGCTCAGCGCCACGTAGTACGCCGGCGAATCGGCGGCGGACACGGGCTGCACCGGGGTGATCGCCATCATGGAAAGCGTCAGGCACGCGGCGAGAAGCCCACGTGTTCCCCTTCTCATGACGGCTGCCGCGCGACGCTTCCACACTCTCGGGAAGCTCAACTTCGTGTTTCGGGCGCTCAAGATCTCGCTGATGGTGCTCATATCTCTCAACTCCGTACTGCTCGGCGTGCCAAAGCTCTTCGCAGGACTGCATCGGGCAGTACGCAGCTATAGATAAGGCAACTCGGGGACTCGTTGTGACGTAGGTCACACTTAGGAGGTCGGCGGCCAGGCCGACCATGACGCGGCTCTTACGCGAGAACCTTGCCAATTCCTTATCGGCCGCAAGGGGGACAGAGCGGCGCGGCGGCGCGGCGGATGTGTATATCGCAGGTCAGAGGCGCCTCGCCGACAAGATAGTTGCGCCGCGCATGGGTACACATTTTCCGAGGGGTCATTGGCAACGTGAAGCACGCCGTTGTTGTCGGGGAGGAGTACCCGTGAGGGCAGACGCGATCGAAATCGAGGAGCGCCGGCTTGAGGGCATCGAGGACATCCGCGACTACCGTTGGTTCAAGGAGCGCCACCGCATCTTCCCCGCCGTCTTTGAGGACCGCCACCACAAGAAGATCATCGACCTCTCTGCGGGAGTGGGCTGCGCGGCACGGCGGATCAGAGATCAGTACAGCACCGATATCGTCTGCAACGACATCACGCCAACCTGCCTGAAGGTGCTCAGGAAGCTCGACTTGGAGACCGTCTCGTTCAGCATCGATGATCTGGACGTTCCGTTCCCCTTCCCCGACGGGCATTTCGACTGCATCGTCTCGCTCGTCACCATCGAGCATCTGCTCAACGTCGAGCATTTCTTGAAAGAGACGAGCCGCATACTCGCCCCCGGAGGCTTCCTCTACATCTCGGCTCCCAACTACGGTGCTCCCGAATACGCGCTCAAGCTACTTGTGACCGGAAGATCGTTTCACGACCCATTGGGCCCCGTGGAGGATGCCTACGAGTTCTTCGGTCACATCCGGTACTTCACGTACAAGACACTTCGCGACTACGTCACGTCCTTCGGGTTCACCTTGGACACGGTCTACATCGCCCTTCCCGCGGGAAGCTCGAGGTATCAGGCGCTCTACGAGCGCTCGAAGCTGCTCGCGCTGAGTTATCGCTACCTCATGTGGACTCGCCACCATCTCCTCTCCCCTCGCTGGGCGTCCGAGCCCGTGCTCTGTTTCGAAAAGGGACCCGGGCATGCGGGCAGAAAGAGCCGCAAGGTCGTCTTGTGATGGACACCACCACGCGGGACGTCTGCGTCGGGAGGCAACCGTGAGCAGGGGGCTCCCTGACACGTTCGCGCCGCCCGAGAGGAGCTACTCGCTCTACGAGGGCATCGACTACGAGCAGTACTGGGACGACCCGCAACAGCGCCGACAAGACGCGTTGGAGCAGAGGATCGTGTCGGACATGCTCCCTTGGTCGGGGCGCAGGATCATCGATCTAGGTTGCGGGTATGGTCGCTTGGCGCCCTGCTATCTCAATCGCTTCGAGCAGGTGGTCATGTACGACGGCTCGCTCTCGCTGCTCCGTCAGGCCCGTGAGGCGTTCGGTCACCGAGCCGTCGCCATAGCCGGAGACGTCGCACACCTGCCGTTCATGGCGGCCTCGTTTGACAGCGTCCTGAGTATTCGCGTGCTGCAGCATATCCACGATCTTCGCTCGACATTTCAAGAGATGCATCGCGTACTGGCGCGTGATGGCCGTCTGGTCTTCTCGTTTCACAACAAGCGCAACGCGCACCGGATCATGCACCTGATCAAGGCGAGGAGAATCGCCGACCCATTCTCGCTGGACTCGGCGGAAGTGGGACCCATAATCGTCTCGCATCATCCGAACCGCGTCGAGGCGCTGCTTACAAGCGCCGGGTTCTCCGCGCCTGAGTACCAGGGCGCTGTCGTCCTCGACTCGCTGGCGCGCGCGGCGGAGAGGCTCGGAGGCCACTCCCCTGCGGGTCTGCGCTGGGCGCCGTTCACGGGGAGGCACCGGCTCGCGCCGTGGCTTGTGGGCCGCGCCACGTCGCCCACTGGGCACACCCTCCAGTCCGCCGAGCACATCGACGAACTTCTCGTATGTCCTTCCTGCAAGGGTGACCTGGACCGGCCGGGTCGGTCCTACGAGTGCCCCTCGTGCGCTCGCACCTATCCAATCGTCGACGGCGTGCTCGACTTCCGACTCGAGGGGGCGTAGCCATGAACGACTCATCGGCACCTACCAGAGAAACCACTCCGGCGCCGGCGGTCCTGTGCCCGGTGGACGATCACATGGGCTTGGACATCGCGCGAAGTCTGGCTGCCAACGGAATCAGGGTCTACGGCATCGACACCGACTCGCGCGTGCCGGGCCGCTACTCGAAGGTGATCGAGTTCGTCCACTGCCCCTACTCCGAAGCGGCCGAGGAGAAGCGCTACATCGACTTCCTCGTTCAGTTCGGGGAGTCCCTTGGCGAGCGGGCGGTGCTCTATCCGCTGAGCGACCGTCACGTGTTGCTCTGTTCTCAGTACCGCAGTGCCCTCGCCCCGTACTACTCATTCGTCATGGCCCCCCATGAGACCATGCTCGATCTGACGACGAAGGACGGTCTGGACACGATCGCCCGCGAGCACTCGATCCCGGCACCGCAGACACACTTCATTTCGACCGAATACGATATCCATCGCGCGGCGCAACAGGTCACCTATCCAGCCATCCTCAAACCCACCGAGAGCACCTACTGGCACTCCAGTGAGATCACCCAGCTGTTGCGCAAGGGGCTGCTCCAAGGCAGAGCGAAGGTCATCCTCGCCCACGATGCGACAGAGCTTATCGATGCGTTCGAACAGATCGCTGCATTCGATTCACGCATGGTCGTGCAGGAGGTCATTCCCGGCGAGGACGATCGGCTCGTCTACGCCGCGTTCTACGTGGGCAGAGACCACAGGCTGCTCGGCTACTTCTCGGGCAGGAAGCATCGCGTGATCCCGACCGGCTTCGGCTCGGCGAGCTTCGTGGAGACGTTCGCCGACCCCGAACTGCAGGAGCTGGTGACCAGAGCACTTGCGGCCGTGGGATACCTAGGCCTCGGCGGACTGGAGTTCAAACAGGACCCGCGCGACGGACAGTACAAGCTGATCGAATTCAACACGCGCTTCGGCATGTGGGACGGGCTCGGCGTGCATTGTGGCGTCAACCTTCCGCTGATCTCGTACCGCGATGCACTCGGGCTCCCCGTCGAACCCCAGCTGGAGTTTCGCGCCGGCGTCATGTGGGTGGACTGGCAGCGGGATCTGCGGGCGTTCATGGACTACCGCCGCCAGGGGCAACTCACGCTCTCGCAGTGGAGACACTCGCTGAAGGGCGAGAAGATCTACCCCATCTACTCCAAGGACGACTGGAGGCCTGGCGTGGTATTCACGCTCGGATTGATCAGGAAGCTCGGATCCAGAACGCTGGGATTCGTGACCGGTAACAGCAGCGGACAGGCAGAACGTCCTTGACCGCACGTACTGCCCGCAATCGGCGCGTGCCCTTACGGGAGTTCGAGGTCAGCTTGCAGAGGAGGTGATGAGCCGATGAGGGTGGATGTCGTCCCTATCGAGAACCCGGAATGGTGCGAGTTTGCCACCTCTCATCCAGCCGGAACCATATTCCATCTGCCTGTGTGGACCTCGATCATCGCCGACTGCTACCGCTTCAACGCATTCGCGTTGACGGTCCGTACGGGTCAGGGCGAGATCGTCGCGGGTGTGCCGATCGTGGAGGTCCGCTCGCCGTGGGGTGGCGTGCGGTGGACGTCGCTTCCCTTCTCTGATGTCTGCCCGCTTCTCGCCCGACCCGAGGCCGACCTTGACGACGTGGTCGGCACCATCCGCGACTACGTCATCACAGGCCCCGTGCGGGAGCTGGAGGTACGCGGCAGCCTGCCGAGCACCGAGGATGCGCACGCCACACACGTCGGCTACCACCACCGCCTGCGCCTGCCGTCGGACCCCAGCGACCTGCACCCCAACAAGGGCCATCGGTACAACCGGAATCTGGCCAAGCGGGCCGGCGTTCGCGTCGTCCAAGGAAGTACCGCTTTCGACGTGATGACCTACTACCGCCTACACACCCTCACCAGACGTCGGCTCGGCGTCCCCGTGCAGCCTCGCCGCTTCTTCGACCTGATAGCCGAGCGGCTCGTCACGCAAGGGTACGGATTCGTCGCCACCGCGATGCTGGACGGGGAGGCGATCGCCTCGGGCCTGTACCTCGGGCACAACGGGGTACTCACGGCGAAGTTCGGCGCATCGGATCCGGCGCATCGCAACACCGGCGCGGGCAGCCTGTGCGACTGGGAAGTCATGGTCTCCGCCTCCCGGGAGGGGCAGTTCCACACGCTCGACTTCGGTCGCACCGACGCCGATGCCGAGGGTCTGCGCGCGTACAAGTCAGGATGGGGTGCCGAGGAGACCCCTCTCATCTACACGCAGATCTCGCGGCAGGCTCAGGGCGTCACGCGTCCCCACGTCGGCGCCCTCCCGCAGCGGATCATCCAGCAGTCTCCGACGTGGGTGTGCCGTGCGCTCGGCGAGGTCCTCTACCGGTGGAGCGCCTGATTTCGACGGAGCACTATCCCGCGGGCGACTCCTGCCGAGTAGCGCTGTGGGCTCCCGTGCCTGCGAGCGAGGGCGCCGGCCTGCCGATGGTCGCGGCGATACACCCCGTGTAGGCGAGCCGCACACGCTCCCAGGCTATCGGCTCGCAGATCACTCGCATTCTCGCGAGCCGATCTCGCGCCTCGACAGGGTGCTCGTAGACCCACACCAGCCCGTCGGCGAGACCCGAAGCGTCAGGCGCGCAGAATACGACCGAATCCTCTCCGAACCGGCGCTCGAGGATCTTCGTCCGCGTGGCGACCACGGGAATCCCCATCTGCACGAATTCGAACAGTTTGGACGGGTACGCCATGTCTATGTGCCTGTCGGGCCGGTTGGGGACGATTCCCACGTCGGCCTTGGCTATCTCAGGAGCGAGTTCCGTGTGGTGGAGGTGCCCCCTGAACTCGACGAAGGAGTCGAGGCCCAGCTCGGTGGCGAGCGCGCGAAGGTCGTCCGAGCGTTCCCCGATGCCGTAGAGCACGAAGCGCAATCCGGGCACGCGCTCCCGCGCCAGAGCGCACGCGCGAAGAGCGAGGTCGACGCCGTATCGGTCGACCATGGTTCCGTGCCAAAAGACGGTGAACCGTTCGCCCTGGCCCGGGAGTCGGAGCGCCGGTGGCGATGGGAACACCGAAGGATCGGGGCTGTTGAGCACAACCGTGATCTTTTCGCTGGGGACTCCACTCTCGACGAGCCTCTCTTGGAACGCCTCGCTCGCGGTGATGACGTGGTCCGCGAACGTCGTGGACATGCGTTCCAGCGTGCGCAGCATGCGGACTACCCGTCCGTCGCCGGGCAACGAGAACTTCGACAGATAGAGCTCGGGCATCAGATCGTGTATATCCAGGACGACGCGCGCGCCGGTCAGCTTCGCCGGTAGTGCGCTGAACACGAGGAAGTCGGGCAGGGTGTGAACCTGAACGAGGTCGTAGCGGTGCCGCGCGTGCAGCATGGCGAGGCGAGCACCCAACGCCGTCACCGAGGCTGCGTAGTCCATCACGTACTTGCGCTTGCTATCCGAGCGCGTTCGCTGTTTGGAGACGCGCACCGCCCTCACGCCGTTGATGACCGTCTCGGGCTCCTCTTCGGGGTGTTCCCGAAGGCAAATGACATCGACCTCGTAGCCGCAGTCGGCAAGCGCCTCCGCCTCCCGCTTCACGCGCTCGTCGAGTGGATAGGAGCCATGGAGGAGCATCGCGATGCGCTGACGGTCAGCGTCGGTCGGCGCCTCTGTGCCGTGGGCGATCACTTCCTGTTCCGCCTCTCCTGCTTGGGGCATTGCCATGGTTCGACCTACGCTTCCGGAGGTGTGATGGTCAGGCGGTGCGCCGGATCGATCGACGCCACCGCAAGCGATGCGCCGTCAGGACGATCGCGTACCGACTCCACGGACGCCCGAGCCATCCACCAGCGCGCAAGATCGCGAGGTAGCGGCGTCCATGCCTCCGAGGCCTCGATGAGCGCAAGCGCTTCGTCGTAGCGCTGCTCGTTCTCCTCACGGCCGATATACCCATGCCCCGGATCGGGATGCGTCAACATGCATGCCATGCCGTTCGCGTCTCTGATCTCCGCGAGCTTGGTGAGCCAGACTCCCGAATCCGTATGCCCGAGAAGACTGAACAGCGTGTGGTCCTGCGGGAGCGTCATGGGTAGCTCGAGAAGGTCACCGAGGAAGAAGGGAAACTGCGATCCGCACCCCCCTGGCTGCGGCTCGAAGGGCGCCGTGTCGGTCAACGAGGAGTCATACTCGAACGCGAGGAGATGCATCCACTCCGGGTTTCGGTACGTAGCCGGGGAACGGAAGCCGACAGCACCCCACTGACGAGCGCATTCATTGATGGCGACGGCTCTGTCAACGAAGCGGGGCCAGCTCGTGAACATGAGGCCGTCGTGCTTGTAGCCGTGCACCCCTATCTCGAAACCCTCATCGCGCAGCCTGTCGAGCAGCGACCCCTGCTTCTCGTAGTCATGTACCACGAGGTTGAACGACGAACGCAGTCCGCGACGACACTCCAACTCCATGACATGCGGGACGTTTCTGAGTCCCTCAGCCGTCTCCACGTCATGCGTCAGAATCGCAGCCCAAGGGTGTCGATGGGGCCAGAACCACAAGAACTGGATGCTCTCACGCCCCGCCGCCAGAAGCATCACCTGAAGAATAAGCCTCAGCAAGAGGTCGAGACTCCGGTCGGACGGCCATTCGAGGAACTGCTCGGAAGTGAGCGTCCTGCGTGCCATGGCCTGCCTGAGTTTGAACTTCACCGCCTTCGGGAGCAGCGGCTTGACTGAGTAGTAGGCGGAGAGCAGGGGCGTGGGCAGGACCGTCCTACGTGACGCAGGGACGTAGCGCTCGAAACGGAGCGCTGTGATGGCCTCATTGGGGTCGAACGGCATCACCGCGCACCGCTCGGCGGGATACCACAGGACGTAGGAGTACGGCAGACCCGCCGAATCCCGGATCTCCGCGAGGATCACTGCGGATTCAGGAACATCGGCAAGTGGATGCACCGCAGCGAAGATCGAGTACTCGGAGTCGCCTTCCCGAACCCGGTAGGCGCTGGCAGCCGAAGCGGAACGCAGCACGTTGATGCCGGGAACAAGGGGCTGATCGGGAGCTCGGTAGCACGACAGTGCCTGCGGATCCCACCCATCGATCAGTGGCTTCCAGAAACTGAGCGCCTGATCAAGCGGCCCGAGCGTCACAGCGCGTCCTTTCGGAAGAGGGACGTGACCTCGACTGCGTTGCCCGCGTGGCGCAGTCGCTGCATCTGCTGCCTGCGCAGATAGGCGACCGTCTCGTCATCCGCCACCCGCTTCGCTCCGCTCAGAAACGCCGTGACGTAGCCTCCGAGGAACGCGATGCCTCCGATCGCATAGGGAGGTGCCAGCGCCAAGCGCGCGCTCCTCGCGAGCAGGAAGAGCGGGTGGTAGCCGAGGAGGAACGCACCCCGCCCCATCCGCGCCCGGCCTTTGAGCACGCCCCCGACACTCCCCGTGGGCTTGAGATGATCGACCCCGGGGTGGAAGCTCCGCGTATGCCATCCCGCCATCTGCGCCTTGAGCTCGTCGATGGTATCCCACCCATACACCGGCGGGACTCCGCCTATCTGCTGGAACACGGCACTGCGATACATCTTGGTCGCACCACGGACGTGGGACTCCGGGACCCACTCCAGCACTCGGACGCCGTCGTGCATCTCGTAGCAGTGCCCGCCCGCGATTCCCAGCAGCGGGTCCTTATCGAACTCGTCGAGAAGACCCGCAAAGTAGTCGGGCGCGAAGCTCAAGTCCCCGTCGAGCTTGACCACGAAGTCCACCGATGCCAGGTCCACGTCGGTCACGCCCACGTTGAAGGCTCGCGCCTCCGCCGCCCAGCGCAGCCGATCCGAGGAGGACCCCTCATCTCCACTCTGAAGCGAGACGAGCCTCAGGTAGTCGGCGCGGGCGGCAAACTCCCTGACGACACTCGCCGTGTCATCAGACGAACCATCGTCAACGATGACCCAAAGCACTGGCGGCTCGGTCTGGGAGATCACTGATTCCAGGGTTCTCCGAATCAAACGCCCCTCGTTGCGAACGGGGGATACGATCGCGTAGCGCCGCGACTCCGACATGCCTATCCCCTCCCCGCTCGATGGCCCAGAACGGCGACAAGGCCTACCCGGTACGCCTTGGACCTGGTCCCCGCCCCTGCGCTCCCGGTCAGCGAGAGAACGGCCCAGGCAAGAAGCCTCGCGGCCATGCCGAGCCCGAGAACCACGCGCACGATTGCTGCCGAGAACGGCGCGAGATTCTTGCGCGCGTAGAGGAGTCGCGACTCGACGGCGTAGCGCATGAGCGCGGGGTTGCGGCCGGCTGAGCTTCGATGGATCACGACCATGCTCGGCAGGTACACCGATACGAGCCCTTGCCGAGACGCCCGGAAGAACCAGTCCGTTTCCTCGCTGAAGAGGAAGAAGCGCTCGTCAAGAGGGCCGACTGCGTCAAACGCCTCGGCGCGTGCGACGAACGCCGCGCCGCTGGCCCACTCGATGTGCCGCTCGTCGCGGTAGAACTCAGCATCGATGATCGTCTCGGCCCAGCGCGGCGTCGCCTGAGGCAGTGCCCGGTGAAGGAGCATTGCCTCGAATACCGTGTTCGACGCGGTCGGGAAGTTGCGCAGCGAGTACTGGAGCGAACCGTCCGGATTGAGGATCTTCGGCGCGACGATCGGCACGTCCTCATGATCGCGCAGGTACCGAAGGCATGTCTCAAGCGCGCCGGGGACGAGCTCAGCATCGGGATTGAGCAGCAGTATGGCGCGACCCTCGCTCGCTTGCAGCCCTTGATTGTTGCCCGCTGCGAACCCGTCGTTCGAGCGACTGCGAATCAGCGTCACCCATGGGAACTCCTCGGCGACCATGTCCGGAGTGCCGTCGGGGGAGGCGTTGTCCACCACGATCACCTCGACCTCACCCGAGGAGACCTGACGTGGAATCGACTGCAGGCACGTTCGCAGCAGATCCGCTCCGCCGTAGCTCACTACGATGACCGTGACCTCAGCGGTACTCATGATCGACTCCCCCGCCCTGCGCGGACGCGCTCGTTCACGATGACCGCACTCAACCCCGCCAGCGCGAAGAAGAGATAGGCGACCTGCGGGAATCCCACGGTGTCGAAGGTGGCAGAAGTAACCGCGAACACGGCAGACGCTGCCGCAAGCCCTATGAGGACTGCACCGAGCTCCCCGTCAAGGCGTCGACCCGCCGAGAAGGGAACGGTGACGGCGCGAAACATCAGGAAGACGTACGCCGCCGTCCCGACCACACCCAGCTCCAGAACGAACTTCAGGTACTGGTTGTCCAGGAACGTGTAGCGGTCTGGGCTGAAGGTGTTCAGCCCTCGCCCGAAGAAGGGACGGTTGAGTATCTCCTGCGGCGCGAGCGCGTAGTCGCTCAACCGCCCGTTCTGGTTGCCGACCTCTTGGGCCAGCACGTAGGAGGGCGTGAAGAACTCGATGAGGGTGCCGATAAGTCCGCGAAAGACGAGGTGCACCACGCCAAGCAGCCCGGCGGCCGACCACAGCAGCAGACTGCGTCGTCGAGGGAGACCCACGAGCACGACGACGCCTCCCGTGGCGATGCCAACGACCCCCGTGCGCGACAGCGCAAGGAAGATGCCTACGCCGATGAGGGCCGCACAGGTGGCCGAGACGATCCGACCGCGCTTGGACCTTCCCTCAAGTGCTCGCACGATGGCCAGTGGGAGCAGCATGGCCAGCATCGTCGCAAACGCGATGGGGTGCGCCGTCGGTCCGGCTACGCGTACCGCCCCGCGGAAGATCGGCGAGAGCCGTTCAGCCGCGTCGATGTACTGGAGCCCCGGCACGAAGCTGTCCAGGTGCTGAAACACGTTGTACTGCGTCAAACGCTCCGCAATCGCGAACACGCCGACGATACCAGCCGAGGCTACCACGAGGTCGATGAGCCAGAGCGCCTCCCCCGAGTCCGAGATGTTCGACGCGACCAAGTACATGGTCAGAGGAAGGCTGAGCAGGAATGCGGTCGACTTGACCATCATCGAGAACTCGGAGGGCGGGACGAACAGCGATGCGTTGATCAGGTACGAGACCGCGGCTGCGATCAAGAACACGATGATTGCCGCATCCAGATACGTCCGCGTGAACAGCACCCGCCGACGAGCAACGGAGAGCACGATCCACACGAGAGCAAGCGCGAACAATCCTAGCCGGTAGGGATCGAGATCGAACGCAGAGGCGAACGGCAGTCGGTAGATTCTCGAGGGCACGAACTGGAGCACCATCAGCAGGAGTCCGATACCGCTCGTCCATGTGAAGAGCGCATCGCGCAGGACCCACGCAACCAGTAGCACGAGAATCGCCACGGAGAGCACGGGGCTACCCGCCAACAGCAACAGGAGCGATGCAGCGATGGTGCCGCCGAGGATGATCCACGCCCGCAGGCTGCGCCGGGATCCGCCCGCCGGAGCCTGCGCAGGAGCGCGATCGAGCTCGGCTGGCACAGGAAGCGCAGAACCGAGGCCCGTGGCGGTCTGAGGATGGCTGTAGTCGCTAGATTTCTGCATCTGGCTGAAGCTCGCTTTGGACCACGCAGTTCGCTTGGTTCTCAGTTGAATGCTCGATACGTGAAGCGAGGACAACCGCGGCAGCGATGGGCAAGCTGAACAAGATGAGTGCGATCTCGGACTGCCGGTTCGACACCGGCTGGGGTTCGGTAGGCCTGTCGATCCCCCGAATCGTCAGGCGAAGGTTCACGGGCGTCTGATTCTCGGCCTGCGAGTCGGAGACGTAGGTGCGAAACGCATCCACGACCGCCAGCGCGATCGCCCGTAGCCGCACCCTGTCGGTCCCCTGGACCGTCAGCTGCACGATCGGGCTCGACTCCACCGGCTTGGCCAGAACCAGCGCGTCGATCGGCGCGCCAAGTGACTTCTCCGCGTCTTGGAGCACGGGCTCGCTCACGAGCAGCTGCGCGTAGGTCGGGGCCATGAGGGCCAGACGGTACATGTCAGTGTCAGAGCGTCCGAGTCCGAACTGCGCCGTATCGATTACGGCGTTGATGCTCGTGACATAGGTAGCCGGGAACCTCGGCGAGAGCTTGGGGCCGTCTACACCCCACGAGAGTCGGTACGTCCACACGAGCGCGAGAATCACCCCCGCCACAACCCCCGCGGCGACAAGCACTTTGTGGCGACGAATCGCGGTCCACGGACGCATGGCTCACCCCTCGGTCACTACGGAAGAGATACCAGACTCGTGATTGTCTTCGAGCTCCATTACTTGTTTTTCCCAATCCCTAGAGTGAGTCTTCCCCATCCAGTGCCGTCACTGCGGCTCGCGCCGAAGAACGTCTGAGCAGAGCCTGGATGTCGGTGAGTTGCGGCGCCCTCCGGAGTACGAGGGTTCCGAGTAGACCCGTGGCGCCGAAGAACATGGAGAAGACGAGCAACGCGATGTCGCTCGCGTGGAATACGTTGCGACCGACCCACTGCCACAGCAAGACGACGAGAGCCATCGAGACGATCGCCTCGAGCGGCGGCGCGATGGCACTGCGGTACTCAGCCCAATCGATCTCCAGCGTTTGGACGACGAAGTACTGGCCCAACACCAGGATCAGCGTCACCGCCGCAAAGACCGCGAAGGCCACTCCGGCGATTCCCCATCGCACGCCCAGAAGCGCACCGGCCAGAAGCACGGATGACGAGCCGAAGAGGAGTCGTGTCTGGAGCCCCGGCTTTCCCATGGCCAGCAAGACGGGCCCCGTGACCTGACCGATGCAGTACATGCCACCGGCCACGGCGAGTACGCGCAGTGTCATGACCGAGGGAAGCCACTTCGCCCCGTACACGACGGCGATGAACTCCCGGGCGACGAGCGCCATCCCCGCGCCGAGGCCCAACCCGATGACGATGGAGTACGAGCAGATACGCAGGTACGCGTTCTTAAGGACGGAGAGCTGCTGCCTACCCGACGAGAACGACGGGAACATCACCCGTCCGACCAACCCTGCGAAGAACCAGCGGGGAACGTTGGCCAGCCGGAAGGCGAGAGAGTAGTAGCCCAGCGAGACGGCTCCCAGCATCCGGCCGACGATGAGGTTGTCGATGTTCTCCTGACCGTAGAACAACATATTCCCCGCCCACACCCGGCTGCCGTAGCTGAAGAGGCGCTCCAGCGAGGCACGGCTGAACCTCATCTTGGGGCTCCAGCCGGCGGTGAAGATGGCCAGCGCGGTGTCGACCGCCACCTCGAGCACCCTCCCGACAACGAGAGCCCACACGCCCATACCTGCGAAGGCCATGAGCACGGCAACGATCGCGTACACGACCGAAGCGGCAAACTGGTTCTGCGCGAGGCGGCGAAACTCCAGCCGCTTCTCGAGCAGCGTCCTCTGCACTCCCCCCACCGCCGACACGATGAGTCCCAGCGAGGCGACGGCCACGATAGGAGCCACCTGCGGATTATGGAAGAAGCGTCCCACCCAGGGGGACAGCGCGACAGCCACCCCGAACAGCGCGGTATTGAAGCCGAGATTCGCCCAGTAGATGGTGCACAGATCGACGTCGCTGACGTCGTCGAGATAGACGATGGCGGCGTTGAACCCCGTCTGCCCGAGTATCCACACGAACGTCGTGTAGACGAGCGCCATCGCGACGACACCGAACTCCGCCGGGGCGAGGAGCCGAGCCAGGAGCACGCCTGCGAGGAACGTCACGATCTGGGAGCCAAGCTGCGCAGCCGCAGACCATGACAGCCCACCGAGGAACTTCCTGCCGAAATCGCCTTGTGGGACCGGTTCAGTGTCATCCATTCCGGGATCACCCGTCCGATGTCAGCACGTCGCCCAGGGAGCCGTGTTGAATGGTCGCCGGCAGGCCGTAGGGCTTCTCGACCAGACCGGACCAACACTCCAGCTCGTCGACCCGCTTGATGATCCGGGCCGGTGAGCCGACCACCACGACTCCGTCAGGGACATCTCGCACGACGACCGATCCCGCACCGACGACCGCACCATGACCGATCACGACACCAGGCAGAATCGTGGAGTTCGAACCTATGCGCGCGCCTCGGCGAACGACTGCGCCGCCTACGCACTCGGCATAGCGATGGCAGGGCGGGTGAGGATCATCGGCGAACACGACGTTGGGCGCGATGAACACGTCGTCTTCCACGGTCACGAGCTCCAGGAAGCATCCCGAGTGAATCCGGACGCGGTTTCCGATGCGATTACCGCTCTCAAGCACCGCGTTTGTTCCGATCGAGACATCGTCGCCGATGATGTTGTCTTCTCGAATCGACGTTCCTTGACCCGTCTGAAAGCGGTCGCCGATGGTCGTGCCTCCATAAAGAGTCGTGAATGGCCGAATGACGCCATCGGCACCGATCTTGAGCTCGCACTCACCCGGCGAGGCACCCTTCGGGGCCTTGCCGAGTATGCAACTGGAATCGACGACGGTGCCCGGCCCGATCGCGACGCCGGGCGCGAGCGCCTCCCGAACGTATGTCGTAGGCAACTCCACTACTGAGCTTCCAACAGCTTGCCGAAGACAGGGAGTTCGGTGGCGAGATGATCCGGCATGGCCAACTGCGGAGCCTGATCGTGGTACTGGACGACACCTGCGTGGAACCTCATCGAATCCTCGGCGCGCTCGAGTGCACGCACGACTCGCAGACCGCTGATTCCGTCTGTCTTGGGTCGGGTTGCCGTTCGGATACAGTGGACGAAGTGCTGGGCCTCGACGAACAGCGGCTCACAGGCATCGAGATGCGGCGAGACTATGTCACCGGTTCGATACGACAGCTGGAACTCGCCGAAGGACCCCGGCTCTGTCAGGTTCACCCCATGGTCGAATACCTTGACCTTTTCCACGCTCTCCGTGTCGTCGTAGACGAGCATCTTCTTGCTGCCCACGACGAGCGTCCGGCGCAGCTTCACCGGCGACAGCCAGGACAGCTGGACCTCGGCGACGGCACCCGAGGGGAAGCGCAGCGTCACGAATGCGACGTCGGGGATGTCGCACTTGACGCAGCCCCTCCCCACCGCCGACACGTGCTCGGGCTCCTCGCCGAGCCAGTCGAACAGGATGGAGAAGTCGTGAGGTGCCAGGTCCCAGATCACACTCACGTCCCGCTGATGGAGTCCGAGGTTGATCCTGCTCGAAGAGATGTAGTAGATGTCGCCGAGTTCGCCCGAGGCGATAAGCTCCTTGATGGCGACCACGGGCGCGCTGAACTCGAATGTGTGGCCGACCATGAGGGTCACGTGGTGAGCCTCTGCGGCGGCGACCAGAGCTCGGCCTTCGAGGACGCTCGCCGTCATAGGCTTTTCGACGAACGTGTGCTTGCCCGCCTTCACCGCCGCCATCGCGAGCTCGAAGTGCGTGCTGATCGGTGTGGCGATGACAACGGCATCGACTTCGGGATCGTTGAGCACATCGGAGTAGTCGTCGGTCGCCGTGACGCTCGGATAGCGAGATTTCGCCTTGCCGAGTTTGCGCGCGTCGCGTTCGCACACCCACTTCACCTCAACGTCGGGCAAGTCCATGTAGTTGCGTAGAAGGTTGGGTCCCCAATACCCGTAGCCTACCAGCGCCACGACGAGCTTCGCGGTCCCCATCACCACGCCCCCTTTCCGCTCAAGACGGCCGGCAGGGTGCGGACGAGTATCGCCATGTCCAACCCGAGCGACCAGTTATCGATGTACTCGATGTCCAGCTCTACCATCTCGTCGAACGTGGTCAGACACCGTCCGCTGACCTGCCACAGGCCCGTGATTCCGGGCTTGCACTCCAATCGCCTGCGCGCGCGGTCCGTGTACAGCTCCGCCTCGTAGGCGATGGGCGGTCGTGGTCCGACCAGAGACATGTCACCTGCGAAGACGTTGAACAACTGAGGGAGCTCGTCGAGGCTCGTGCGCCGCAGAACCCGTCCCAGCCGCGTCAATCGCGGATCGTTTTCGAGTTTGAAGGAGCCGGTATCCCCTTTGAGCTGTTCCGACGGCTTCGTGATGAGCCTCTCCACGTACCGCCGATGGATGCTCGGGTCGTTGCCATCCGTCATAGTCCGGAACTTGTAGAAGGTGAAGGGGGTGGCGTCCCTGCCCAGACGGACCTGCCGGAAGAACGCGGGCCCTGAGGATTCGAGACGAATAGTGATTGCGATCAGGAACAGCAGGGGGCTCAGCACCAGTAGACCCAGTGCCGCCACCACCACATCAAGCAGCCGTTTGGCACCGAGCGCGATCATGCGCGTTCCCTCGCCTACCCGAGCCCGGGTTGTAGGGGTCGTCGCTGTGAGCGCACCGGAACGGCGCCCCATCCGAGTGAGATCGGTCATGACGCCGCCTCGCAAACGGCCTCAGACACCCGAGCGACTTCTTCTGAGCCGAGGTAGGGATACATGGGCAAAGACACGATCGAGGACGCCGCCCGCTCGGCTACCGGGAACTCGCCGCGCGCGTAGCCGAGTCCGGAGAACGCCGGCTCGAGATGAAGCGGGACGGCGTAGTGGATGCCGGTCTGGATTCCGCGGCCGGCGAGCTGCTCGCGAAGTCCGTCGCGATTGCGCGCCCGGATGACGTAGAGATGGAAGACATGGCTGACGCCGTCGGCGCGACCCGGCAGTACCACGTCGGCCGAGCTCAAGAGGTCATCGTAGAGGGACGCTGCCTGCATCCTCAGCGAGTTCCAGTGCTCCAGATGCGGCAGCTTCTCGGTGAGCAGCGCCGCCTGCAGGGCGTGCAGGCGGCTGCAGTAGCCGGGTTCGATGTGGAGTCGCGACGCGTCTTCGCCATGGTTCCTCAGCAAGCGAACGCGTGATGCGATGCCCTCATCGTCGGTGGTGACGATCCCCCCGTCCCCGAGGGCGCCGAGGTTCTTGCTCGGATAGAAGCTGAAACAGCCGGCATCGCCCAAACCTCCGGCGCGATACATTCCGCATCGCGCGCCGTGCGCCTGGCAGGCATCTTCGACCACCTTCACTCCGGCTCGATGCGCAAGATCCATCAAGCGGACCATGTCGACCGACTGCCCGTAGAGATGCACGGGGATGATGGCGCGCGTCTTCGGGGACAGCGCCGCCTCCACCGCGTCCAAATCCATCAGCAGCGTCGTCTCATCCACGTCCACAAACACCGGACGAGCCCCGGCCATCATGATCGCCTCGGCCGTCGCCGCAAACGTGTTCACCGCGGTGATCACTTCGTCACCGGGGCCAACTCCCACGGCCCTGAGCGCGAAGTGAAGCGCATCGGTGCCCGATCCCACGCCGACAGCGTGTGCCACCCCGATGAAGGCCGCGAAGCTCTCCTCGAACTGCTCCACCTTGCTGCCGAGGGTGAATGCGCCTTCATCGACCACAGAGTGAAACGCCGACTCAAGAGAGTCCCCGATATCGCTTCGGAGCCGCTGAAGGTCGACGAACGGAATGATCTGTTGAGCCCTGTCGACGGAGATGTTCAAGCCCATGAGACGGTGCCCCCTCTTCAGTGGAGCGCCCTCCCGAGCGCCCCGAGTACCGAACCACGCGTCCCATCTCGAGTCGCATGTCATCATCGCAGCAGGTCGACGGTGCTGCAGGAACCCGCAGCACCAACCTGTTCACCATTGCTCTACCCCCCTGACGGTCACCTGCAAACCGCACGGGAGGGCGCGGATTTCATACCTTCGTAGGACGCGTTTACGAGCGCAAATGGGTACTGGAAGCCACTTCAGAGCGGGTGTGCGCATGCGCGAACCGTCGTGCTTCGAACGCACTAATCCTCAACACGTGTCTGGACTAATGCGCTGGGGGAGCCTAACGATGGTAGGTATGCCTGATGGGGGACCGCAGGCATCTCGCCGCGGAGAGTCCGCGGCGATGCAGCATATCGAGCCGGAGGCATAGTGGACCGCGCACACGACATTCGCTCGCTCACGGGTCTGACCGAGGACGAGGCCGCTCGTCGGCTCGCCGAGGAGGGCCTCAACGAGATTGCATCGGCCAAGCCGAGGAGCATCCTGCGAATCGCGTGGGAAGTCGTCAAGGAGCCGATGCTGCTGCTGCTCGTCGCAGCGGGCACAATCAACATCCTCATCAGCCTGCAAGAGCCGGAACGCATCAAGGAGGCTCTGCTCCTGTTCGTGTTCGTCTTCGTCGTCATCGGCATCACGCTGTACCAGGAGCGCAAGACCGAACGTGCGCTCGAAGCGCTTCGCGATCTCTCGAGCCCCCGGGCGCTCGTCATCCGCGATGGTGCCCAGCGTCGTATCCCCGGACGCGAGGTGGCGCGTGGCGACCTCATTCTGCTCGCCGAAGGCGACCGCGTGCCAGCCGACGCGCTCATGCTCGACTGCTCCAACGTCAGCGTCGACGAGTCACTTCTGACCGGCGAATCGGTGCCGGTACGCAAGACCGCCTGCACTCCTGATGCGCCCCGCCAGCTCGGTGCTCCCGGTGGCGAGGGCACTGCGTGGGTGTTCTCAGGCACGCTTGTGGTCAAGGGCCAGGGAATCGCAGAGGCGCTCGCAACCGGCCCCCACACGGAGCTCGGCAAGATCGGCGCGGCCTTGCAGTCGGTCCAGTCCGAACGGACACTGCTTCAGCGCGACGTCGACAAGCTTGTTCGCAACCTTGCGATCTTCGGGCTGTCGACCGCAGCCGTCGTCGTCGTGATCTACGGTCTGACGCGCGGCAACTGGCTTGAGGGTACGCTCGCGGGCATCACGCTGGCCATGGCACTGCTCCCTGAGGAGTTCCCCGTCGTGCTCACCGTGTTCCTCGCCCTGGGCGCGTGGCGCATCTCGAAGAGCGAGGTGCTCACCCGACGCATGCCTGCCATCGAGACCCTGGGCGCGGCCACGGTGCTGTGCTCGGACAAGACCGGAACGATCACGCAGAACCGCATGACCGTCAAGGAACTCAGCACTGGCACGGGCCGCTTCCACGTCAACGGCGACCCGCTGACCGAGGAGTTCCACGAGATAGTCGAGTACGCGGCCCTCGCCTCGCCGATCGACCCGTTCGATCCGATGGACGCGGCGTTCAGGGTGCTCGGCGAGCGCTTCCTCGCCGACACCGAGCACCTGCACGTGGACTGGTCGCTCGTCCGTGAGTACCCGCTCTCCGAGCACCTGCTGGCGCTGAGCCACGTATGGCGGTCTCCCGACGGCGGCGACTATGTCGTCGCTGCCAAGGGCGCGCCTGAAGCGATCGCCGATCTGTGCCACCTGAGTGAGGTCGAGACGGCACGCGTCGTCGCTGAGGTCACGCTCATGGCCGATGAGGGTCTGCGCGTGCTCGGCGTCGCTCGTGCCCTGTTCAAGGGAGCGCGCGACCTGCCCGAGATCCAGCACGATTTCGCCTTCGAGTTCATCGGACTCGTGGGTCTGCAGGACCCCATACGCGCAGATGTGCCCGATGCCGTGGCACAGGCGCGCGCGGCCGGGATTCGCGTCGTGATGATCACCGGCGACTATCCGGGAACGGCGCTGAGTATCGCCCGTGACGCAGGCTTGGATGCTGACGCGCAGGTGATGACCGGCCCCGAACTCGCAGCGCTTGACGACGAATCGCTCGCGCAGCGCATCGACGGCATCGACGTGTTCGCCCGCGTCGTGCCCGAGCAGAAGCTGCGCATCGTGCGTGCGCTCAAGGCCCGGGGCGAGATCGTCGCCATGACCGGCGACGGCGTCAACGACGCCCCGGCGCTCAAGGCCGCCGACATCGGCATCGCCATGGGCCAGCGGGGCACCGATGTCGCGCGCGAGGCGTCGGCGCTCGTGCTCACCGACGATGCGTTCTCCTCCATCGTGAAGGCGATGCGCGTGGGGCGTCGCATCTACGACAACCTCAAGAAGGCGATGGCCTACATCCTGGCCGTACACGTACCGATTGCCGGCATGTCGCTGCTGCCGGTGCTCGTCCCGAGACTGTTCGGTGTCGACATGCCGCTCGTGCTCATGCCTGTCCATATCGCGTTCCTCGAGCTGATCATCGACCCGGCATGCTCGGTCGTGTTCGAGGCCGAGGCGGAGGAGGCCGACATCATGGACCGGCCGCCACGCGGAATCGACGAGCCGATGTTCAGCCGTCGCATGATCAGCGTGAGCGTCTTCCAGGGGCTGTTCGTCTTCGCTGCCGTGCTCGGCGTATACCTGTGGTCGGTCTTCACGGGCCACGTGGCGAGCGACGTGCGGATGCTCGCATTCACAACCCTCGTCTTCGGCAACCTGTCCCTCATCTTCGTGAACCGCTCATGGACGCACACGATCGTCGGCGGATTGATGACGAAGAACTCGGCTCTGTGGTGGATCAGCGGAGCGACGGTCGGGATGCTCGCCCTGCTGCTCTCGTTCCCCGCCACGCGCGACCTGTTCCAGTTCACCGCGATGCACCCGGTAGACATTCTCGTCAGCTTCGGAGCGGGGCTGATGAGCGTCGTGTGGTTCGAGTTCTACAAACTCATCCAGCTCCGTCGCCACACTACGGTGGCATAGGGCGATTCCGGGAGTCGCGCACCGTGCGGCTCAGCGTTCTCGAAGCGCGCGGCCTCGGCCAGCGCTCCTCGGGTACAAACAACCATGTGCAACCCCCGGGTGGCGCGCGGTCGCACTCGTGTGCGGCTTGACGACACAATGAGAGGACGTTCCCGTGAGCGATGAAGACACTGGCATGAGCGCCGCCGACATCGAGGATCTCAAGGATGGCGCGGGCGTGATCATGTACTGCCGATCGTGGTGCGGGGACTGCGCGCGGGCACGTCGGTGGCTCGAGAGCAACGACATCCCCTACGTCGAGATCGACGTGGAGATGGATGCCGACGCCCGCCGGCGAGCCGAGTCGCACAACGACGGTCGACTGCATACACCGACCTTCGAGATCGGCGATGGCGTGTGCGTGGACTTCCACCCCGAGACGCTCAAGGAGCTGCTCGGGATGGACTGATTCAGGCCTTGTCCTCGTCCTTGCGCGTGCCTCCGGCGGCGTCTTCGCGCGCGCCTACGGTCACGTCCCCGAGGATGTCCGCGTCCTCATCCTCGTCACCGGGCGGTCGCAGCGACTTGTCGGTGCCCGTCCACGTATCGACGGTGCGCCAGATTCCGATGCTCTCCGAGTAGCCGTACTTCAGCCCCGTGATCGAGCCCGCGATGAACCCGAGCGCGCCGAGGGCGAGCCATAACTGAGCGAAGACCAGCCCGGTGAAGTCGATGGCCATGCCCACCAGGAACACCGCTATGTTGAGCAGCCAGAACGCGCGGCTCTTGCCGCGCACGCGCTCACCGAGCTTGAGCCCGAAGTAGAGGCCGACCAGAAGTCCCACCAGCACTCCGAGCGCCGACAGCCATGCAGACACTTGTCAGACCTCCCGCGCGGCGCGCGTGGTCGCGTCGGACGCAACGCCGGCTGCGGCGCGCGCAGACTCATCGGCGTAAAGCAGCCAGAGCGCCTGGGTACCGAGCGTGGCCCCGCCGTTTGCTTCGAGGTACTCGTAGAGACGCTTGGCCGTTGCCAGACCAGGGAGGTCAAGGCCCATCGCCTCGGCTGAGTCACATGCGATGCGCATGTCTTTGACGAAGTGCTTCACGAAGAAGCCCGGCGCGAAGTCACCGTCGAGGATGCGCGGAGCGAGGTTCGCTAGCGACCACGACGCCGCGGATCCCGCGGTGATCGAGTCGAGGACGCGGCGCGGGTCGAGGCCCGCTCGCTGCGCGTAGGCGATCGATTCGACAGTCGCCAGCATCGAACCCGCTATCGCGATCTGGTTGGCCATCTTGGTGTGCTGCCCGGCTCCCGGGCCACCCTGCAGAACCACGTTGGTGCCCATCACGTGGAAGAGCGGCTCGGCACGCTCGAAAGCCGCCTCCCCGCCGCCGACCATGATGGTGAGCGTCGCATTCTTGGCGCCCACGTCGCCGCCGGAAACCGGCGCGTCCAGCGAACTCAGATCGGCCCACTCGGCCGCCTCCGCCACGCGGGCGGCGAGCTCAGGTGAAGAGGTCGTCATGTCGATGAGCAGCGCACCGTCTCGGGCACGCTCGATGATGCCGCCTTCGCTGAGGTAGACATCCTCGACGTCGGCCGGATAGCCGACCATCGTGATGACGACGTCAGCAAGCGACGCGGCCTCTCCCGCCGAGTCCGCCCAGCGCGCGCCTCGTTCGATGAGGGCTTCGGCGCGTGATTTGGTGCGGTTGAACACGACGAGCGGGTAGCCCGCATCCATCACATGGCCGGCCATGGAAGCACCCATGACGCCGGTGCCGATGAACGCGACGGTGAACGGCTGCGGCGTAGTCATCTTCGGAGTCCTTTCGAGGGACTGTCATCGAGTCGGTTGTCGGGCGTGTTGGCGCCCTGTGGCATGGTACCGCGTCCGTGCCGCATCGTGCGCGGCGTGGTCGTCGCCTCGCTTGGCGGCTGGCCGCTATGCGGACGCCGGGTTGGGACCGAGTGCGTCGACCCGTGTGTAGGCCACACTGAAGCCGAGCCGCTCCATGTTGCGCTGGCTGCCGCTCCCCGGCATAGACTCGCTTACGGCGATGTCGCATCCGGCATCGAACGCCAGCGCGAGACGGGCGCGCTGCAGCGAGCGCTGAACGCCTCGGCCCCTGAACTGCGGCAGGGTGGTGTCCGCCGAGAGCCACCCGACCCCATCCTCGAGCTGCAGCTCGCCGGTGCCGGCAGGGGCCCCGTCGATATAGCCGATGAGGAAGGCCGAATCCTCGCGCGCTGTGGCGGCGCGCCCGAGACGCATCTCGGCCGGCGTCGGGTCGTCCGGCGCGGAGAACCCGTTGGCGACCATGAGCGCCCACAGTTCGAGCTCGTCGGGAGTACGCGCAACGCGAATCTCGATATGCGCATCGGGCTCGGGAAGCACCAGGTCGGAGTCGAGCGTGCGTGCGAGCACGTTCTCAAACGCGCCGATCGTCCACCCGCGCGCACCGAGCAACCGCGCAACGGAGGGGTGCGCCATCGGACACACGCTGGCGAGCGGCCGTTCCCCCCGCGCCGCGAAGAAGCGTTCGAGTGCTTCAACGTCAGCCGCGGTCACCTCGCCGGGCATGCCAAAGCCCGCAGTCCCGTTCACGGGTGAGCCTTCGCCGAGATACGCCGCAACGCCGCCGCCAACCTGGGTCCACATCGCGTCCAGGTCCGGGTAGAGGGAGAGTGTCGCCTCTGCGAGGCGGCGCATTCCCGTCGCCGCCAACGCCTCGACGCGGACGGCGAACGGGTGATCGGCGAAGACTGACATAGGGCTCCCGGGAATCGCTGCAAGGATCGTCTGACCATAGTGACCTCGGTTTGGGTACCCTTCAAGGACGCACACAACCGAGGAGCCCACCGTGACCGATCTGCCTCTTCACGCCGAGACCGCCGCCGGTGAATCGCCTTCCTCGCCCACGGCACCCCCCTCGCCCGCGCACAAGCGTCGATGGGTTCCGTGGGTGGCGGGTGGCATGGTGGTACTGGTCTTCGTCGGGCTCGTGGTGGGTACGGTGGTATGGGCTCTGTCCCGCAAGCAGAGCGGGACTCTCGACCCTGCTATCCAGGCGGCCGCATTCGCGTCGGCGATGAAGAAGGCGAGTGTCGACGCGACCTCACCAACCGGCCCGGTCGACCTGACGAGCTTGCGCGTCTCCGGAGGCCACGCCTTCTCCGCGACGTTCACCCCCGAGGAGCTTGCGGCCCTGCTGAACACGTACTCCTACACCGCGGAGGTGTCGGGGTCGCGCATCTCGCTCAGCGACGTGTCGCTGGCGCTCGCGGGTGAGGGCTCGCTGCGTCTCAGCGCCGGCGTCGGCGTCGATGGGGCCGCCTACAGCGGAACGGTTACGGTCCCCGTCGCACTGGCCGACGGTCTTGTGACCAGCACCGGCGCGACAGCCGCATCCGCAGAAGGCTTCTCGCTCAACGAGAGTCAGCGCGCCCAGATCACCGACGCACTCCTCGGCTATGCCAACGCCTATCTCGATGCGGCCCCTGGGCTCAGAATCGGCTCCGCGAAGGTGACCGCCGGCGGCATCGCCGTCACCGGGGTAGCGCCGGACCGGATCGAACTGCCCTAAGGCCAGTGCGAGGCCGGTCCGGACGCGACAGCCTACGCGAGCTTCTCGAGCAGCCACGCCATGTTCTCGCCGAGGCGCGTCATCGTGCGCATCCCCTCGTCGTCACCCGTGACATCGCCCTTGGCCGCCCCGATGCCGATGTTCCAGTAGCTCGAGTTCACGGTGACCATCTCGGCGATGCTGAAGAAGTGGTTCATGGTGTCAAACGCGTGCATGGCCCCGGCGCGACGCACGGCAACCACAGCGGCCCCGGGCTTGCGGGCGAGCATCTCGCGCTTGGACCGAGCCACGTAGCCCGTGCGGTCGATGATCGCCTTCATCTCGGCCGAGACGTCGGCGAAGTACACCGGGCTGCCTAAGATGATACCGTCGGCTGTGCCGAGCTTCTCGATGACCTCGTTGCCATCATCCTTTCGCCCGTAGCAGCGGCCGTCCTTCTCCTTCGAGCACTTGCCACACGCGGTGCATCCGCGGATATCCATGTGCGCGAGTTCGATGAGCTCGCACTCGATTCCCGCCGCGCGCAGCGGCACGAACACGGCCTCGATGAGCGTCGTCGTGTTGCCCTTCTTGCGGGCCGAACCATTCACTGCAACAACCTTCATGACGAACTTCCTTTCAGTGGTGTCACACGGAATTCCACGTCGGTGGCGCCTCTTAGAAGGCGCGCACCAGCGAAACGACGAGAGCCGCAACCGAGATCACGCATCCCGCGATGCCTACGAAGCGGATGCGGGCGGCGAGTCGAGGACCGGTCCAGCCCTTCTGCTCGTAGCCGGTGCGCATCAGCACGCCGGCCAGAGAAGAAGCTCGCCAGACGACAACTCCGAAGTAGAGTGCTGCGACTCCCGAGACGACTGCGAGGAGTATGCCCTTGGTGAGGGGGCTCATGCCTCTCGCTCCTGACCCCAGAAGACGACGGCGAGCATGCCGGGACCGGTGTGCGTCCCGATGACGGGTCCCACATCGATAGTGACGATCTCCCCGATGTCGGCACGCTCGCGCAGCATGACGCCCAGAGCCAGCGCATCATCCGCGACATCCGCATGGGCCACGACCACCGTGCGGTTCTCAGAACCGAGTGAGCGCTGCGCGAAGATGTCGGCAACCGCTCGCATCGACTTCTTGCGGCCCCTCACCGCCTTGTCGATCACGAGGGCGCCCTCGCGACTCAACTTGAGAACCGGCCGCACATCGAGCATCGCTCCGGCGGCTGCGGCGATATCTGAGATGCGTCCACCACGCCTCAGATGCTCGAGCGTCTCGAGCGTGAAGTACCCGTTGATGAGCCGCCTCGACGCGATCGCCCACTCGACGATCTCGGCGGCGGTCGCTCCCTCGGCATGCAGACGGCCGGCCTCCAGGACGATCAACGCCTGCGCCGTAGACGCGGAGAACGTGTCGACGATGTGGATCTCCGCATCCGGATACTCGGCGAGCACCGTGTCTCGAGCGAGCAGCGACGAGTCGAAGGTACCTGACAGCGCCGCGGTGAAGCTCAGGAGCACAGCCGGAGTGCCCGCACGGGCGACGCGCCGAAACGCCTCGACATACGAGGTCATCGGCACCTGCGCGGTGGTCGGCTCCGAGCCCGTTCGCATGGCAGCGTAGAACGCAGCGTGGGACAGGGAATCGCCGAGCTCGTCGAGGTGCTCGACGCCGTCGATGGTGAACGAAAACGGAAGCACCTCGATGCCATAGCGATCGACGATCTCGCGCGGCAGATCGCAGCACGAGTCGGTTATGAGAGCGCAGCGGTACGGAATCACAACCACTCCAGTTCGGTTTCGTACACAAGTGCGACAGCCGGACCGACGTGCAGCCCCACGACGGGACTGACCGCGATGACGCGCACGGGGCGGCCGACAAGCGGCTCGATGTGCTGACGGGCGAAACGCTGCGCCGGTTCGATATCGCCGATGTAGTGTACGACCACTTGGCGAAGGCCGTAGGCGCTGACGTCATCGGAGAACTTCCGTGCGATCTCAGCCAGCGCCCGGCTCTGGGTTCGTACCTTGCCGAACTGCGTGGCCTCGCCGTTCTCGACGGTCAGGATCGGCTTGATCTGCAGAAGCCCTCCCACCATCGCCGAGGCGGCGCCTATCCGGCCGCCGCGACGAAGGTACTCCAGCGTCGTCGGCGTGAAGAGGTAGCGCGTACGGCGCAACGTGTCTTGAGCCGCGTGGATGCACCGGTCGATGGTCGCGCCGGCTTTGGCCGCTTTGGCCGCGGCGATCGCGCCGAAGCCTTCCTGGAGCGAGTTGGAGCCGGAGTCGAGGAGCTCGATGCGTGCGCCGGGCCTCTCGGCGAGGACGATACCGGCCGCCATGCATGCCGCGTCGTAGGTGCCGCTCATCTTGTGCGACACGAATACGCCGAGCACTTCGCTGCCGCGGTCCACGGCGCTCTTGAACACCGAAACGAACGAGTCGATTGAAGGCTGAGCCGACGTGGGAAGCGTATCCATGTCTTGGATGCGGCGATAGAAGTCCGCAACGTCCATGTCGAGCTCTCGCAGGTTCGTTTGGCCGTCGTGTATGTACATCGAAACGACATCGATCCCGAGTCCTGCGGCGTCAGGAGCGGGAATCGATGACACCGAGTCAGTGACAACGCTGACAGGCATGCGCTTTCTCCAAGGTGTACTCGCAGTCAGTATGGGGTGCTCGCTGTAGAGTACACGACCACTGTGGGGGAACGGTCGGATGAGGCCGAGATCGCATCGCAACGTACGCGTCGTCGCGACCTGCGACTGCGGTGTGACCGCCGTCACAGGTTCTGCCCTCTTTCCGCTCCGCCTCGGAGTGGTCGCAGCCGATACACGAGACACTCGACAACCAGAGCACCACTTCCCACCGGGGGCTTCTCGTGCTGACTGCGACCGCTGGCCTCGCTCATCTGAGGCCTCACTACACCGACGAGACGCGCGACCTGTTTCGCGTGTTGCTCAACGCGACCTCTATCGCCGAGGCCAGTCTCGCTCTCCAAGAACTCCGAGATGTGGTTCCCGAGAAGGCGCTCATCACCGCATGCAACCTCAGAGAGGTCTTGCACGCGCTGCCGCGCTCGCCCTTCACGATGCGCGTCGACGAAGAGACGCTGCGGCGCACCTTCGGACTGGACAAAGACGTCGCGGCGATGAGCAAGGATCTCCCCGATCACCTCGAGCTCGTGATGATGACCGCCGGCAACCTCGTGCTCGATCTCATCGTCAAGGACCACGGCGAGAAGTACTTTTGGACGCCGATCCCCATGAGGGATGATTGCGTCAACCCAGACGTCGTCGACCTCGTCGTCTCGAGTGGCTACCTGCTCGATGAGGTCATCGAGCTCGTGAAGTGCATGGGCTGCGTGTTCAACCCGCGCTTCTACCTGTCGCTTGAGGACTGGCTCGACGAGCACGCTGCGGAAGTCATGGAGAGCCTCATCGGCGAGCTGTTCTAAAGCGCGCGCAAAGTCTACTCCGCTGCCGTCTCGAGGCTCTTGCGCACGACGCACCCGGCAGCACGCATCTCGTCGAGCGCACGCCGGCCGTCGCCTCGGCTGAGGTCCACTGCGCGACAGCCATCCTCCACGACCGTCACCGCGAACCCGAGGTCTCGCGCATCGAGCGCCGTGTACTTGACGCAGTAGTCGGTCGCAAGCCCCGCGATCCACACTTCGTCAACGTCCCTGTCCCGCAGAATCGTCGAGAGCCCCGTGTCGCGACGGTGCCCGTTGTCGAAGAAGCCCGAGTACGAATCGATTGACGGATCGCTGCCCTTGCGCACGACCGCGTCGACCGCCGCCACGTCGAGCCCCGAATGGAATGACGCTCCGGGCGTGTTCTGCACGCAGTGGTCGGGCCACAAGACCTGTGGCACGCCTCCCAAATCGATCACGTCACCGGCAAAGTGCCCGGCGTGGCTCGAAGCGAACGAGCCGTGATCGGCAGGATGCCAATCCTGGGTCGCGACCACGAAGTCGAACCGAGCCGCAAGCCGGTTCGCCACCGAGACCACCTCGTCACCGCGCTTCACGACGAGCGAGCCGCCAGGACAGAAGTCGTTCTGGATGTCGATCAGCAGCAGTGCTCGCATAGCCCCTATGCTCCCCTGTCCTCGTCGACGATGCCTCGCGCCTTGAACACCAGCGCAGTTCGCAGATCGTTCACAGACTTCTCGAGACCGACCGGATAGACGTGCGGGTTGAGGAAGCGGGTGAGGGACGGGTCGAGCGAGGCGACCTGGTCGAGCGCACGGCGGCGGATCGCGGACACGTGGGGGCTGTCGTAGACCAGTCGCCCGCCGCGGAACACCGGCACGAGCAGCTCGGTGGCCGTCTGCTCGGCGGTGAAGGTCTTGCGACGCGTGATGTCGGTGGGATCGATCATGAGCGGAGGATCGGCCGGCGGCGTAGAGACGTTGTAGACCATGTCGCCGGCGAGCGAACCATCCGGGCGGTGGTACCGTCGCACGCCGAGCACGCCGGGGGTCGTGACCTTCGCCGTCTGCTCCGAGACCTTCACACGCGGCGACCACACGCCGCCTGGTTCACGAACAGCCGAGAGCTTGTACACGCCGCCCAAGGCGGGCTGGTCCCATGAGGTCGCGAGCTTGGTGCCCACACCCCACTGGTCGATGGCTGCTCCTTGATCCTTCAAGCTCCCGATGAGGTACTCATCGAGCTCGTTGCTCGCCACGATCTTGGCGTCCGGGAACCCGCCCTCGTCGAGAATCGCACGCACGCGCTTGGAGAGCCACGCCAGGTCGCCGGAGTCCAGGCGCACGCCCATGAGTTCGTGACCGCGCTCGCGCAGCTCTCGGCCGACCTGGACGGCGTTGCGGGCGCCTTGCAGCGTGTCGAAGGTGTCGATGACGAAGGTGCAGTTGTTGGGCAATGCCAGCGCATACGCCCGAAACGCCTCAAGCTCCCCGGGAAACGCCATGACCCAGGAGTGCGCATGCGTTCCTGACACGGGAATCCCGAAGCGCCGACCCGCCAGCGTGTTGGAGGTGCCCACGCATCCGCCCACGTAGGCGGCGCGGCTCGCCGATATGCCGCCGTCCGGTCCCTGCGCGCGACGCAGGCCGAACTCGACCACCGGGTCGCCTTGGGCCGCAAGGCACACGCGCGCCGCCTTGGTGGCGACGAGTGTCTGGAAGTTGATCGCGTTGAGCAGCGCGGTCTCGACGATCTGGCACTGGGCGATCGGACCGGTGATGCGCAGCATCGGCGCGCGTGGGAAGACGGCGGTGCCTTCGGGAACCGCATCCACATCGCACGTGAACCGCAGCGCGTGGAGGTAGTCGAGGAACTCTTTCGTGAACAGGGGTTGGCCGTCGTTGCCGACCTGCTCAGACAGGTAGTTCACGTCGGCCGTGGTGAACCGGAGGCCTTCGAGGTAGTCGATTGCCGACGCCAGTCCGCAGGAGAGCGCGAAGCCTCCGCCGAATGGGTTGGCCCGAAAGAACAGATGGAAGCACGCCTCCGTCTCGGCGATTCCCGCCGAGCAGTACGCCTGCGCCATCGTGAGCTGGTAGAGATCGGTGAGCAGCGACAACGAGCCTTCATTGGATTCGGTCATCCTGATTCCTCTCCGTCAGGGCCAAGCCTAGCACTCCCCCAGCGGCGCTCGGGTGAGCGAGAGTTGTTAACCATTGTGAACATTCCGCCCAACGGTGCAGGAGCCGGCCGCGCCGCAGGGTATGAGAGGGGTGCGGTCGTTCCCGATTCGGGAGGACGCGACCAGTCCATGCTTCCTCGGAGGACCCCATGAAGCCGAATCACGACCGTAACGCGCCCGAACCACCCCTGCCGGGAATCGCGGCAGGGCAGGACGCGACATCGGAGCTCGACGTTCCCGGCATGCTCGCGGACCGGATCGGCGACCTGTATGCCTCCGAGGAGTCACGCCAGCGCCACGAGCGCTCGCAGCGCATGATCGAACGTGCTGAGGGGTTCGACTAGCCGACTCGCTGCCGATCGGCGACGCTCGTGCTGCGCGAGGCTGCGCGCGCTGTGCCGCGGCTTGCCACAGAGTAAACTCGCTGGGCATCGATCGTACGAGTTTGGGAGCGTAGGCCATGTGCCAGTTCTGCGTGGAGCACGGCGAGGGCAAGCGCTGGTACCTCCAAGCGCAGAACTACGCGTTCGACCTCGACGCCGACCTCAAGCGCCGCGACTACGTGGTCCGGTTCGTGCGCGGCTTCGACACGATGCGCGCCAGTGCGATCACCGCCGGCGACATCCTCGGCAAGCTGCCCGCACCCGTCGGCCGGCTCGGCAGATACGTCATCACGAAGAACATGCAGAAGAGCCACTTCGGGCAGCCTGTGTCCATCGAGGACTGCGAGAAAGTCCTTGCTCTGGCCACGAGCATCACGGCCATCCCTTGCATCTGCCGCATGCATGAACCGAACCGCACCGCGGACGCGGTCTGCCTCCTTGTCACCGCCAAGCCGATCAACGACGTTGTGGCGGAAGGCTTCGCGGACTACGACGGCGGACCGGATCTCGGCGACTTCCATTCGATGACCACCGACGAGACCATGACACTCCTGCGCGAGTGCGAGCAGCACGGGCTCATGCACTCCATCTGGACGTTTAAGACGCCCTTCACCGCAGCGATCTGCAACTGCAATCTGTCGAGCGGTTGCATGGCGATGAAGATGACGGCGACCTACGGCATCAAGGTCATGTGGCGCGGCGAGGATGTTGCGGTGTTCGACGCCGAGAAGTGCTCGGGATGCAACCGTTGCGCCAAGGCCTGCCCGTTCGATGCGATTGCGACCAACGGCCGCAATCCGGTCATCCCCCACGCCGAGAAGTGCTGGGGATGCGGGATCTGCCGGAGCCACTGCTCGCAGGACGCGATCCAACTGGTGGACCGGCGCAGCCTCGCCTCCGTCGCCACGGTCTGGTAGCGCACGCAGACCCTAGGGCCTCATCGGCTGGAAACGCGCATGCGTCCCGCCGCGTGAAGCGAGACGCTCGTGTGGCTACGGCTTCTTCTTAGGCGCGGGCGCCGTCGAGGTGGAGGCAGACGAACCTGGTGCCGGCGTCGACGTCACGACAGCAGAACCTGACGTGGTCACGGCATTGCTGCCTGCGGTGAACAACAGGGCGCCTCCGACGGCGATGAACGCCAGAGCAAGCAGGATGTAGACCACGGTCAGGCCTATACCGACCAAGAGCATCGCGCGCGCCTGTTTCGCATTGGTCTTGCGCACGACCAGGAAGGCGATGATGCCTCCGATCCAGGAGAAGAAGACCGGAAGAAGCCAGAACAGGCCCGATGCTTTGGGCTCGGAGACATCGAACCCTGAGGGGTCGGCGCGCGAGAGCTCGGGCTCGGGCGGCGTGTCGGCACCGGGCGTCGCCGCAGGCGCCACAGGACCGCTGGGCGCAGCGAGGCCCGGCCCACCGGCTGGCGCCGGAGCAACGCCGGCCGGCGCCGGAGCGGTGGCGGACATCGGCGCGGCGTACTCGGGGCTCAGCGAAACGTAGTCCGACATCGGAGTGGCGACAGGGAGGTCTTCTGATCTCGGAGCGGCGACAGTTGTCACAGCCGGTCCGGCATCTTCGGCCCCGAAACCGAAGAACCCCGCGGGGGCCGAGCCTGGCTCAACCGGCCCGGTTGTAGGAGCCTCACCGGCGCCAGCCGCAGGAGCGGCGATGGCGGGTTCGGGTGCTGGCACGGGCGCGGAGGCAGCTTCCGCCTGAGGGCCCGCTCCCGCAAGCAGGTTGTCGCCGTCGAAGTGCATCGGTGCCGACGACGCGTTCGCATCGAAGAACGCGTGAAGGGTCGCGGATCGCTCGGTTTCGGTGATCATCTGCAGGTCGACCGGGCGCACACGTCCGCTCACGGCAAGGACCATGGAAATGTAGCTGAAAGTACGTGCAGTCGATTCCGCCACGTGATGCTCCCTTGTTGACCGAGGACCTTTGGTTCTCGAGGCTCAGTATCGTCCAGAGTGGCGCCTCCGTGAACACCTATCACGTGTTTGGGCCAGAACCCGACCCGAAACCACGCTTGCGATCACCCTTCGCGTGGCGGCGCACCCGGCGCTTTCCCGTGATGAACGCCGCCGCCCTCTCGGGGTCGAAGCTGTCGCCGGACGGGTCAGTGCTCGCCAGTATCGCCATGCCGAGAGCGATTCGTTTGGCGTGCTCGTCGTCCTCGGCGCACGTCGTGGCCAAGTAGACCCCGAGCAGCAGTCCGTCAGCTCGCCACACCTCGACTGAGTACTCCCACTCCCAGCGCGACGCCACCAGCGCCTCGAACTCCTCCTCGTCTTCGAACAACTCCTCTGAGATGCGATCGAAGCGAGGATCCTCTCGAGCGGGCCACGGCGCGGGAGACACAATGAGTGTCCACGCGATCACCGCGCAGGCGACAGAGCGCACACCCTCATCCGAATCTGCGCGGGCTGCCTCGAGCCACGGCACCCGCTCTGCGCAGTCCACGCGCGCCAGCATCGCCACCGCACGCAGCCTCGTGACCCTGCTCGAAGATCTAAGTGCTCCGGACAGTACGGCCAGCACCCGTGGATCCGTCTCGCGGTACAACATGGCAATCGCCTCCCGCCAACAACCTAGCGCGAGGCTCTGACAGGAACCTCAGACCGCCGCCGCGGCGTGGGGCGAGGGCTCGCCGGCGGCCCACGCCGCGATCTCGGTAAGGAACGCGTCGCCGTACCGCTCGAGCTTGACAGCCCCTACGCCGCTGACCTCGAGGAACTCGGCGCTCGTCGTGGGCTTGCGTGACGCCATATCGGCGAGCGCCGCATCGGCGAACACGACGTATGCCGGCACGCTTTGCTCGGCGGCAAGATGGTGACGCAGTTCGCGCAAACGCCCGAACAGCTCCTCGTCGGCCTCGGCAACGCCGCGTGCAGCGCGTGAGCCGCGTGCGGCTTTTGCCGCACCCGCCACACGCTCGGGCTTTGGCTTGGGCCGGGCGAGGCGCACCTCGACTTCGCCACGAAAGACCGGGCCGACTTCGTCGGTGAGTTTGAGGGTGGAGTAGTTGGCGATGTCCTGATACAGGTAGCCGTGGTGTATGAGCTGGCGGATCACGCTCTGCCAGTCGTTCTTGCTGCCCTCAGCGCCGGCGCCGAACACGCCGAGCATATCGTGCCCGTTGGCGACCACGCGCTCGTTTCCCACACCGCGCAAGACATCGATGACGTACTGGGCGCCGAAGCGCTGCTGCACCCGGTAGACCGCCGAGAGCACCTTCTGCGCATCGACCGACGCGTCGTAGAGGTCGGGCGGATCGAGGCAGACGTCGCAGTTCCCACACGCGCCCGCGAGCCGCTCCCCGAAGTAGCCGAGCAGGACGCGCCGGCGACACGTGGTCGCCTCGGCGAAGTCGATCATCGCTCCGAGCTTGTGCACCTCGACGCGCACCTGCTCGGGGTTGTGGCCGGACTCGATCAGCGAGCGCACGGTCACCACGTCCTGCATGCCGAAGAGCAGGTACGCCTCGGCCGGGAGGCCGTCTCGCCCGGCGCGACCCGTTTCCTGGTAGTAGCTCTCGATCGACTTGGGGAGGTCGTAGTGGACCACGAAGCGCACGTCGGGCTTGTCGATGCCCATGCCAAAAGCCACGGTGGCGACGACGACCTGCACGTCGTCGGCGAGGAACGCCTCTTGCACGCTCGAACGCTTCTGCGCCGTCAGCCCGGCGTGGTACGCCTGGGCTTTCAGGCCGGCTTTGCGCAACCGCTTGGCGACCTCCTCGACGCGCTTGCGCGACAGGCAGTAGATGATGCCCGAGTCGCCCGGGTGCCGTCGCACGAAGTCGAGGAGCTGGCCCGGCGCATCGCGCTTGTCGGCGACGGTATAGCTGATGTTGGGCCGGTCGAAGCCGCTGGAGAAGACCGGTGAGGAGTCGATGCCGAGCCTGACCCGCACGTCCTCGCGCGTCTGGTCATCGGCGGTCGCGGTCAGCGCCACGAGAGGGATGCCGGGAAACAGCTCGCGCAGACGGCCGAGCTGGACGTAGTCGGGGCGAAAGTCGTGGCCCCACTGGCTCACGCAGTGCGCCTCGTCGATGGCGAAGAGCGCGATGGGCAGGGAGTGCAGCAGATCGAGGAAGCCGCCGAGCATGAGCCTCTCGGGAGCGACGTAGAGCAGGTCGATGTCCCCGCGGCGAAGCTCAGCGAGCACGCGAGAGGACTCGCCGGCCTCGAGCGAGGAGTTCAGGTACTCGGCGCGCACGCCGTTTGCTCGCAAGGCGTCGACCTGGTCCTTCATCAGCGAGATGAGAGGAGAGACGACAATCGCGGTCCCTTCGCGGTGCAACGCCGGCACCTGGTAGCACATCGACTTGCCGCCGCCCGTCGGCATGAGCACGAACGCGTCGCCGCCCGCCACCACGTGCTCGATGACCTCGCGCTGCTGCGGCCGGAACGTCCCGTAGCCGAAGACGGTCTGGAGTGTCGTTGCGATGGATGTGGAGCGAACGGTCATGCGAGCCTCTCCTGGGTGGCGAATCGGTCGTGACAGTGTAGCCGAGCGGGCTGACGCGGCGGAGATGCCGTCGATGAATCGGCCGAACGGCGGAGGCTCACGAGCTCGGCGCTGGGTATGAAGGATGTGCGCGGCGGACGGCTCCGCTGCCGGCGCCTCAACTGCTCGCAGTCACCGAGCCGCCCGCTCGTCGCACCTTCCAAGCTCTTCGAGCAAGGAGGCGCGCCGTGGACAAGGCAGTGCTGCTCGACGCCCAAGGCGTCCACCATATCGCTGACGGCACCGTCATCTTCAAGCAAGACACCCCCGGTGCCACGATGTTCGTGATCCGGTCGGGCAAAGTCCGCATCTTCCCATCGTACGCGAGGTACTCAAACGTATGGCGCAGCGCATCCGCACCGCCGACAGGACCGTGCAGCAGCACGCCACCGAGAACACGCAGCGATGGGACGCTTCGGCACACCTGCCGCTTAGCCGCAGCGACACGTTGTAGCGGCCGCTTCGCACCCGAGATACGTGTCGCCGAGCCCCCCGCAGCACCCAAGCGCCCGAGAAATCGAGTACAGTCTCCCTTTGGGACAGCACACGAAAGGGCGCGCATGGCGAAGAAGCAGGCCACAAAACGGGAGTTCGACTGGCGCAGCTACACCAAGCCGGTCCGGCTCCTTTCCGACGACCAAGAGGCCGCGTTCGCTGGCGGCGTGATGGCACCCGTGCTTGAATGGGCGCTCTCCCACCGAGGCGTTCGCTTCGAGATCCGTGCCCGTCAGGCTGCGCTCTACCTCCACGGCACGACGCTGCTGCGCGTTCGTGGCGCCGAGCAGCCTTTTCTCGGCGAGATCGACGCCAACATTCGCCTGCCACGCGCCGACAGGCCAGGCGCCGAGAGGCTCGAGACGTGGGCGCTATCCACCGCCGATGAGGTCGCACGCTGCGTCGCCGAGCTCGATTCGCTTCGAGAGCTCACCGAGCGCTTCTCGCTCGACTCAGAGCCCACCGAACGAGCCGTTCTCCACGCCTTCGCGCAGAGCAACGGCGGGGCCGAGGACTCGGACTACGTCGTTGTCGATACGGAGTACCAGTACGGGCACCGGCGGTTCGACTTCGTGGCCATGCAGCGCGCCGAGGGCGTCAGCGGCTTTCCGGGTTTCACCACGCCACGGCTCGTCGTCGGACAGCTCAAGAGCGCAGGCAGATCGATGGCCGGATCGGCGGGTCTCGCGCCCTATGGCGCTGACTTCGCCGAGTTCGCTCGCGCCCAATCAGGAGAGCATCTTGCGCGGGCCAAAGCCGAACTCAACGAACTCGTCGCCCAGAAGCAGCGCCTCGGCCTGTTTCCGGAGGAGATCCCCTTTCGCCACTTCACCGCCGACGACCCCGAGTACCTCGTTGTCTTCGCGGGCGTTGCGGTGGGCGAATCCTCTCTGGATGCACCTATCGCCGAGATGCACGACCGGCTCGTCGCGCGCCACTACCAGCCCGACCTTCTCCGGCTGGCAAGCGTTGGACCCGTCGACTCCCCTGAGGTGCTCTCGATACACTCCGACGACGCACTGCCCTACAAAGCATTCAAGGCGTACCGCAAGAGCCTGCGCCCTTAGTCCCCGGCGCTGAGGCTCTGCCCTCCCCCGGCAGACGCCACACCCAGCCTAGTCGACCGGCATGACCGCAACGCCCCACACGGTACCGGTGTGGGTCGCTACGACGGCACCGGCTTCGTAGATTACGAGCTCGGTCACGTTGTATCTCTCGCGAATCGAGTCGGCGAGCTGGTGTGCGCGCTCGGCGGTCAGCGCATGCCCCACCGCGACTTTGGCACTTCTCGCATCTCCGAGCTGTTTGCCGATCCACTCCACCGTATGCTTGAGCGCCGCCTTCTCGCCGCGGCTGCGAGCCACGGGCTGGAACGCTCCATTGGCGTCGACCGTGAGCGTGACCTTCAGGTCGAGCATCGATCCGAGGAACGCCGACACCTTGCCGATGCGTCCTCCCCGAGACAGATTGTCGAGCGAGTCGAGGCCGACGATGAGCTTCACGCGCTCACGGAGCTTCTCCAACCGGAGCAGGGACTCCTCAGCAGTGAGCCCTTCAGACGCGGCCTGAGCGGCGTCGAGCACCTGCCAGGCTAGGCCCCACGACAGGTTCCTTGAGTCAAACACCAGCACGCGTCCGTCGAACTGCTCGGCGGCGGTGCGCGCTGACTCGACCGTGCCCGAGAGTAAGCTCGAGATGTGGATGGAGACCACGCGGTCCGCGGTCTCCAGCGCGCGGCTGTACGCTTCGACGAATGCTCCCGGCGCCGGCTGTGATGTTGTCGGCAACACGGGCGCCGCATTCATGCGGTCGAAGAACTGCTGCTGCGTCAGCGCCCCGTCCGGAAACGATTCGTCGCCAAAGGTGACGGTAAGCGGGACCACGGTGATGCCGTGCTCGAGCGCAATCTCGGAGGCGATGTCAGCCGTGCTGTCGGTGACTACGGCGAAACTACGCGCCGCTTCGGATCGAGACATCATGTCGCTTCTCCCTCGTACGCGCTGCCGCGCGTGTGGCGCTATCGGTGCGTCGATGGTATCACTCGCGCACGCCACCTCACATGGGATGCGTCGTAGCGGGCGCGTCCGCTGGAACCGGCGCCCAGCGCGTACCCCATGGATCCGGGGCATCGTGGTCCTCGAGCAACAGCGTGTTGATGAGCCACACGAGCACCGACGCGTCCTTGGCATCGTCCCGGCATCCGTAGTCTCGCGGATCGCGGTTGGCCCAGGCCTCGGCGATCACGAACCCCTCTCCCCGTTCGGCAACAGTCACGAGCGCCTCGTAGATGCACGTGCCCGTCCAACTTCGGTGGATCCGGAGCATGCCTGCTGAGTCGTGGTAGACGATGTACCAGCGGTCATCCATGTCGTGCGGCATCACGCCGAGCTTGATTCGCTCGACCTGCTCGCACGAGTACCTTTCGTTCACAGTGAGACGCACACGCTGGCGCGGCATCGGGTGCACACGCCAATCACCCCGGTGCGTACGCTCACGCGGAGAAGAATCGGACCGTTCTGCAGCAGTCTCTGTCACGCGAGTCCCCCAACGTCGGTGCCATGACGTGGAGACTAGCGCAGGGGTCTGACATCGCGATACCGCCCCTCGGCGACTCGAGCCGCCCGTTCACGAGACATGTACGCGGAGCGCTAGATGTAGTTCCCACGGACGTTGTTGTCAGTTGACCCGCGAGATCGGTGGGTTGCCGCCAATGCCTCCGTGTGGACGTTCTAGATTGTAGTACCGAAGAAACGGGTCGAGCATCTCGGCCCGTTTCTCGT
>Ga0209511_1000558_pt1 | contig 37144 bp, 34 predicted proteins | sample SSSSmetaG_FD_184141 | JGI IMG/M metagenome (GOLD analysis project Ga0209511, IMG submission 184141) | Glacier valley bacterial and archeal communities from Borup Fiord, Nunavut, Canada, to study Microbial Dark Matter (Phase II) - ​SSSS... | ecosystem: Environmental > Aquatic > Freshwater > Ice >... | reverse complement strand
AATTGTGTTTGTCTTTGTTCTCACCGCAATCATGAGTTCGCTTTCGGCTGCGATCGCAGTGCGTAAGCTGCAAACGGCTGATCCTGCTGATATTTTTTAGGAGTTGAGCATGGTCACAAGTCTATCTAAACCTGCAATCTCGATCGCGCATCTAAATCATTACTATGGTCAAGGTTCTCTAAGAAAGCAGGTTTTGTTTGATATCAATCTGCAAATCGATCGCGGTGAAATCATCATCATGACAGGACCATCGGGTTCGGGTAAAACTACATTGCTGACGCTAATGGGAAGTTTACGATCCGTTCACGAAGGAAGTCTAAGCATTTTGGGACAAGAGTTGCTTCATGCCACTAAAGAACAGATGACTCTAGCTCGTCGCAATATTGGCTTTATTTTTCAAGCACACAATCTACTAAATTTCCTTACTGCTTATCAAAATCTTGAGATGGCATTGGAAATTCAAGAAGTCACTGCCACCGCTGCCGATACCCGCATTCGGACTGTTTTGAGCGCGGTCGGCTTAGAAAATCGAATGGACTACTATCCAAGTGATCTATCCGGTGGACAGAAGCAACGAGTCGCGATCGCTCGTGCCCTAGTCAGTCAGCCTAAAATTATTCTGGCAGATGAACCCACGGCTGCACTCGATAAAAAGTCAGGACGAGATGTAGTAGAAATTATGGAAAAACTCGCCAGAGAGCAAGGTTGCACCATCCTACTCGTGACCCACGACAACCGCATTCTAGATCTTGCCGATCGCATTATCTACATGGAAGATGGGTATCTAGTGAATCGTTCTGATGTTGCTGCGATCGTTCAATAGATTTTTCACACATGAACATTACTTCGACTTATGCTGCAATTCTCGCCTTACTCTTCGTGGGGCTTAGCGTCAGAATACTAAGATTGCGGCGTAGCCTCAAGATTGCCATTGGTGACGGCGGGGACAAAAAAATGCTGCGCGCTATCCGCGTGCATTCAAATTTTGCCGAATATGTGCCATTTGGGCTGCTTTTGCTTTATCTTGCTGAGACCCAAGGAGCGCCGTCTGCTGTCATACATGGAGTGGGATTGTGTCTTCTGATAGGCAGGCTTTCTCATATGTACGGGGTTAGTCAGGAGAATGAGCAGTTCCAGTATCGTGTGCTAGGCATCTCTGTGACCTTTACTGCATTTGTCGCGTCTGCGGGCTTTCTACTATTTGTTGCCGTTCGTAATGGTGCCTAACGCCTTAATTCAGTCGCTAGTCCAGTTCGGCTTCAAGAACGGCGGAGATCGCTTTCTCAGAGCTGGTTCTAAATTCTTGAATGCTGACTCGCGCCAGCAGCACCACTGCCAAAATCATGCCCAGCGCTTCACACGCAAACACCAAGCTATAAGCCGGAAAGGGCTGCTGAAAGAGCCGCCGTCCCAAGTCGAGAATCGCGCCTCCTGCCAGAGTTGCACTGGCTTGAGCCAAGGCTTGAGCGAGTCCCCAAGCTCCGACGAACGTTCCTGCGGTTTCTGCGGCAGTGAGATCCAGCATTAGACTGACTGCGCTGTTGGTCAGCACACCTGACGATAAACCAAACAAAATCACCGCACTTTTGAGCAACATTTGGGTTTGTGTCAAGCCGGATGTGATGATCAGCAGAAAGCAAGCACTCGTCAACAAACAGCCTAGTTTTGCGGCACGCTGCTTGCCAATACGAGGCACGATCAGAAATCCGCCGAGGCTCATTCCTGCCAAAACGCCATATCCCCAATATTTGTTGAGTCCCGCGCTTTCGGCGATCGTCATCCCAAACACTTCACGGGCATAAGGCTCTAACACGGGCTGCTGGAGAAACAAGCTGATCGTCATCACCAGCAGAAACGAGAAAAAGATTCCCGTCTGAGGGCTGGCTGTCAAGACTTTAAAGGCTCTGCCCAACGTAATTTGGTCTTCTCGCTCAACTAGATGCGATCGCGAGGCATAGCGAGAATATTTTTTCTCAATTCCAAACGTTGCCAGAAATGTGAGACCGATGACGGCGATCGGAAAGACTGTAAATAAGCGATTCACCACAGGCTGTAAGGTGTCGGGTGTTAATCCGGTGAGCATTCTTTGCCCCACGATCGCGCCGACTACAATTCCGACCATCAGCATTGACCACACAATGCCGACGACTTTCGATCGCTGATCTTCGTCCGTGATATCAACCAGGAGCGCTACAAATGGAGTCGAACTCGCGCTAATACACAGCCCATATAGTCCAAACATCAGAGCCAGTAGCGTTGCCCAAGCCGTGCTTTGGGTCGTCCAGCCCACAGCAGCAGTGCTGGCACCGAGTTTCCAGACGACTTGCACAGCGAGAAATAGACACACCGCTTGCAGCGTCATGCCAACCCAGATATAGCCCGTGCGGTGATAGCCCCTAATCGGCTTAGAGTCAGACATTTGCCCAAACCAGATTCGAGCCGGAGCCACAAACTGATACATTGCGATCGTTCCAGCCGCGATCGTTCCTGGCACCTTGAGTTCCGAGATCATCACCTGGTTGAGAACGCCCAGCGTCAGCAGTGACAGCATCCCCAACCCCATTTGAAACAAACCCAGCCGAAACATTGTGAACAAGCCCAGCTTAGGTAAAGGCTTCATCGGTTCAGACGGCACCCATTCTGGATTGTGAACATCGCTAGTCGCCATAGTTTTTCTCAAATTGCAGAAGTCACGACAGATCAGTGTCTCATTTTTAGGATAAAGGCGATCGAGCGGATTGAGGAGCGCGTGTGGATTTGTAACGATCGAAAGACGCATCGCTTGTGATGAATCGTTACACTAAGAGACGTTAAGCTCTCAAATAAGATTAGGTTTTTATGGTGCAGTTCATTTCTTTCGGCGCAAACTTGCCCACAATTCCGCCACTTGGCATTGGCACATGGCAATGGGGCGACTCATTGTTCTGGAGCTATGGCAAAGACTATGGCGAAGCTCAAGTCAAAGAAGCATTTGATGCCACGATTGCTTCTGGAGTTGATTTCTTTGATACAGCAGAAATTTATGGCTTAGGCGAATCAGAAAAACTGTTGGGACGGTTTATGAAGCAAACCGATCGCCCGATTCAAATTGCTACAAAATATATGCCGCTGCCGTGGCGATTCTCAGCGCAGTCAGTTCACGAAGCGGTATCAGATAGCCTCAAGCGGCTTCAGATTGAGCAAATTGCGCTTTATCAAGTTCATATGCCGTTCGACTTTTTCATGAGTAAGAAAACTTTGATGGAAGCATTGGCAGAAGAAGTGAAGCGAGGGCGAATTGCGACGATCGGAGTCAGCAACTATTCGGCTGAACAAATGCGCGAAGCTCACGGATATTTGGCGGCAAAAGGGGTTCCTTTAGCGGTCAATCAGGTTCGTCATTCACTAATTACTCGCCAAATTGAAACAAACGGCATTTTCAATACTGCTCGTGATTTGGGAGTAAAGATCTTGGCATACAGTCCCTTGGCGCAGGGGCTATTAACAGGAAAATATACGCCTGAGAATGCAGACTCGGTGACAGGTGCCCGAAAGCTCGATTCTCGCTTCAGCCGTCAGGGATTAGAAAAACTTGCTCCTGTCCTCAATCTGATGCGAGAAATCGGACAAAAGCACGATAAAACTCCTGCTCAAGTTGCGCTTAACTGGCTGATTACTCAAGGCAACGTGATTCCGATCCCCGGTGCTAAAAACGCTGATCAAGCTCGACAGAACGCCGGAGCTTTGGGCTGGTCACTTGATCCCGACGAATTCACTAAACTTGATTTAATAACGCGCGATCGACGCTAAAAAGTTCACGAGTGATAAGCGGCGATCTTTAAGTTGAGAATCTCCACTCACTATTCAAAGTTCAAAACTTATCACCGATTGAGGCTCTCTTTACGCTCTAGCTACAGAAAAGCTCCGGAACCTAGAACGCTTGACTGAATAGTAAGTTAAGAAGAAGCAGTCCCGTGTAAGAGCTGGCACAAGCGTCTATGAGTGCAGTTTTAGTCGTTGATGATAGTACGATGGTTCGGGTAATCCTCTCAGAATGCCTGGAAAGCAGTGGGTTTGAAGTCATTGAAGCGATCGACGGCGTTGAAGCGATCGAGCAGATTCAGACCCATCGTCCAGATTTAGTGATCACCGATATCGTGATGCCGCGAATGAATGGCTACGAACTGTGTCGCTGGATCAAGAGCGATCCCCGAACAAAGGCAATTCCCGTGATGATGTGTACTGTTAAAGATGAGGACTTCGATCGCTATTGGGGTTTAAAGCAAGGAGCCGATGCCTACATCGCCAAACCATATTGCCCCTTAGAAATAGTCTACGCTGTCAAGCATTTATTAGAGATGGTAGAACCGATAGCCCTAAAATACCCGATGCCGTAGAGACGTTCCACCGGAATGTCTCCGCACAATTTCGCAATCACGACCGCATTCAAAGAATTTCCAAATAAAAAGCGGGCTAAGGAATCTCCTCAGCCCACTAACATTAACTATCTTTCACTGCCATTTACACTAGTTAGAATTAGCAGAAGTCTTTACCCGCTTGACAGGCTTGGGCTTGTCAGAACCGCCGCCACCGCCACCACCGCGAGAACGAGGAGCGTCATCCGCAACAGGATCACTACCAGAAGCCATCCAAGAAGGACGAGTCTTGTCGTAGACCATTTGCAGAGCCGCCGCTGCGATCGCGTGAGGTTCAAATTCTTCTGCAAGTTGCGCCACGATCGGCAAGAATGAAGCCATCCGCTCACCCGTCAACGCATCACGCACTTGACTTTGAAGCTTATCGAGGTAACGAGCTTCGATGTCGGCGCGATTTGGCACATTGCGAATCTCTAAACGCTGACGCACATGGTTCTCAATATCGCGCAGTTTGCGACGATCAAGGGCATGAACCAGCGAGATTGCCGTACCTTCTTTGCCTGCACGTCCAGTCCGACCGATGCGGTGAACATAGCTTTCAACACTGTCAGGCAAATCGTAGTTGATCACATGAGTGAGGTCATCCACGTGAATGCCTCGTGCGGCGATATCAGTTGCAACCACCCAACGCACCTGACGCTGACGGAACCGCAGTAACAGCCGTTCGCGCTGAGTCTGGGTGAGATCACCGTGATACTCATCCACACTATGTCCAGCGGATTGCAGTTGACTGGTCAGTTCGGCAGCCGCGCGACGAGTCCGCACAAAAATCAGAGCCGTGTCAGGATCTTCCAACTCTAGGATGGGTTGCAGTGCCCGTGCTTTCGTCCAACCGCGGGGAATCGTGTAGGCGACCTGATTGATGCGATTCGGGGCAGCTTTAGGCTGCTCGATCGTCACCGTCACGGGTGATCTCAGGAACTTCGTCACTAGCTTACGAACCGAAGGCTCCATCGTGGCGGAGAAGAAAGCAGTTTGACGCTCAACAGGTGCCTGGTTCAGAATCTTCTCGACATCCTGAATAAAGCCCATGTTCAGCATTTCATCGGCTTCGTCTAGCACCATCCAGCTCAACTGATTGAGCTTTAGATCGCCACGGCTGAGAAGGTCAATCACTCGTCCTGGTGTGCCGACGACAATTTGAGATCCTTTGCGGAGGCGAGAAATTTGCTGGTCGATCGACTGTCCACCATAGATTGCTAAGACTTGGACGCGCTTGTCGTCCACAAACGTGCGGGCTGCCTGACAAACCTGCATCGCCAACTCACGAGTTGGTGTGAGGATCAGTGCCTGTACAGCAGGATTTTTGGGATCAATCCGCTCCAAGATAGGCAGAGCGAACGCAGCGGTCTTGCCTGTTCCAGTTTGGGCTTGACCGACCACATCGCGACCAGCCAGTAGGTGAGGAATGGCTTGGGCTTGAATCGCGGTCGGGGCAGTAAAGCCCAACTCTTCTAAGTTGCGAACGCGAGCTTCAGAAAGTCCAAGGCTTTGGAAAGAAAGGGTCATTGAATGCTCCTAATAGGTCAAAGGTCATGCGCCATCACTCGATGAGAGGATCAGGATGTCCTGAGAAAACTCAGGCACGGTCAGCCCTGGGCTTACACCATCGGGAAAGGCGCGATAAACATGCGAAACGTGTGGGCGAGAAGGTCGTCAAAAACGACGCATCTCAAATCGCTTTCAGTAAAACTACAGACATCGAAATCCTCATTGAGTCGCCACTAAAGAGGTCTGTATCAGGTCTGCTGCGGTCGCAACGTTCCCATACAGGTCGTAAACATCGGCATCGACGATCGCCACGGGCACGAGTGCCCCTAGCGATGCCTCACCCTGGACATACACCAGTCCATCCACCTCTGGCGAAAAGCGGGCAGACCGACCGATTAACTCACCCGTCTCCGGGTTTTCTTGCTCAATCAAAACATCGACAACCTTGCCAATCTGCGATCGATTTCGTCGAAGGGAAATCGGTTGCTGAATCTGCATTAAGGCATCGCGACGGGCATCCATTACCGATTGCGGTAACTGGTTGGGCAACTCGTAGGCGGGGGTTCCCTCTTCGGGGGAGAAGGTGAAGACCCCCACATGATCGAACTCGTGACGTTGAACAAATTGCAGTAAATGTTCAAACTGTTCATCGGTTTCACCGGGGAATCCCACGATGAAAGTGGTTCTCAGCACGGCATCGGGTAACGCTGATTTGATGCGCTCAATGATGCCGTCATTTACCCGACCCTGCCAGGGACGATTCATCGATCGAAGAATCTCTGGGTGGGAGTGCTGAAGGGGCAAGTCTAAATAAGGCAGAACGTTGGACGTTTCTTGCATCGCTGCCATCACCTTGGGCGTTAAGCCCGTGGGATAAGCATAGTGCATCCGAATCCAGGGGATGTCTACTGCTCCCAGCGCCCGGATTAGTTCTGCCAACCTGGGTTCCCCATAGATATCTAATCCATAGTTCGTCGTGATTTGAGAGATTAAGATAATCTCTCGAACGCCTTCTGAGGCAAGCTGGTTGGCTTCAGTGACGATGGACTCGATCGTGCGCGATCGTTGGCTTCCGCGCAGGTGGGGAATGATGCAAAAGGCGCAACGATAGTCACAACCTTCTGCAATTCTGAGATAAGCAACTCCTTCAGTTGTAGTGCGATACCGAGGAGTCGTTTCATCTGCAATGTAGGTGGGTTCCTGCGAGACTTCGGTGACTCGCTCTCCCAATTCTGTCCGCTCAATCACGTCCACAATTTTGTGATAGTCGCCTGTCCCTACCAGCGCTACGGCTTCAGGGATTTCGTCTAACAGTTGCTCTTGGAAATGCTGCGCCATGCAGCCCGTGATCACAATTTTTTTGTTTGATTCTGCTAGTTCTACCAGCGTCCGTACAGACTCTTCGCGCGCTGCCTGGATGAAGCTACACGTATTGACAATGACGTAATCTGCGAGTTCTTCGTTTGCGTCAACGTCATAACCTGCCTGCACTAACAGACCCAGCATATGCTCGGTATCAATCCTATTCTTTTCGCAGCCTAGATGAGAAATGGCAATGGTTGGCTTGTTGCCCATGAAAAACCTGGTGAGATGAGTGAAGAAAGGTCGTCTTCGACCAAAACCGTAGCGATCGCCAGTGCGACGGCTTCCCCCTCGCTTCACATCCACCGTGTCTGTTGCCTGATGGATATAGATACGCGCAATCGCTTTGTCACGTTGATCTCAATGATAGCGCAGAATTGGGAACATTACGTTCTGTTAAACAGATTCTTTTGCAGGGAGTAGTGAAGCGTCAAAAGTTCGGCGGAAAAACTAGATTGAAGATAACTTTTCGTGCCCTCTCTAGCTTAGATCTTAAATCTCTAGCCTTGACCCTTTACCTTCAATCTTCACACTTGTTATCTATCTAACTGAAAACGCCTCACTGAACTTTTTGGTGACAGGCTCAAGCAGGAAGCTAAGAATCGACTTTTTACGGGTGACAATCTCAGCGACCCCCGTCATGCCAGGAGTCAACTCAACATCGTGACCTCGCACGCTGACCGCATTTTTGTTAAGCCGCACCTTCGCTAGGAAGACAGGACCCATATCACGACCGTTTTCATCTTTCTCGACTACGGCATCGGGGCTAATCTGAAGCACTTCGCCCTCGATTACGCCAAATTCTTGATAGGGGAAGGTGGTCAGCTTGACCTTCGCATTCATTTCAGGACGAATGAAGCCAATATCCCGGTTGAGAACTTTGACCTCTAAAACCAAATCTTGATTTGCTGGCAAGATCGAGAGCAACTCTTCGCCTTGCTGTACAGGACCTTGGGTGACCTTAAGATTGTAAACGGTACCATCAAACGGAGCAGTGACCGTTTCTTTGTCAGACTGCTGCTTTTTAGCGACAGCAATTTCACCGAGCTTTTTCGACAATTCCTCGCGGCGCTGGTTAAGTTGAGTGAGAATCTCACCCTGACGCTGAGGAGCCAAGCCCTGAGCCGTGCTTTTTGCCGACTCAAACGCTTGCTGTGCCTGACGAATTCGAGCCTGCTGGGCTTCGGCTTCTTTCGCAAGAGAGGTGATTTTATCTTCCGCCTCATTGATTTGATTTTTGGCGCTGGTGACTTGATCAACGGCGTTAAGATAATCCAACCGAGGAACTGCATTGCTAGCAATTAACGTGCGAAGACTTCTCTCTCGCTCTTGAGCCGTAGCGAGACTGGCTTTTGTGTTTTGCAGCGTCGTCTGAGCGTTGACCAAATTTTCTTGATATCGCTCTAACCGAGTTTGTGCCTCGTTAATAGTCGAGAGTTGACGGTTTGCTTCGGCAACGGCTCCGGCTTGCTTTTCAGTAAATTCTCGCTGCCGTGCGTTTAAAAGCTGATCTTGGATTGGATTCCCCCCTGCCAACGTTTGCCCCCGGCTTTCTGCTTCCAGTCGATTCACGTCTTCTTGGATCTTTTGAACCTCTTTCTGTAGACTGGCAACATTGGTCTCGCTGGCTCCTGGATCGATTTCGACCAAGACATCGCCTTTTTTGACGACGCTTCCCGCTTTGACTTTGGTTTGTGAGACGCTACCGACCCCAACCGATCGAATCGGTCGCACTTCGGTTGAGGGGACGGTTTTGCCTTGCGCGATCGCCACTTCATCAATTTGACTAAAGTGTGCCCATCCGATCGTGCCAAACACAATTACCGTCACTGTGCCTGCCAAAATGCGGGTGTAGAGCGGCGGCAACTCTTGGACGGCTTTGCCCAACTCATAAGAGAGGGAGTCTTCAGGGTTAGCAAGCTGCTGTTTGACTTGTTGAGATTGAGCAGGGGTGGAAGAAAGAGAAACTCGCATAAAGTCCTTTGTTTTACCGGGGCAAAGATAAACGTCACGATCGTACTCTAAAGTCTGTCAGAGATTGCAGACCGTAATGACTTTTGAATAACCCTTAAGGAAGTCGGCGATCGTAGAGCAGACCTATTAATATTGAATTCAGAATACCCACCTACGTTGATGGTTACACAGCCGTGTTTCAACTTCTTTATCCTTTGGTTCATGCGATTCAGCCATTTTTGGTGCCGATTTGCTTTGTGTTTGCCTGGATGTTTGTGATTCTTGGCGCCTGGAGCTTATTTTCAACCGTGTTTGAAGGGGTGAACCGAGCGAAATATATGCACCAAATTCCGTGTGCGAACTGTCAATATTTTACGGGTGATTATGGACTTAAATGCACGGTTCATCCTTCGCTCGCGCTGTCTGAAGATGCCATTCACTGTCCTGATTATGATCCGACTCCCACTTCCTACTAAGGTTTTAGAAGAGGATTTGGAACTGTAGGGACGATCGCGGTGTTTGTACAAAAACTTGACGACTGTCCAGAGTTTGTAGCGGGGGGCGAAACGCTCTTGCGGAAGCTATTTCACTCTGATAAGCACCCGTTGGATTCGAGATATAGCTTGGCACACGCGATCGTTTGAATCAGACAAACATCTATTTCCCACGTGTTGAGCGCGTCTGAGGTCTACTACATTCTCACGGGCAGAGGGGAGATGCACATTGACGAAGAAGCCCAAACCGTAGAGTCGGGAAGTGCTATCTATATTCCGTCGAATGCAAGACGGCTTATTCACAATAGTGGCGACGAACCGCTGATTTTTATCTATATCGTTGATCCTGCCTGACGGAAAGAGGATAAAACGATTTACAGCAAATCATCAAATTGAAGAGGGATGAAGATTGACTCCATCCCTCTCGATAACTAATCTGGGTTTGACTCTGGGTAACGACGTTTGGGAAGCTGTTCTGCTTCGGGGCAGTCGTCTGAAACCAGAGGATCAACATTGCCTTTGGGCACAGAAGCAAGCTTTTGGGTGACAGCACCGATGCTTTCTAAACGAACCATCTCTTCCCAAGAGCAAGTTTCGTCGTCTTCTTCGGTTTCATAACGCAACGTGACTAGATCACCTTCGATATCAAGAATCTTGGCGCGTTCAATCCAGCGTTGCTGATCCCGCAAGAAAATCCAGACTTCTCGCCCATCGCAACAGAGTTGATAAATCTTGCGGTGTAGCATATGTTGCTTCTCCTGAGCAAATGACTCTTAAAAACTGCATTTTGAGACTGCGATTCCCTAGATTTTGGGGTTGCAGGATTACTCATTTGATTTTCCTACCGAAAATCGCTAGCTTTGATACAAGGTGTCTACTCATATCCCTAAACTAACGTGAGAACGAGCGGAAAGGGTTCTAGCTGAAGACAGGCTTTTGCTTAAGGAATAAAACGGGGGAGCCTGTTTATTTAGAAGGAGGGTTGCGATCGCAATCATTCATTCAAGGTGGGGAAAGGTCAAAGCGGCTCGATTCGATAGATTGCAGGGGTTGAATCAAAGCAGCGGCTGGGCAGAGGGGTGAAGGGCACAATCAAATCGGCATTGGTCAGGATCTTGAAGTGGGGCATCGATAAATCTAGCCATTGTGCAAAGCGTTCCTATAAGTTTGTAAGCCTTTCAAGGTCTTGCTAGGTTAGCTACCTTATAAGTATCGAATTGTACCAACTATTCTAACCATTGTTAAGCAGGATGACTCAATGGATTGATAAATTTTGAGCAAAGAAGATGCTTAAGGAAGCCAACGAGGATGAAACCCAGGCATGGGCAGCGCCTCAGGCTGGACTTTAGCAGTTAAATCTCCAGTGAGGGGCAAGAACCAGAGACGGCTGTTAACCATTGGTTTGCTGTCAAGCGATCGAGCCTCGCCATTCGTCTGATCAAAAATCAGCGCTAACCCGTCGGGAGCAAGGCTGAGCTGAATGTCGCGCTGTTTGGGCAACAGCACCATCGGATACAGAGCACGTTCTGCGCCGCCTTGAGTAACAGCAGTTTTGAGGTCTATCGCGGCAATGTAAGGTTGTTCTTGATAGGTGGCACCGGGAATAAGGTTTGTCAGCAGACAATAGAGAATCTGCTCAGTGGGGTCAAACTGAGCACTGACGATCGAGCCTGTCGTTTTAAAGATTTCTTTTGAGTCGCCCTGATTGGTCACAAGAAACAGCGATCGAGTGTAATCGGTGTTAAATTTCACCATCGCAGCACTGGAGCCATCTTTAGAGAAACTTAGTACCATACCAAATTTGGGCAGAAAGTCTAGAGGGTCAGCTTGGGGCTGTAGAGGAATGAGGGCAAGTCCTTGTCCTTGAGCGATCGCCAAAGATGAACTATCCGGTGTAATCAGAAATTCACCGCCAGGTTGCTTGTTATCTAAAGGCTGAGGCTGAGAGCCTTGACGAATCATCCACGGTCCAAAGTTATTGGGATTTTTGCGGTTAACTCGCTGCACCACAATGACGGTTCCATCGGCAGATAAGTCAAACTTGAGATTCTGATAATTCTGATTGTCAAGGACTAGATCGACTTGTCCTGACGACTGAGTCGGTGAAGGCTGGGCTGGGTTAAAAAACTCCCAGTCAGATTTTTGGGCATCACCCAGTTGAGCCGGAGCCTCGATCGAGATTCCAGTGGTGACGGTGTAGAGTTTTTGATCCACTAACGATTGAGACTGATCGGCACGATCGATGGCAGAAAAAAGAATGCGATCGCTTTGGGTATAAGGCTTAAAGTCCATCACCACCAGATTTTGGGGAGTCAGGATCTTTTTCTCCTGCTTTGTCAAATTGAAGAGAATGAGCCGTCCTGCTTCGTCTCGATCCACTCCAATGTAGGCAAAGGCACGATCGCGACTCTGAAAGCTTCCGACAAATGGCTGGAGACTGGCGCGATTGCTGCCTTCTTGGGTAAAGCGGTCTTGAGCATTTTGCAGCTTGACTTTAAAGGACGTGCCGTAAGGAGCAGGGGTATTCAGGGTGTAAGCCATTCGTCGCCCTGCCCAGCTTGTTTTTCCGGGTAAGGGTGGCTCGATTTGTAGATTTTGCTCAACGCTGCTGTGATCCATCGGGCGGCTGAATGTAAAGACAAAGGCACTGTCGTCTGCGCCAACCTGCTTGTTTTGCCAGGTAAAATCACGGACTCGTGGAGCACTGCGATCGCCGTTCAACACCAGCAGCCCAATCAACACACTCAAAATCAGGATGACTGCTAGAGCGACCCGATCGAGCGGTTGAGGAAATGACTTGGATGGAGCGGCTGGCGTTGTTTGCATACTAAATCTTGCTTGGAGATTGAGGAATCAGACCTTAGTATAAAACGTGTGAAAGATGGGCAACCGAGTTTTTAATTACTGCAAATCGTTTTCAGGAAGAGTCAATCCGAACCGTTCTTGAAGAGCATGAATGACTTCTTCGCCAGATTCTTGATCGAGAATTTTGAGATCTTCCTCGGTGTAATTCATCAAATCTCCGATCGTTTGAATTTGAGTTCGTTTGAGAGAGCCGAGTGTCTTCATCGAAAGGTGAAGATCTTCAATGGGTGTGCGATCGAGAGAGTCATTCATATGCTAAAAAAGTCCGGTGAAAAAAGTTTTACTTTCTAGTGTAGGACTTTCCGAGTGTTTGCCCAGTGCTTCATCAAGCTCTGAAGATGAGGGATAAATCGAATTTATGCGGGAACTCTAGGACTGGATCGCGCTCCACAAAGCGAGTCAGCAAGCCTCAACTGCCCCGTTCTAAGAAATTTCCTTATGAATTTAGAGTCAGCCGCACCAGAGCCTTCTAATCACCCAACGCCTGAAATTTCATTAGCAGATCCTCAAGGTGTTGACTCATCTTCAGAAAAGCAAGCCTTTTGGAGCGATCAGGATCAAGATCACGATGAGGGCGGTGCAGCAAAAGCGCAAACGTTAATGCTGAACGGCTACCCAATTCCTGAAGCTGAGTTTCCGCATTTATCGACGATCGAGAGAAAGCTGAAATATGTTCAAGGTATCTCACAAAGCAGACAAGTCTATTTGATCACTAATCTGCTGCAAGATATCTCACAAATGCTGTTGCAATCTCAAAACGTGTGGACCATTGGGCGAAATCGAGGAGCGGCTTTATGTCTTGGCGATCGTAAATTATCTCGCCGTCATGCTGTCATTCTCTACGATGCTGAAGGATTTCATCTCATCGACCTCAACAGCATGAACGGCTCTTATGTCAATGGCGATAGAGTTCAGCAACGTCATCATTTGAAGGATGGCGATCGAGTTTGTCTAGGAAGTATCGAGTTCTTCTTTTTTATGAGTCAGCAGAGACACTCTTTAGAGCCGATTCACCCAGAAGTGCTGTCTCGCCTGCAAAACTTAAAATCTCGCTCAACCCCTTTTGCTGACTATTCAGAACAACAGCAGAAACCTAAGATTTAAATATCAAATTTATATGAATGATTGGGATAGATGGCGGGTTTACCCAATAGCAGAGAGACGTTCCACTGGAACGTCTCTACAGAGGTTTTCTAAATTAACAACGGGCTGAAACCGTGTTTGACAGATGCCTCACCGATTTGCTGCATCTTCTCAACGGTAATATGATTGCGTCCCCAAGAGAAATTAGTGTGCAACTTCTCAAACTCTAGCAGCATCGACTCGGCAAAGCAGGCAAAGAGTTGACGCGCAGGCACATCCATATTGACAATGCTCATGATTCGCCAATCAATATCCAGCGAATGTTCCACAATGCCGCCATTGAGAACATGGACACCGGGATACTGCACCTTCGTCCCCAAGTTTTTGGGATAGCCACCGTCGATCAGCAAGCAAGGCTGCTTGAGAATGGCTGGATTGATCTCGACGCCTTTGGGCATACTGGCAACCCAGACGATGATGTCTGCTTGAGGTAGTGCCTCTTCTAAGCCCATGATTTTACCGCGACCCAGCTCGGTTTGCAGGTCTTTTAGGCGTTCTTGATTGCGAGCAATCAACAGCAATTCGGCAACATCGGCACGTTTGTCTAACCAGCGACACACCGCACTGCCGATATCGCCTGTCGCTCCACAAATGGCAACCGTTGCTTTAGACAAGTCAATCCCCAACTGTTTTGAGGCTTGCTCAACTTGACGACAGATAATGTAAGCCGTATGCGTGTTGCCCGTGGTAAAGCGCTCAAACTCCAGCATGACATTGCGGACTTGGCGAATCTGACTCAAGTTGAAGTTTTCAAAAATAATCGATGAAAATCCACCTAAAGCGGTGATGTTAATGCCGTGCTTTTGGGCGTGTGCCATCGCGTTAATAATTTTGCGGGTAGCTGCCTTGATGCGACGGGTCGCTAACATTTCTGGCAGAAAACAAGACTCGACGTATCTGCCTTCGATCTGTTGCCCAGTAATGCTGGTGACAGTGATGTTGTCAACAATTTGCGGAGGAGCGCTGCACCAAAAATCCAACCCTTGGTCGGCATATTCAGGATAGCCCAACTCTCTAGCAACCGATTGAGCGTGCTCTAAACTCGTGAGATGACCAATTAAACCAAACATCGACAAATATTATGTAGCCTGCGGGTGAGGCTGAGATGAGGTGGATATTGATGAAGGGATGAGAAGTCAGGAAGCGATTTCAGTAAAACAGCATCCTGACCTCTGAAACCTTTAGACGGTTGCTAGTCCGTAGGCTGACATTCGCATGATGTCGCGGGTAGTGAACCCGATGTTATTGAGCGCTTCGCCATATTGGATCATGAAGTCTTCAACGAGGGCTTCTCGCTCCATGCCAAGGACTTTAGCGTCGGCATCGACTTGATTGAGCATTTTCCAGACGATCGGCAGGTTCGCCCGATTGGCTTCTTCAAGTTCGGCTTTTGAGGTTTCAAAGTTTGCTTTGAGCCACTCTTCACCAAAGTTGAGGTGCAGATATTCTTCTTTGACTACGCCTTCGGTGATTTTGCGGGCGAAGTCATCGGCGACGGGAATATAGATGTTGTAGGCAGCGATCGCGAAGCACTCAATGATCAAAGACTGAATCAGAAGACAGGTGACAATCTTGTTTTCTGCTGCTGCCGTTTGAAAATTCTCGTGTAGCGGCGAGAAGAACTGGCGGGCAAACTCCAGATCTGGAGTCACTTTAAGGTTGCGACCACAGGCTTCAAACCCTTTTTTGTGACGGCTCTCCATTTTTGCCAAGCCGACGAGCTGATCTTTTTGGTCAGGCAGCAACCCGCCCAGACTGTGATAGTTTTCGTGTGCCTCTTGTTCGCCTTCGATCACGATCGCGTTGATGCGACTATAAGCGTCTTTATAGGTTTCGCTGTGGAAGTCAAGGTCTTGAATCGCCTCAAGTTGGGGCATAGATCAGTAGTCTCCTGGTCATGAATACGTCGTCACAAATCGGTCTGGGTGCTGTGAGGGGTCTAAAAAAAGGTTGCCCAACGCGGTGCGCCCAATCTACACTTTACCGTCTCTAGTCAAGGATGAAGATGAGAATCGTTAAATTCTGCTCCATTTTGTACAGTTGAGGGCTAAAATGCCAGACTTTTAACTCTGAGTCGTTCAGCGTTAGTGTAGCCTGTGAAGATGCGTTTTCCTATAGAGAAATCCTTCGCTTGTTTTATTCACTGAAGCTTATGCTGCCAGGAAGTTCCGATCGTCAGTCCCTCAACACCCAATCAAGGGTCAAACCTCATTCCTCCGACCCAGATAAACTCTTGAATCTAATTAGTTTAGTCTTGCTGCTAATTGGGGCAGGGTTAGTGCTATTGCCTCTGGGCGTTGTGGTGATGACTTCATTTAGGTCAGAGACGGGGGGCTGGTCGTGGGAGAATTATCGGCAGGCTTGGCAGCGAGGCGGCTTTTTGCTGGCGTTTGCAAACTCGACATTTGTAGCGCTGGCGGTGACGGCATTCCAGATTGTCACGTCAGCATTGGCGGGTTATGCGCTGACGCGGCTCAAGTTTCGAGGCAAGCAGGGGTTATTGCTGATTATTTTGACGACGCTGGTAATTCCGTTTCAAATTTTGGTGATTCCGATTTTTTTGGTTTTGAAATGGGGACATTTGATTAATACTTACGGGGCGTTGATTTTGCCGACAGCGGTGAATGGATTCGGAATTTTTCTACTCAAGCAGTTCTTTCAAACGATTCCGATCGAGCTTGAAGAAGCCGCGATGCTCGATGGCGCAAATCGATTACAAATTCTCTGGCGAGTGATGTTGCCATTGGCGCGTCCTGCGTTAGTAACGCTGTTTCTGTTTACGTTTATCGGCGAGTGGAACGATTTGTTTAAACCACTCGTGTTTACTACACGTCCAGAATTACAGACCGTGCAACTAGCACTGGCAGGATTTCAGGAGCAGTTCACCAACGACTGGACGCTGATGATGGCGGCGGTTGTGATTGCTACCACTCCGGTGGTTGGGTTGTTTTTGTTAGGTCAGCGTCAGTTAATTCGCGGCATTGCAACCACTGGAATTAAGAATTAACAGATGAGAAAAATAGGAATTGGCTTGATATTAGTGTCGTTTTTGCCTTGGATTGCTGTAGCAGCTTTGCCTTTTTTGGCATTATCGATCGGGCAAAAAGCAGTTCTCATTCCCATCTTGATAGGAAGTGCTGAAGTGATCTTTTGGATCGGCATTTTGGTCGTTGGCAAAGAGGTTGCTGAACGATATCGACGCTGGTTAAATCCGCGTTATTTGTGGGAGAGAATTCGACAACGGTTTCGCTAATGAATGACAGTGAATTATTCCCAGGTGCCAACTTCGGATAATTGCTGGTCATCCTCTAATTGCAGGCGAATTGTACGCGAAAAGCCTTCACCTTTGGGATCACCCAGACAGAACTCGATCGAGTTACTTGTCAATCCATTAAGACAGCTTAAGAGCGTTCTTAAATGGGGAGAACTGGCTCCGGTATCGACATACACTCGATCGGACAGCGTATTAATCCGTTTCCAAGTCGTGTAGAGTTTGGCGATCGCTTGCTCTAGCTGCGCGGCTTGACTGACTAATTCTGCGGTCGAATTGAGACAGCCGAGACGGAGCGCTTCTTCAAGTGCCAGTTCCAAATCTAAGGAGTCGTTGCTCAATGCTTGAACATGAGTCGCCGCTTCTAAATAGCGCGTTAGATATCGAGCTTCTGACGTGACTTGCTTGAGCGTATCGACATCGGGATTTTGAGCCACCGTGTCTCGAATAGAGACTTGATGAGACTCTGGCAGCTTTTCTAATTGTCTGACCAACGGAGCCAAATAGCGAGTCGGGATCGTTTGATCGGCAGCTTTTTCGCGCACTTCAACAGGCAGCAAATCAGAAGTCATTGCCGTCCAGTCATCTGAGAGTTGCCGGACTTCTCGGCGCGTGATGCGATCGCCTTTTCGGGCTGTGTCTCCGATCATTTGCTGCACTTCGGGGGCGGCTTGAGCCGTTTCGACAAACGCTCGTTTCGTGAACTGATTTACGTCTTCAGGTTCTAAACAGCCGCTCTCTAACAGCGTGTCGGCACTGTTGGCTAACTCGATTAAGCTATATGCCTGACTTTTGCTGATTTCGCGATCTTTGAGCCAGTTGAGAAAGCCAACACCTCGCCCTTCGCCGCGTTTTTTTTCACGATCGCGCACAGTTTTGAGAATGCGTCCGCGCCAGATATCGGTTTGCAGGTCAACGCGATCGCACACCTGCCATGCCTTCTCAATCTGCTGCTGAAAGTCGAGGTCTAAAATCTGCTCGTCTTCGGGGTCAGGCAACTGAAAGCCGAGATCTAAAAGCGTCTCTGAGTCAGACGGAGCAAGGTTTGCCGGAAATTGAGGAGCTTGAACCATCGGGATGCTTGAATGACAGCCGAATCATTATTGCACATCTGTCTTTGTTCATCGGACGATCGCGTTCCACACGAACGCAATCACAAAAACGCTGAGAGCGGCAATGCCAATCACCAGCGCTAGAAACCCAAACAGCAACAGCAACACAAATCCTTGGCTTACCTTTTTTTGATGCTGAGGTGAATCAAGGTGAGCTTCTAACAGACGGACATTTTTGCTGTTGGCTTTCCAAGTGACATCAAACAAATCACCCGCTACCGGGACAGATCCAATCACGGTGTCAAACACCAAATTTGAAACCATCCGCGTCACGGTCGATCGCGGCAACCCCAAACGAGCCGATTCCCACACAATGTAGACCGAAAACGCCGCCATCACTAAATCTCCACCACCGGGAAGTAAGCCCACGATCGGGTCAATTCCAATCCGATAAGGGGTGCCGGGAATCGGGATGGCATTGTCTAAGATGTGAGCCAGTGATCGTAACCGATGTAGTGCCGACGATCGGGTATCCGTCTTCATAGATGCTCAGAAGATAATTCGTTTTTAGCATACTTGAACTGTGTTGAATAAACTACTCCTAGCTGCTGCGCTGAACTAGGAGTTTTTGACGCGTTACTTTATACCCCGGTGCTCTCTTGACCCAAGCAAGTCAGAGGACAGTTACCAGACTGCTGCGACCCAGACACCGTGCCAGAAGTCGGAGAACTGGACGAGTTAGAAACGTTTGTTGCCTCAAAAAAACAAAATCTGGATCGCCATTATTTAGCTCGACTTTATCTCTCAGTCAGTAGGGATAGACTCGGTGCTCCGGGCGGGGTTTGCTCGTAGTGGGTTTAGGGTAGATGACAAATAATCCCATCTCTCGCATCAACCGTTGGACGCGCTTGCGGTTCAATTATGGTGTAGCCAGACTGCTCTTTAGTCGCTGAAACGATCAAGCTTTAACATCAATCCAGGCAGGATGCCTTCACCGGATATGGCAACTGGAAGATTCAAAACTTCGACGGGGTAACTAACCCGATAGATTTCTACTTGCTGATCTTGAGGATTGAACAGCCAACCCAACTGCACCCCATTGTCTAGATATTCTTGCATCTTGTTTTGCAAGTCTGGAAGATGGTCAGTTGCCGATCGCAGTTCTATTACAAAGTCGGGCGCGATCGGAGGAAACTTGCGGCGCTGAGTCGGGGTCAAAGCTTCCCATCTGCCGCGCTGAATCCAAGTGGCATCGGGCGACCGATTCGCTCCGTTTGGGAGTTTAAAGACAGTGGAAGAACTGAAGACGAATCCTAGACCTGTTTGCCGATTCCAGATACCCAAATCAATGATGAAGTCAGCCTCTCGTCTGCCGCTTTCTCCTCCTACGGGGGGCATAACGATCAGTTCTCCTGTTTGAGTGCGTTCAAAGCGAAAGTTTTGGTTGCGACGACACAATTCATAGAACTGATCGTCCGTCAGGTTCACCGTGTCTAGATTTAAGGTCAAAGCATCCATGATTTTTCGTGCTTTAGTCTGATAAGAATCTAAATGACCTAATCGTTGATGCCTAAATGCTTTTTAATTTGCTTGACCGAGAGATACATCTCATATGAGCGGTGATACATGGCAGCCGCTCTAAGAAAAACCTTGTGTTCGATCGCGGGGTAGCCTGAGACGGTCTGTCCACGAGGCACGTCTTTTAGAACGCCCGCTTTGGCAGAGGCAACTGAGCCGTCTCCCATTTTGGCATTATTGCCAACGCCGACCTGCCCAGCAAGAATGACGCGATCGCCGATTTGAGTGCCGCCTGCAAGTCCGCACCCGGAGGCAAACGCGCAGGCTTCTCCAACTTTTACGCCGTGACCGATCTGCACCAGGTTATCAATTTTGGTGTTGCGACCGATGCGAGTCTCACCCACTGCGGGGCGATCGACCGCAGAATTGCAGCCCACTTCAACGCCATCTTCGAGCACGGTGCAGCCAGACTGCTCCATCTTGAGCCAGCCCTCGCGAGTCGGCACAAACCCAAACCCTTCGGAGCCGATGACCGCACCACAGTGAATTACACAGTCCGCCCCGATGCGAGTGCGCTCTTGAATCGAGCAATTTGCGTGTAAGACAGTACGATCGCCAATCTGCACGTCAGGATAAATCACAACATTAGGATGAATGACCGCACCCGCGCCGATTTTCGCCCCAGATTGAATGACGACATTTGCCCCGATCGAGACCTCTTCGGCAATCTGGACACTGGGATCGATGACTGCCGTGGGGTGAATCACAGGCGCAGGTTTAAATGGCTGATAGTAAAGCGCGATCGTTTGAGCAAAAGCGAGTCGCGGATGGTGAACCGCTACCCAGGCAATGCCACGAGCGTCAGCTTTAGCGTGTAGGTCTTCGTTGGGCGGAAGGATAAGAGCACTTGCGGCAGTCGAGCCGATCAACACAGCAAACTTATTGCTTTCTGCATAGCTGATCGTGTTGGGAGTCGCGTCGTCGATCGCTGCAACGCCCTCAATCTCAGGATCGTTATCTGAGTCGAGAGTCAAACTATGAGCCACGACCGAAGAGCCAAGTTTCTCAATGATTTCGCTAAACTTCATCACAAATGCAGTGGAATTGACGATCATTCACCCTACACCTTATCTTCGGTACGCTTCAAGAAGGCAGCACACTCAACATGGGCAGTTTGCGGAAAGAAGTCAGCAGGTTGGACACGCTGAAGCTCATATTCGCCATCGGCGCAGAAGAGTTTGAGGTCACGGGCAAGCGTCGCCGGATTGCAGCTTACATACACGATACGCTCCGGTTTCATGAGGCGAAGTGTCTCGATCACCGAGCTATCGCAGCCTTTGCGCGGCGGATCTAAAAGGACGATATCAGGTTCGATCTCTAAGGCAGGTAAACCCGTCTCGACCGTTCCGGTGAGGAAGGTAACATTTTCGAGCTGATTGAGTTCGGCGTTGCGGCAGGCTTGCTCGACGGCTTCGGGCTGCACTTCTAACCCGATCGCGGTCTTGACTCGTTTGGCGATCGGCAAGGTCAAGGTGCCAATACCGCTATAGGCATCTACAAAAGTCTCGGTGCCTTTCAGATCTAACTGATCTAAAATCACTTTCATCAGAGCTTCGGCTTGCTCAGTGTGCACCTGAAAGAACGTGTCAGGAAGAATTTGCAGCTTTAAACCTAAAAATCGCTCGTGTAAGTGAGGTTGACCTGCAATGCAGCGGGTTTCTTTGCCAAAGATGCCATTGGTTTTGGCACCATTCACGTTTAAAGAGACTCCGACGAGGTTGGGATAGCGATCGAGCCAGTCTTGAGCCTGATCATTCAACCCCACCAAGTTCGCATCTTTGCACACAAGGGTTAGCAATATCTCTCCGGTGTGTCGTCCGATTCTCAAGCTCAGGTGACGCACTTTGCCACGATGAAGCTTTTCGTCATAGATGCCCCAGCCGCGTTTTTGAATGTCTAACTTGACTTCTGCTAACAACGGATTCAATCGCGGGTCTTGAATCGGACATTGATTGAGGTTGATGAGCTGGTGACTGCCCTTCTGATAATATCCGGCTTGCACCTGTCCAGTCGCAGAGCGGGTGAGTGGGTAAGTCACCTTGTTTCGGTAGGCTAACGGCTCTGAGACATTCAGCACCGCATCGACCGCTACGCCTTTAAACCCGCCGATTCGCTCTAGCGCTTGGACGATTTGATTGCGTTTTGCCTCAAGCTGATAGTCATAATCGACGTGTTGCCACTGACAGCCGCCACACTTATCGGCAACGATGCAACTTGGTCTAATGCGGTGAGGAGAGCGTTCTAGAAGCTCATGAACTTTGCCATTGGCGTAAGTCGGCTTGGTGCGAATGAGACGAACGATCGCGCGATCGCCCGTGACAGTATCGGGAACGAAGACGACGCGCTCTCCGAATCGACCAACGCCATCTCCGCCATCGGTAATGTCGGTTATGTCAACTTCGACCAGTTCTCCTTGTCGCCATAAGTCAGTCACGGGCGAGATTGATTCTAGGTCAGAAGGCAGTTGTGGATCGGAAATGGTCACAGAGAATATTCCTGGTCTAACGTGAACGGATTCCTATTCTCGCTTCTCTAATCGACATATAACCGAACTCGCTGAAGTCTTGCAATTTATCGCAACGATCAAGCAAAAAAATTCGGTCAATCTGCTTGCGACACTGCAAATATTTTATCAAACCAGATCTCTCGGTAGTTTCGCAATAAATGCGATTTCTCTAGCATGTCTACGTAGTATTAGGTAGGCTGTTGAGATTTCTTTACAAAATTGAGCTTCGGTTATGATTATGGACACTTCTAAACGTTAAAATAACCGAGCTAACTAAGTTTCCGGTAGACCAAAAAATACGTGCAAGTTTATTCCATCCCGTCCGATTCGTTTCCAGTAGTAGACCCTTCTCTACAATCAGGTGAGCTTCCCTTTACCCTCAAAGATGTCCGATCGGCGATTCCAGACTCTTGTTTTGTGCCATCGACCTGGCGATCGCTCTCCTACTTTTTTCTTGATCTCGGAATCATTGCAGGGTTGTATGCCCTAGCCGCTTATCTCGATTCCTGGTGGTTTTACCCGATCTTCTGGTTCGCTCAAGGCACGATGTTTTGGGCGCTTTTTGTGGTCGGGCACGACTGCGGACACGGCTCATTCTCAAAGCACAAATGGCTCAATAATCTGGTCGGTCACCTGTCGCACACGCCAATTTTGGTGCCCTTTCACGGTTGGCGCATCAGCCACCGCACTCACCACGCCAACACAGGCAATATCGAGACGGACGAAAGCTGGTATCCAGTGACTGAAAGCCAATATGAGCAGATGGGTTATGTAGAGAAACTAGCGCGCTTTTATCTGCCGCTGTTGGCATATCCGCTCTATCTGTTTCGTCGCTCTCCTGGCAAACAAGGCTCTCACTTTATGCCCAGCAGCCCCATCTTCAAGCCATCAGAACGGAACGGTGTGATCACCAGCACGGTTTGCCTGATTCTGATGATCGGCTTTTTGAGCGTCTTAACCTACCAGCACGGGTTGCTGTTTTTGGTGAAATATTATCTGATGGGCTATGTCGGATTTGTCGTCTGGTTGGATCTGGTAACCTTTCTCCATCACACCGAAGACGATATTCCCTGGTATCGCGGCGACGACTGGTATTTCTTGAAAGGCGCATTGTCTACGATCGATCGTGACTATGGCATCTTCAACCCGATTCATCATGACATCGGCACTCATGTGGCACACCACATTTTCTCGAATATGCCTCACTATCATCTCAAGACCGCAACTGAGGCGATCAAGCCAGTGTTGGGCGGCTACTATCGCAAATCGAGCGAACCGATCTGGAAAGGGTTTTTCCGATCTTATCTGGCGTGTCATTTCGTTTCAGATAACGGCTCAAAGATTTACTATCAGTCTCCGACCAATCCGCAAAACTAATCCATAACTCGTTTTGTTTGAAGCGATCGTTCTTTGGCTGGAGCGATCGCTTTTTATGTTGAATCTACGAAACAGACGGCTGCTCCTCTGCACCTTCACCGCTCACATATTGACTGGGATGAAAATAATCGTAGATCTGCTGTGCCAAACGCGGACCCACTCCGGGAACTGTTTCCAATTGAGTAGGCGAGGCTTCTCGGATGTAATCGATCGAGCGAAAAGTCGCCAAAAGCTGCTTCTGTTTGTGATGCCCCAATCCGGGAATCTCATCGAGGCTCGATCGCCGCATCCGATCGCTGCGCTGCTGACGATGAAAACTCACCGCAAATCGGTGCGCCTCATCTCGCAATCGCCGCAATAACTGGACTCCAGGCTGGTCTGCCTCCGTGGTTAACGGCAGTGATTCACCCGGCAAGAAAATCTCTTCTCGCTGCTTGGCTAAACTCACTACTTTGACATCTTCTAGCAAATTCATCTCTCGCAGCACCGCTACCACGGCTGAAAGCTGCCCTTTGCCGCCATCAATCATCACCAAATCTGGAAAATCCGCGTAGGCAGATGTATGCGACTTCAACACTGAAGACTCGCTGCTCATCTGCTCACCCCTGGCTTTTGCCGCCGCATATTTACGAAAACGGCGACTAATCACCTCTGCCATACTCGCAAAGTCATCTGAGTGACCCGACATCACTTTGGGATTCTTGATTTTGTAGTGGCGATAGTGCTGTTTGGCAGGCAAGCCATCGACAAACACAACCTGAGAAGCCACGGCATCAGAGCCTTGAATGTGAGAAATGTCATAGCCTTCAATCCGACGTGGCAACTCTGGCAAGTCTAAAATCTCTGCCAAGTCGAGCGTGGCTTGAGCATTGCGATCGGCAAATCGCTGCGTTCTTGCCAATTCATATCCAGCGTTGCGCTCTACCATTTCCAGCAATTCTGCCTTCGTCTGGCGCTGAGGAGCGACGATCGACACTTTGCGTCCTTTTGACTGAGTGAGAAACTCCGCCAGCATCTCAGTCTCAGGTAACTCGTGCTGCACCAAAATCTCAGCCGGAATCTCAACTGGATCGACGCTCTGATAGTGTTCTTCTAACACTCGCTGCAAAATCGCTCCCGGTTCGCCTGATTGGGAGTCTGCCACAAATCCCAGTCGCCCCACTAAACGACCTGCCCGAATCTGAAAAAGCTGCACGCAGGAGTGCGTCTCGTCTGCTGCCAGGGCGATCGCGTCGCGTGAAATCGTGTCATCTGGTAGGGCGACTTTTTGTTCGGCACCCAGTGATTTGAGTCCGATAATCTGGTCGCGCAGACGAGCCGCGTGTTCAAAGTTAAGCGCTTCAGAGGCTTGCTCCATCTGAACTGCCAGCGTTTCTTCTAGCTCACTCGTCCGCCCCTGAAAGATCATCGCCACCTTCTGCACTGTCTTGCGATACTCCTCAGAGGTGATCATCGCCTGACACACCCCCGGACAGCGCCCAATATCATAATTGAGACAGGGACGGTCTTTGAACAACGGCTGAGGACGTTGACGGAGCGGGAAAATTCGCTTGACCAGATGCAGCGTTGTTCTCAGCGTGCGAGAGTCCACATAGGGACCGTAATAGCGATCGCGCTCTTTGCCCATCCGCCGTTTGCGCGTGATAAAAATGCGCGGATACTCCTCTGACCAGGTGATGCACAGATAGGGATATTTTTTGTCGTCCTTCAGCAACACATTGAAGTGGGGCTGGTGTTGCCGGATCAGGTTCGCCTCTAGCGCCAGCGCTTCGGCTTCAGTGTCGGTGACAATAAACTCGACTTCTACCACCTGGCGAAGCATCAAGGCAATTCGAGGTCGGGTGTCGTGCCCATTGAAGTAAGACCGGATGCGCGATCGCAGCCGTTTTGATTTACCGATATAGAGAATCTGATCGCTACTGTCGCGCATGTAGTAGACTCCCGGTTCTTGGGGAATCTCTTTAATACGTCCTTCGAGCCGATCGGGGTCTTGAATTAAAGGAACTGTTTTGTTCGTTAATGTCACAGTGATTTGGCGAATTGATAGCCGTTTCAGATTTGATTGTGGCGATCGAGCGGTCTTAGTTAGTGAGTTGAATCGACTTAAAACTGCCTTTGGTTTAAAGACTTCATCTTCATATTCACACCTTCATCTTAAATTTTAAACCACTAAACTCCCCAACTATCTCTCTTGTTTTTCCGTATTGGCTATATTCTAAGTATCAATTTTTACTTGCTACTACGCACTTACATGGAAATAGATGAGTTCGAGACTCAAACTTACGACAAATTAGAGACTGCGCTTAACCAGTTGCAAACCGCGACATTGTTGCTCTCTGCGCTAGAGATGCAAATTTCAGAATCAGGAAATACTGTAAAAGACCTCAGTAGAGTAATTGAAACGTTCATCACCAGTAAGAGAGATAACGCTAGTGGTTCTCGTCCCACTTGAGGGACGCAAGCTGATATAAACCAAATGAGGGAAGTCTACGAGTAACGGAACGCGATATGCAACTTTCTTGAAACATCCACATGCTCTCACCCTAGCCCTCTCCTATCGGAAGCTACTGTGTACACACAAGTCTTCTGATCCCGTCATCGCCGAGATCTTCGCCCCCTAAATCCCCCAGTCTGGCAGGGCTAATTAGTTGTCACCAGATAAAATCTACAAGCTTGAGTCTTCGTTCAGCATCAGAATGATGCCTTAACGCAAGATAAAGGGTAAAGATTTTCTTTCTCGACCTTAAATTAGCCCTGCCAGTCTGGGGGACTTTGAGATAAAACGAGGTTTTAGAGGTCAAGCCATTTATCTCGTTCAAAGTCCCCCAATTTTGATGAGTCACTGCGTTGGGCGGGTTCCCCGACTTAAAGCAAGTGACGTAGAGAATTTAGGGGCATAAGCCGACTCAAACGAAGCTATGAGGACTTGTATGTACACGGTAGCCTATCGGGAGAGGGAACTGGAACTGCCCGAAAGCTCTTCTCCTTGGGGAAAAGGGTTGTCAGGGCTTCGCCCCAAAGAGGAGGGCAAATTAGCTGCACCTCGTGTAACGGAAGAATTCACCTACTCCTAGCTTCTTCAAACGACACTTGATGCAGGCAAAAATCTATTGAGAGGACTTTGCAAGCTCTTCGCGAATCACCTCAGTCAACTGTGAAAGTCGGATCGGCTTCACTAAATAGCGACAGGCACCGAGATCAAGAGCGCGCTGCTGATCTCGCTGAAAGGCATAGGCTGACACTACGATCGTCGGAATCTGCTTCCAATCATCTCGTTGTTGCAGTTGTTCTAGCAATGCATAGCCATCGATCGTCGGTAGTTTTAGATCTAACAAAATAATTTGAGGGCAAAACTGCTCTATTGTCGCGGCAAGCTGAGTGCCCTCTTCTAGCCCAAACACATCAAACCCACAATAGATCAGATAATCACTCATCAAACGTCGATTGGATTCATTGTCTTCAATGAGAAGAATTCTGATCGGAGAGTCTGAGTCAGAGTCATTTAGTGTTGTCATCGCGTGGCACCCTTAGTTGACTATATTCTCGGTCAACCGTGAGGACTATCGGGAGCGATCGCGGAAGAATCGAGATAATTCTGCTAAAGCCTGTATAAAATTTTACATTTTCAGATGCTCAGAAGCAAATTTATCTAAACTTGCTGAAGTTTCACTTTAAAAGGATTCAGCTTTTTGTCAAAAGTTCTTCAGGATCGCCGCGATTGCTGGATGTGACGATCGCTTTCTGTGGTAAGAGACCTCGCGGACAGCAGGGTGTTTAAGAATGGCGATCCCAGCTTCGAGAGTAGCGATCGGCAAATGTTTTGATTCTGCTCAACCAAAGTTGAGTCTGAGCGCGACCATGCCCACTAGCACCACTAAGCCGAGCGACTGACGGAAGTAGTTAACCCCCTCAAATAGTTCCTGCCATGCCCAAGTAAACAGCGCGCCGAATGCTACTAGATTCAATCCTGTGTGGAGGTTGCCACTTGGAAGTATGAATTGAAGCAAGGTCGCTGCCAGCCAAACCAGAATTGGTAAATTTGGCATTTGAGCAATTACAATCTTGCCTTCACGGTCTCGAAACGTGCGATCGAACAACGTGGTTCTCTTCACTTCAAGGTTCTCTGGATTTTGCTTCAATTTAGACTGCCCCATATAAATGCTACTGAAAAATTATGCTAGCGCGGTTCTGCTCACTCAACGCCTGACTAAAGTTGGAGATTGTCAAGGCGATCGCGACTCCAACCCAAATCAGTACCAGTGATGAAAACTCTGTAGCCTTTATAGAAGTTCGAGAACCCACAAAACCCACCTACTTCAGCCGTGGGGTGCTGCTAGGGGATGGTTTGGGCTTTTCTTTAACTTGTTTCCAGTCAGAGAGGGGACGATCGAGCGCGTTCTGAAACTCGATCGACACCTGCAACACTGCTAGATCTTGAGTAGGATTTTCTACCGGGTCAGCGAGTGCATAGAGAAACTGACGATTAAAATTCGGTTTGCCCAAAATCAGTCGATGGGTTTGATTGCTGGTCTTTGCCTCGATCGTCGCAAAAGGCGGCTCTAACCCAAACTCAGCCTTGCGAGAAATCGGAGTCGGGAGGCTACGATCGCTCGTTGCAGTTGCCATCAAATTTAGCAAAAATGCCACCGTTGCTTCATCAGCCGTCGTTTTTTGAGGTGCGATCATCTGCCAAGACGACGTTTTTTTAAGTCCAGCTTGCCCCGCCGGAATTGCCATCGGAATTTGCTCAAATTTCAGCGTTTGTTTCAGAGTTTGAATCGTAAAGGATTGAACATCGTCTTCCTTGAGCGCAAAGATAGATTTGCTGTCGGTCTTGGCGGCTGGCGGCTGAGACTCTTTTCTCAACTCAGAAAAATAGACGAATCCCCCTAAAAGAACGGCACTAAACAGCAGAATTAATGGGAGTTTTTGAAGCTTCATAACGCTCAACGATCGCAGATTAAGAGAGAACACCGGACTTCTCAGAGTTCAATAGATCTCCTGCGTGAATCTGGACAGCCCTCCTCACGCAGTGGGGCAAGCCCTCGCCAACCCTTCTCCCTACGGATAAGGGAGCTAAAACCTCTTGTTCCCTCTCCTTGGGGAAAGGGCTAGGGTGAGAGCGTATTCGTACAGGAGGTCTAATTTTAAGCGCTGAGTCCTGCATCTGAGCCGATACCGTCAAAAGAGATTGGCTTGCGATCGTTTCCACGTTACGATCGTGAAGTGCTAACGTGCACTTATAAACGGTTCCAACCCAAAATTGCATGAGTCTGCTTACCTTACGATCGATTAAAAAAGACTTCGGCATTAAAGAATTGCTGAGAGATGCCAGCTTCACGGTTGAAGAAGGCGATAAGGTGGGGCTGATTGGCACCAACGGGTCGGGCAAATCAACGCTGCTTAAAATGATTGCGGGATTGGAGTCGATCGACGCGGGGCAACGGCTCGTTAATCCGAGTGCGCGATTGATTTATTTGCCCCAGCAGCCCGAAATTGATGAAAATCATACGGTGCTTGAGCAAGTGTTTGCCGATAGTGGCGAGCAGATGGCACTGGTGCGCGAATATGAAGAGCTTTCTGACAAATTAGCTCACGGGCAAGGCGACCAGAACCAAATTATGGCGCGGTTCTCTGAAGTGTCTGAAAAAATGGACTCGACCGGAGCCTGGGAACTGGAAACCAACGCCAAAATTATTCTCACCGAGCTAGGAATTGAAGATCTTAGCGCTCGAATTGGTGACCTCTCAGGCGGCTATCGAAAACGGATTGCTCTGGCTACGGCTTTGCTGTCTCAGCCCGATATGCTGCTGATGGATGAGCCGACTAACCACTTGGACGCGCTGTCAGTCGAATGGCTGCAAAGCTATCTCAATCGCTATCGAGGTGCGTTGTTGCTGATCACCCACGATCGCTATTTTCTCGATCGCGTCACTAATCGCATTTTAGAGATCGATCGCGGCGATCTCTTCGCCTACTCTGGCAACTATTCCTACTACTTAGAGAAAAAAGTCCTCGCCGAAGAGTCTGCCGCTAGCACACAGCGCAAACATCAGGGCGTGTTGCGTCGCGAATTGGAATGGCTGAGTCGCGGACCCAAAGCCCGAAGCACGAAGCAAAAAGCCCGCATCGATCGTGTTCATGAGATGCGCGATCGCGAGTTTAAACAAGACAACGGAAAAGTCGAGATTGCCACAGCAGGTCGGCGAATTGGCAAGAAAGTCATCGAAATCACGAATGTCTCAAAATCATTTGGAGATCGAGTTCTGATCAAAGATTTCACTTACGAATTTAGCCCGGACGATCGAGTTGGCATCATCGGTGCAAACGGTGCCGGAAAATCGACGCTGATGAATCTGGTGACAGGGCGATTGGCTCCCGACTCTGGCACGGTGGAGATTGGTAGCACGATTCACATCGGATATTTTGATCAGCATTCAGAAGATTTGCTCAACTCACTTAATCAAGATCAGCGAGTCATTGATTACCTCAAAGAAACCGCCGAATTAGTCACTTTGGCAGACGGGACGGTAATCACAGCGTCTCAGATGTTGGAGAAGTTTTTATTCCCCGGCAGTCAGCAATATTCGCCCATCCACAAACTGTCTGGAGGTGAAAAACGACGATTATTTTTGCTGCAAGTCTTGCTGAGTGCGCCCAACGTCTTAATTTTGGACGAGCCGACCAATGATTTAGATGTGCAAACGCTGGCGATTCTCGAAGAGTATTTAGAGGATTTTAATGGCTGTGTGATTGTGGTGTCGCACGATCGCTACTTTCTCGATCGCACCGTCAACACTATCTTTTCACTCGAACCGGGTGGCAACATCCGCCAATATCCTGGTAACTACTCAATTTATCTAGACTATAAAAAAGCCGAAGAAGACGCGGAAAAAATAGGCGCGACGAGTCAGAAATCTGTCAAACCAAGTGTTCAGCCTGCGGTAGCAACAGCGACCAAAACTCGAAAGCTTTCTTATAAAGAGAAGCGAGAGTTTGAAACATTGGAAGCTCAAATTCCGCAACTGGAAGCTGAGAAAGTCGAGATTGAGAAAACGCTGCATCGCAATCCGCCTGACGGTTTCTCGGCGGTGGAAAAACTTTCGGCGCGAATGGCAGAGTTGGAACGTGCGATCGAAACCTCGACAGAGCGCTGGCTCGAACTTGCGGAACTGGTCACTGAATAATTCGTTGAATGAGCGACAGCAAAACTTTGTCGCGAAATATCAACGAATTAGCCAGCGACTAGCGGTTGTGTTGAGGTGTCTTTTCATAGTCAAGCGCTCGATCGGGCACTTGACGCACCCTAATCTCTCTGTTAAGTTCAAAGTAATCAGTTTTCGAGCGACGCATTTTCATGTCTCACAACACATTTTTCTTTTTTTGGCGCGACGCGGTTCACTTGGGGTGAATGTCGTTCGTTGTGAGCGCCCCGGTGAACCGCAGATTAACCTCTGCGGTTTTTTAATGTCCTAATCTCTTCTTCCTCTCATGCTTCACCTTAGCTTCTGGCGATTTAGCTTTAATTTTGGAACACTCAGTTCTGGGTGAAGCGATCGTGCAACCGTTCGTCCCGCTCGGAACCCATCGGTTTCGGGCTTTTTTATTGTTTAGGAGTCATTCCATGAAAGATGCAAAGTTAGTCGTCAAGTCTGAGTCTCATCAAAATACGATCGTTCATCTCTCTGATCACGTCGCGATCGGGGGACAAAAAATCGTCATCATCGGCGGTCCTTGCACGGTCGAAAGCCTGACGCAAATGGAAACCGTCGCCCAACACCTACAGTTTGCTCCCGTACAGGCATTGCGGGGCGGTGTTTATAAACCTCGCACATCGCCCTACGCCTTTCAGGGGATGGGATTAGAGGGGCTAGAAATTTTGGCAGAGGTTCGCAAACGCTATGAGATGCCTATCGTCACCGAAGTGATGGCGATTTCGCAAATTGAAGAAATCGCCGCCTGTGCAGATATGCTGCAAATTGGCAGTCGCAATATGCAAAACTTTGATTTGCTGAAGGCGATCGGGCAGGCAAACAAGCCCGTTTTACTCAAACGAGGACTGGCTTCGACGATCGAAGAATTTGTAATGGCAGCCGAATACATCATGAGTTACGGCAACCCAAACGTCGTCTTGTGCGAACGCGGCATTCGCAGCTTTGACCCCTACACGCGCAACGTGCTGGATCTCGGAGCCGTCGTTGCTCTAAAACAAATTACTCACTTACCTGTGATCGTCGATCCCAGCCATGCTGCCGGGAAGCGCGAATTGATTGCCGATCTGTCTCGTGGCGCGATCGCCTGTGGTGCCGATGGTCTAATCATTGAGTGTCACCCAGAGCCTGATAAATCTGTCTCGGATGCCCGCCAAGCTCTGACTCTCGACGATATGGTGAATTTAGTTCGCAGTGTAAAACCCGTTGCCGAAGCGATCGGTCGTCAGGTTTATGAGATTCAACGCCCTCAGTTGGCGATCGCCTAAAAAAATGAGTTCGATGATTTTTCGCGCTGCGATTCTGCCCCGCCCGTGACTGAAAGTCCGGGCTAACAAAACGAAGTCCACTAAAGGGGACTAGCAGACGGTTCGAGGCGTTCAGTCCGTTGAAACGGACTTCGCACCGTTAGCCCGGACTTTCAGTCACGGGTGGGTGAACACCGAAACGAGAGTTCCCATTGAATTCACTCTAAAGATGAGAGATGAAACCAAAATGTCTGCTTCATCTCTCATTCTTAATTCCGTGTCCTTTCTAAATCACCGTACCATCCGCAATCAGTGCATTCTTCAATACCACCACGATGCCACTGCGAATATAAAAACCTAGATTTTCTCGATCGGCTTCTTCGACCCGATCTTTGTTGACGATGTGAACGTTGCAGCCGATGCGAGCGTTTTTGTCAATAATGGCGCGCCGGACTACCGAGTCTTTGCCGATTCCTAACGGGACTTGAGAATCATCACAAGCGAGTCCTGATTCCCGCTCGGCGTAGTCTTCATAGAAGTCAGCCCCCATGATCAGCGTGTCTTCGATCGTGGCTCCTCCCTCAATCCGCGATCGCACCCCTAATACCGAATGGCTAATTCGGCAGTCTTTGAGAACGCAGCCTTCGCCAATTAATGACTCCGTGATTTTGCAGTCTAAATATTTGCTAGGAGGCAAAAAGCGATGACGAGTGTAAATCGGAGCTTTGTCATCGTAAAAGCTAAACGGGGGATTTGGCTGTTGAGTCAGCGCTAAATTTGCCTCATAAAAGGCTTCGATCGTCCCGATGTCTGCCCAATAGTCGTTAAACAAGAACGCCTGAAGGTTATGCGTCTTGGCAGAATTTGGAATAATTTCTTTTCCAAAGTCGGTCTGATCGGGGTCTTGCCGCAACAGCTTCATCAATGCCTCTTTCTTAAAGACATAGATGCCCATTGAGGCAATGTAAGGGCTTTCCTTCGCTTGTTCAGGAGACAGCCCCAAAACGGTTGTGTCTACCTGCATCTCTCGCAGCGCGTCACCTTTGGGCTTTTCGCTAAAGTCGATGACTCGCCCCGCTTGATCGATCTTCATCAACCCAAACTCAGAAGCGTGACGCTCATCCATCGGCACGACTGAGAGAGTGACATCAGCCCCCGTTTCGCGGTGACGCTGCACAAATTTGCGATAGTCCATCCGATACAAGTGGTCGCCAGAGAGAATGAGATATTCGTCAACATCCCACTCTTGAAACAGCCACGAATATTGACGTACCGCGTCGGCAGTGCCTTGAAACCAGTTTGGATTTTCGGGAGTTTGTTGAGCAGCTAACACTTCAACAAAGCCATCGTTAAACCCAGACGAAAAGTTGTAGGCTCTGGTGAGGTGTCGGTTAAGGGAGGCAGAGTTAAATTGCGTGAGAACGTAGATTTTAAAGATTTCTGAGTTGATGCAATTACTAACTGGAATATCAATTAAGCGATATTTCCCAGCGAGGGGCACCGCAGGCTTTGCACGTTGCTTCGTTAATGGATAAAGGCGGGTTCCGGCTCCCCCACCTAAAATAATTGCTAAAACTTTTTTCACAAAGAAACCTCGTTGCTGCCACTTCAACTCCCATCAATAGTGTCTGTCTGTATGGTGCTGTTGACAAGGGGTAAAAGAAAGAAGATTGTCAAGTGGGGATCAACGGGAACAGAAGATAGTTCTTTTTCCCTGCTACTTTAGGGATAAAAAGGACGATCGCGCTGTGACTGACTCCATCGACCCCTCAGACCTCTTAGCTCGAACGTCGCTCTTTGCGCTTGCGGTTGAACTCAAAGCCCGCATGACTGGTTTCTCAGGGTGGGAAATGCCTGTGCAGTTTAGCGGCATCGGGCAAGAACATCAGGCGGTTCGCACGGCGGCGGGGATGTTTGATATCTCTCACATGGGTAAGTTTGCGCTCAAGGGTAAAGATGTTTTGAGCCAAATTCTGAATTTGGTGCCGTCTGATCTCAGTCGTTTGAAGAGGGGTGAGGCACAATATACCGTTTTGCTTAATTCGCAGGGCGGCATTATTGACGATCTAATTTTTTATTACCAAGGACTTGATTTGGATGGGGATCAACGGTGGATGATCATCGTCAATGCCGCCACAACGCTTAAAGATAAAACCTGGATTATCGACCATCTCGATCGCACTCAAATCAGCTTTGAAGACTACTCTATGTCTAAAGCGTTAGTTGCGGTGCAGGGACCTGACGCAGTTCGTCATCTGCAAGCGTTTGTTGATGCTGACCTCGCTCCGATTAAATCGTTTGGACATCTAGAGGCGAATATTTTAGGTCAGCCAAGCTTTCTGGCTCGCACAGGCTACACCGGAGAAGATGGATTTGAGGTGATGGTTGACCCAGAAGTCGCGATCGAGCTTTGGCGATCGCTCCTCGCCTCCGGTGTGACTCCTTGCGGGTTGGGTGCCCGTGACACTCTGCGACTAGAGGCGGCAATGGCGCTTTATGGGCAAGACATCGATGACACCACCACGCCTTTAGAAGCCGGATTAGGCTGGCTCGTGCATCTCGATACCAAAGGCGATTTTATCGGTCGATCGGTGCTTGAGCAGCAAAAAAAATCTGGTGTCACTAGACGGCTTGTTGGGCTGCAAATGCAGGGTCGCAACATTGCGCGTCATAACTACCCAGTGCTGCATGACGGTCAAAAAGTGGGCATCGTCACGAGCGGCACTCTCGCTCCGACAGTGGGATATCCGATCGCGCTGGCTTATGTTTCGATCGGGCTGGCTCAGATCGGTCAATCTCTCGAAGTCGAGATTCGAGGAAAACGCTATGGGGCGATCGTGGTCAAGCGTCCTTTCTATCGCGCCAACAAAACGTGAGTTCGAGAGTCTTTGCGCTTCGTTGTTCAACCGCCCTGGATTGAAAATCCGGGCTAACCGTGCGAAGTCCACTAAAGGGACTGAAATGAAATCTGGATTCAACCCGTTTCAACGGGTTTCGCACCGTTAGCCCAGACCTACAGTCACGGGCGGGGCAGAATCGCAGCGCGAAAACTCCCCGAACTCACGTCAACCGACAAAAAGCTCCTGAAGACCAGTCGGCTTTCAGGAGCTTTAATTAACAAACGGGACTGGCGCGGCTCGAACGCGCGACCTAGCGCTTCAGATTGGTGTGAGTTTCCCCACTCTCTGGACTATCCCTTCACCCTAAGCAGTCGCTCGTAGGTGGTGACCATCTAGTCTCTACACCTTCCTAAATGAAATGTCCATCTTTGTAAATCAGTCAATTCATCTAGGCTTGGCTCGGTATTTCCATGAAGTGCGACAGCAGATTGCTTAAAATCTTTGCCTCACCTTTTAGGGTTCACCGAGTTTGATCACATTCACGCGCAGAGTTTCCTCGACGGTGCCCAAATCGTTCAGGAGGCGCTCGCTCTATCCATCTGAGCTACAGCCCCAAACCAAGCGAATTATAACAGCCCAGCAAAAAAATGGGGCGCGATCGCCACCCCAAATCTCAATCAGCGTGACTCTGTGCTGTAATCTACAGATTTATAACGTGAATCCACGATCGGGAGATGTGAATGAATGTCAGCCTAGTTGTCTCCAACCTTTTGAATCCGCCTGTTCTATTCTTCTTTTTAGGAATGCTGGCTGTTTTAGTCAAATCTGATCTCGAAATTCCCGCTCCCATTCCAAAATTATTCTCGTTATATTTGCTGATCGCGATCGGGTTTAGAGGCGGCTCAGAATTAGCCAAAAGTGGCATTACTCAGGATGTATTTTTAACGATCGGAGCAGCGATTTTGATGTCTTGTGTTGTGCCAATCTACACATTTTTTATCTTACGGATCAAATTAGATCCCTATAATGCAGCCGCGATCGCCGCGACTTATGGCGCAATCAGTGCGGTCACTTTTATCACGGCTGGCTCATTTCTCGATCAGCTCAACATTGCCTCTGACGGATATATGGTGGCAGCCTTAGCATTGATGGAGTCACCCGCGATCGTGGTGGGTTTAATCTTGGTGAAAGTGTTTGCAGTCAATCAAGATGGTCAAGAATTCGATTGGGGCGAAATCTTGCGCGAGTCATTTTTCAACGGCTCGGTGTTTTTGTTGTTTGGCAGCATCATCATCGGCATCTTGACCGGAGAGCATGGTGAAGAAGTGTTGAAACCCTTTACCCAAGACTTATTTTATGGAGCACTCACCTTTTTCTTACTAGATATGGGATTGGTTGCCGCTAAACGAATTCAAGACTTGCAGAAGGCGGGCGTGTTTTTGATTGCGTTTGCGATTTTGACCCCGATTTTTAACGCTGGAATTGGCATCGCGATCGCCAAACTCATCCAAATGCCGCAAGGAAATGCGCTGTTGTTTGCCGTTCTCTGTGCAAGTGCGTCTTACATTGCCGTTCCGGCTGCGATGCGGCTCACCGTTCCTGAAGCCAACCCTAGTTTATATATTTCGACGGCTCTCGCAGTCACTTTTCCATTCAATATTTTGGTAGGAATTCCGCTCTATTTGTATGGAATCAATTTATTCTGGAGCTAATCATGGAAGTCGTAAAACGCATCGAGATTATGGCGAGTTCGATCGAACTCAATAAAATTCTGAAAGGGCTAGAAAAATCAGGCGTTCCGGGCTACACCGTGATTCGGAATGTGGCTGGAAGAAGTTTACGGGGCACAGTGTCTGATGATTTTTCGAGCTTAGATAATGTGTATGTGATTGCTTTTTGCTCTACTGAGCAGATTGATGCCGTGATTGAAAACTTGAATCCAATCTTAAACAAGTTTGGAGGCGTATGCTTTGTGTCAGATGCAATGCAAATGAACGTCGTTCGATGTGTCGGATCGTGAATGCTAAAACAACAGAAAATTTAGACGTTGCTGAATACGGATATGAAATGCCCTCCTCACGAAGTGTGGCGAGAGCTTTGCCCAACCCTTCTCCCCAGGGAAAAGAGAGCCAGAACTCTTGTCCCCTCTCCATTAGGGAGAGGGCTAGGGTGAGGGTAAAATCTGTGCTTCATGGATCGATTCAGCAACGCCAAAATTCATTGATTTTGCTCCTATTAAACACTCCATCCACAATTTTCTTGCCAGACCCCATCCCAAGGTTCACCACCCGTCTCCAAACCACAGAGAGAACTCGTCGCCTTCAGAATTAATTCGTTGC
>Ga0209511_1000554_pt1 | contig 37283 bp, 31 predicted proteins | sample SSSSmetaG_FD_184141 | JGI IMG/M metagenome (GOLD analysis project Ga0209511, IMG submission 184141) | Glacier valley bacterial and archeal communities from Borup Fiord, Nunavut, Canada, to study Microbial Dark Matter (Phase II) - ​SSSS... | ecosystem: Environmental > Aquatic > Freshwater > Ice >... | reverse complement strand
TTGAGCTGGCAGCAAGGACGCTGGTACTTATGTGTGCCGTTTGCGACGACGATACGACAACGCGATAACCAAGCACCGCGTATCGTGGCGCTAGACCCCGGTGTACGTACTTTCCAGACGTTTTTCTCGCCAGACCTGGCAGGCGCTATTGGCTATCACGATTTTGGCCGATTGGTGCGTTTGTGCAAACATCTCGATGATCTCATTTCGCGCACCGCGCTTTCAACCAACAAAAAGCAGCGCTATCGAATGCGCCAAGCGGCGCATCGAATGCGGTGGAAAATCCGCGAACTGCGTGATGAATTGCACGCTAAAGCATGTCGTTTTCTGGTTGATTGCTTTGATGTGATTTTGATCCCCACTTTTGAAACGTCACAGATGGTGACGCATGTTGGCCGTAAACTGCACTCGAAAACAGTACGTGCGATGCTGACCTGGGCGCATTTCAAATTCAAGGAACGGCTCAAAACGGTAGCGAGCGAATATGGAAAAACGGTGCTCGAAGTGAACGAAGCGTACACCAGTAAGACGTGTTCGTGGTCTGGCGAAATCGTGAAAGTTGGGTCTAGTGAACGCATTGGCGGCTCGGACGGCATTCAGATGCACCGAGATGCGAATGGCGCACGCGGGATTTTTTTGCGTGCTTTGGCAGAACTGCCCTGTCTGGACTCGCTCCAGGCTGCATTGGTGAGGAATGCTAAGCTCTTGTTAGCGTTTAGTAGCTAAAATAGTTCGGATAATGACAATGCTCACAATTGAAAAAGTCAGTGTCAATTATGGTGGCAGCCGAATTTTGAATGATGTCGATCTGACGGTGGAAACCGGGCAGGTTGTATGCTTGATGGGGCGTAACGGGGTGGGTAAAACGACGCTGCTCAAAGCGATTATGGGCGTACTTAAAGCGCGTACCGGTCACATTCATTTTGATGATAAGGACATCACGCGCAGCCCATCGTACCAGCGCGCTCAGGCTGGAATCGGCTACGTGCCACAAGGACGCGGCATTTTCCCTTATTTGTCGGTTTACGAAAATCTGCTGATGGGTTTTGAAGCGCTGCCGCACAAACGCATCGATCAAAGTGCCATTGCAGAGGCTTATGAGCTTTTTCCGGTATTGAAAACGATGCAAACGCGTGTTGCCGGAACGTTGAGCGGCGGTCAGCAACAGCAGTTGGCAATTGCGCGTGTTCTGGTGCGCCGTCCCAAACTGTTGCTATTAGATAAGCCGATGGAAGGAATTCAGCCCTCGATTGTGATCGAAATCGAGCGTGTGATCAGTATGCTCCAACAGCAGGGATCAATGGGAATTTTGTTGGTCGAACAATTCCTTGATTTTGCATTGGGCATCGCCGATCGATGCTATGTCATGGAAAAAGGAGTGATCGTTTTCGACAGTCCGGCAGCAGAATTTGATCAAACCATCGCCAAACAATATTTGGCTGTTTGAGGTTGGATAGGACATTCACTCAAGGCTATCGGGCGCAACATGCTGCGCCCTGAATAAGCATACCTGACTTAAAACGGGCACTAATCCAGATAATCGTTGAGGTGCATTTTCTGATTCATGCGGCGCAATTTGCTGAGCGCCTCATGTTGCAACTGGCGGATACGTTCGCGGCTGTAGCCCATGATCTCGCCGATTTGCGCCATGCTGTGACCTTCGCCATCGTCCAAACCATAGCGCAGCTTGAGAATAGCAGCTTCGCGCGCTGGTAAGGAGCGCAGCAAAAACTCGATCGCTTCACTGAGCAGTTGGCGGGCAGCCGCTTCTTCGGGCAGTTCGCTTTCCGTATCGGCCAGCAAATCTTCGCGAGGGCGCTCTTCTTCATCACCCACTAACTCGTCGATCTGCATCGGCTCACGCGCCGCTGAAAGAGTCGCCTGCACTTGCTCGACCGTCAAATCGGATGCCTTAGCGAGTTCCTCAAAAGTCGGTTCACGGCCAAGCCGCTGCGAAAGCTCCTCGCCGGTCCGCCGTAAGCGACCCCAACGCTGCCCCTGATTGATGGGCAGCCGGATGGTGCGTCCGCTGTCGCCTGCTGCGCGCGCAATGGTCTGGCGAATCCACCAGGTAGCGTAAGTGCTCAGCCGGACGCCGCGCTCCGGGTCGAAACGATCGACGGCTTTCATCAAACCCAGATTGCCTTCCTGGATCAAATCAGCCAATGACAGCCCGCGCCCCTGATACGCTTTGGCGACGCTGACGACGAGCCGCGTATTGGCGATGATCAGTTTGAGACGTGCCGACTCACCGATCGCGATGCTTGATTCCAGCTTAGCGCGTTCTTCGCTGGTGGGTGCGGGTTGACGTGGCAAGCGGTGTCGTGCATGGCGAGCCGTCTGTACAGCGTGCGAAAGTTCTTGTTCTTCGTCAAGTGATAACAGCCCCGAAATAGGGCGGATGTCTCGGAAGTAAAACTGTACAAGGTCAGCGTTCGCATCAACTGCGGCGCGCGTCGCTTGGCCTTCGCGTTCCTCATCCGTCATAGTAGGGTGGCTGTCGGTGGAGCTTCGACGGCGAGTAGAACGTGCAGGCAATGAATGATCTTCAACTTTGGACATTATTTTATAACTCCTTTACCGATCAGCGCATCAGGTTTTTGATACCTTGTTCATCATGTTATACCTTTTTTCAATGTTAATCAATGATTTGCTATGAGAATTGGATTAAGATTGTGCTTTATGGAACAATTTGAAAAGACGATTTTAGGCCTTTAGTCTGTTGATTGGCAAAACGATACCACTCAGTCATACTACTGATAGTATCTTCAGGTAAAAATAAAGGCGCATGGAGTGCGCCTTGGAGTATTTGTGAGTTGGGAAAGTACATCCACAAAATGATTAGGGTGCAGTGCCTGGTAGTCGTTTGAACATTGCGCTGCACAGCATCAGCCGCGCCGCAAGATCGCAGGCACAAATCCAAACAATACAGTAAGCACAAAGATGACCACAATCAGAACTGTTGCCGGAATCGCATAGCCGTTAGAGATGGGCTTGTTATTCTGGCGATTGGTTTGCGTGGCAGCGGTGTTTGCTTGTGAGGCGAACATCATGGATACCCCGACCATCACAATTACGGCGATCACGAAGGCAACTAGCCCAACGTTGAGGACGTTTACATAGGTATTCGGATCCAAGGTTTTTCCCTTTATGCGCTGTTGGTTAATCTGTTTCAGGTTGAATATTGTTGATTCTAGTACATCAAGGCGCGCTCGGCAAGATCAGCGTGTACGTAATCCGTGCCAGATTTGGCATAAATTGGCAGGTAGCAGCGATACCGCGCCAGTTTGTGTGTCTGCCAGCGGGTAAATCCTGACTGCATCGGCGTGAAGCTGCGGAGTGGGTGCGTCCACGATACGAAACAGAAAATAGAGGCCGATGCGACCAACTGTATACTCCAAAATAAGCTCGCTTTGGCCGGGCTGCGCAGCGGGTAAGCGGGCGCTGCAATGCGGCGCGCCAAGTTGCAACAGCACATCCCCCAGGCGGATCAAAGCGGGCTGCTGAATGCTGTCAATATCCAGGCGTGTGGCGTATTCAGTGTCAGTCCCACGTTCGGCGCTCAGCGAAATCTGTACAAGGTTTGTGCTGTATACCCATTGGCTGACGTTCAACGCACGCGCACTGCCATGTGAATCCGTGAGTCGGGCTAATGCGGCGCGTGCTGCTTGTGCCGATGTGCTGCCGAGTGTGATCCCGTCAAAACAAGGCAGCACGCAGCTTTGAAAATACGCTTCTACGCCACCTTTCACGCTCGGCAGCCGACCGCCAACGGTTTTCGCTGCAACAATCAGGCTGCAAAAAAACAGGGTGAGCGCTATGCATCGCGTGACCAGCGGCTTAAAAGCGTTGATGATAGTACCGCTCATCTGACATGGCATTCACATATCCTGAATGTTGGTGGCCTATAGCATGATAACACTTGCCGCGCTGCTGTTTTAACTCAATGCCACACAGCTTTCTAATGTTGTAGCAACTACCTCAAATGCTTGACATGGAAAACGTTTACGGTTATTATGTTGGCGTGCTTGGAAAACGTTTACCATCTTTGTCAGGAATGCGATGCCAGTCACTATCCACGATGTGGCGAAAGCCGCCGGATTATCTATTGCAACGGTCTCGCGGGCACTTAACAATACGGGACATGCCGTAAGTGACGAGAAACGTCAGCTTATCCATGAGCTAGCCGCTGAGATGGGCTATCAGCCGAATGAGGCGGCTCGCAGTTTGCGCACAGATCGCTCGCAAATAATTGGCGTTATTGTCGATGACATTACCACGCCTTTTACACCGATCATCATTCGGGGTATCCAGGATACGCTGAAAGCAGCGGGATACTCGTGCGTCATTCTGAACACTGACTGGGATCCTGAAGTTGAAAAAGAAGCTATTCGCAAGCTGGCACAGCATTCCATCAAAGGCATCATTTTTGTGGAAACCTGGCACAGACAAGCAACTTCTGAGCTTGGATTAAATGACAAGAAGGTGGTATTCGTACATCGTTTGTTCTCCTTACCATCGCTGTACTCGATCGTTCCTGATGAAATTTATGGAGCGCGATTAGCAACGCAGCACCTCGTGGATCTTGGTCATCAGCGCATTGCCTATATCAATGGCCCTATGAACTATTATGCTTCGACTGATCGCCTGAAAGGGTATCAATCGATCTTGCATGAGGCAGGAATCGCGTTCGACGAGTCCCTCATCGCTCGCGGGGATTGGGAGGTGCGCAGTGGTTTTGAGGCCGCGCTGCGGCTGCTCGACCATCCCGAACGTCCAACAGCACTCTTTGCAGCGAACGATAAGATGGCTCTTGGCGCGATTTACGCGGCGCAAAAACTGGGACTGCGGATTCCGTATGACTTGGCAGTAGTAGGGTATGACGACACCGAGCTGGCGAGTTTAGTGCAACCGATGATCACAACCGTCACCCTGCCTTGTTATGAAATGGGTGAAGCTGCTGCACGTATGCTGCTTGAGCTTTTGGCAGGAAGTGATGACTACAAGGAAGAACAACGGATTCGTGGTGAACTCATGATACGTGAGTCGTGCGGTGCGATTGCACCACAGTCTGGACGCAAGCTGAAACCGACTGCTATCCAGCGCCGTTTAACGATGATGTCCTGAGCGAGGTAATCTCGCACATAATTTGCCTTCCACGCAGAAGCTGTTTTGCGGTTTTCTGCTGAAGAAATGTCTTTTAGTTTAGGAGCATTAAGAATGAACCGTTTTTCCAAAATTGTTTTGACCGTCGTGGTCATCACCGCTGCGCTAAGCGTGTGGTCAAAACCGTCCGCAGCGCAGTCCACCGATAAGCTCACCTTCTGGTCGCGGGATAGCGATCAGGCTTTGGTGACAACACTCGTGAAAGCATGGAACGCGTCGCATCCTCAACAGATCGATGTGACGATCTTGCCCGGTGACCAGATGCTTCCCAAATTGGCAACCAGTATTGCTGGCGGTGAAGCGCCAGATATGCTCGCCATTGACCTCATTTTCACGCCTGCACTCGCTGCCAACGACCAGCTATCCGACATCACCGACTTGGCGAAAACCCTGCCGAATTTTGCAACCCTGTCGCCATCTCATGTACGGCTCGGCACCTATCAGGACAAAATTTACGCGCTTCCATTCAGTGCCGAAGGGTCGATCCTCCTTTGGAACAAAGACCTCTACAAAAAAGCAGGCTTGGACCCGGAAAAAGGACCCACAACCTGGGACGAGATTTATCAGAACGCCAAAAAGATCACAGCACTTGGAAACGGTAACTATGGCTATTACTTCGCCGGTGCATGTGCCGGTTGTAACGTGTTCACATTTATCCCGCTTATCTGGGCAAGCGGCGGCGATGTGATCAGCGATGATGGTAAAACCATGAAACTGAATACGCCAGAAGTCAAAGCCGCCCTTGAATTGTATCGGAAACTTTGGAGTGAAAAGCTGATTGCACCCGGTGCACAAACTGATACCGGCACGGATTTCCTGGGCGCGTTCCTGACTGGCAAGATAGGAATGACAGGCTCTGGTGCATTTGCTATCAGCACGCTCAAAAACGAACACCCGGAGATCAACTTCGGCGTTACCTATCTGCCCGGTCAAAATGGTGGCAAAGGCTCTTTCGCCGGGGGTGATAACTTTGTGATCCCCAAAGGCTCTAAGCATGTGACGGAAGCATTCGAGTTCATCAAGTGGTTGTACACGGATGATGTTCAGCTTGAACAGTACGCCAAGACGAGTTCACTACCACTCCGCACGGATCTTTCTAAGAACAAGTATTTCGATCTGGATGCGCGCCTGACCACCAATGCGCAAGCAATGGCCTTGGGTCGCACACCCTACTCACTTGCCTACAATGAAGTTTTCAATGATCCAAATGGTCCCTGGCTCAACATGATGCAAACCGCGATCTTCGATGGCAAGGTCGATGAGGCAATCAAGGCAGCTCAGGATAGCGCCACGCAGCTTCTCGCTACGAAATAAAGTTAGATCGATTATTGCTGTGCATTCACCTGAGTGCACAGCAGCCTATTGTCTTATTTGGCAGGGCTTATCTGGCAAACACAGCGTTTGTCATTTGGCAGAGCTTTAAGGGAAATCGTTTTTATGGCCTCTATCGATATAGACCATGTGGCAGTAAAAGCCGTCACAGTCCGCCCCAAAACACGACGGCGAATAAGTCCCGGTTTATGGTTTGTTTTGCCGTGCGTGCTGTTCACCCTTACCTTTTTTATTCTGCCGCTTATTCTCACGGCTTGGATGTCGCTGCATAATTGGCCGCTTTTGGGTAAGACGAGCTTCATTGGGCTGGATAATTACATCGCGCTGACGAAGGATGCACAATTCTGGACCGCACTCGGCTTCACTACACTCTACACGGTGATCATTACACCAGTTATCTTCGGACTGGCCTTTGTGTTAGCGCTATTGGTGAACCTTCCACTGCGTGGTATCGGCTTCTTTCGGACGGCATTTTTCTTACCAGTGGTTATTGGGCTAGGAACGTCCAGTTTGCTGTGGGTGTGGATGCTGAATGATCGAGTGGGAATCATCGATGGTGTACTGATGGCGTTGGGAATTGTTCGCGAACCGATTATCTGGTTAGGCGATGCAAACACGGCCTTGTTTGTTATCATCGTTTCAGTCGTCTGGAAGGTTGTCGGTTTCACAATGGTGCTGCTGCTGGCTGGAATACAGGCGATTCCGTCCGATTTGTACGAGCAAGCGATGGTTGATGGCGCAAACTTCCTGACGCGCTTCACGCGGATTATTCTTCCGCTGCTGCGTCGGACGATTGCGTTGGCATTGGTGCTCTCAGTGATCGGCTCATTTTTGGCCTTCGATCAATTCTACATCATGACACGCGGTGGGCCGCGCAACTCAACGATCAGCGTCGTTTATTGGATTTTTAACAATGGTTTCAATGCCTTCAAAATGGGCTATGCCTCTGCGCTTTCGATTGTATTGTTAGTCATTTTAGTTGCGCTGAGCGCCTTCCAGCTTTTCGTCCTGCGCGATGATACGACTCAATGATCGCGTAGTTTACAGCCATTTGAGTTGAACTGAGAGAATACCAGCTTTATGACGACAAAAAGTTTGAACAATCCACGCAAAAACGGGAGAATCTTAGGACAGACAAGCGCATACGTTCTGTGCCTGATTTTTGCGTTCCTTTTTTTGGCACCAATCATCTGGTCGGTGATCACTTCTTTCAAGCCCGCCGCTGAAGCCTTAGCTGCACCGCCCACCGGACTGCCAAGCCGTATCTCACTCGATAACTACCTGAAACTTGACCGCTACGGGGCAGGCATTGCACAGTACGTTTTCAACAGCGTCGTTGTCGCGTTCATTACCGTGATTGGCTCGGTGTTGCTCAGCACGCTCGGCGGGTTCGGGTTTGCACGGTTTAACTTCCGTGGTAAGAACCCGCTGTTTCTTCTGATTCTATCCTCACTCATGATCCCATTTCAATCGATCCTCACACCTTTATTTGTGATCCTGACCGGCATACATTTACAGAATACGCTGTTCGGGCTGGCGCTGGTCTACATCACCTTTCAGCTTCCATTCGGGGTTTTCGTGATGCGGAATACTTTCGCCGCAATCCCGCGTGAGATAGAAGAAGCGGCACTCCTGGATGGCTGTACCGTATTGACCCTGTTGTGGCGCGTGATGATCGTTCTCGCGCGGCCTGGCATTGTGACCGTTGGTCTCTATGCTTTTCTGAATTCGTGGAACGAGTTCCTGGCAGCGCTTATCTTTATGTCCAAAGAAGACCGCTTCACGCTGCCGATTCTACTTGCTAACGTTCACTCCGGGCGCTTTGGCACGGTCGATTGGGGCGCGCTTCAAGCCGGTGTGACCATTACCATTGTGCCCTGCATCGTCGTGTTCGTGCTTCTGCAACGCTACTATATTCAAGGACTCACCAGTGGATCAGTCAAATAATATGTCAAACACTCCTCAAACCGTCATTACCGATACGACGCACAGCCCCTATGCGCTGCTGCGACCTGTCCCCATTGCTGCGGTGACCCTGAACGACACCTTCTGGGAGTCGCGTCGCCGTGTCAACCGTGAAGTCATGATCCCTGCACAGTTCCAGCTATGCGAAGAGACGGGGCGGATCGACAATTTGCGTAAGGCGGCAGGGCTGATGCCGGGTACGTTTGAAGGACGTTTCTTCAACGACTCGGATGTCTACAAATTGCTTGAAGCTGCCAGTTGGTCACTTACTGAACAGCCAGACCCCGAACTTGACGCACGCATGGATAGTATCATTGAGATTATTGCTGCGGCTCAACAGCCAAACGGCTATCTCAACAGCTATTTTATGGGTGAGCGCGCGGCACAGCGTTGGACAAATTTCGACTTGCATGAGATGTACTGCGCAGGACATCTTTTCCAGGCTGCCGCCGCCCATTATCGTTGTACCGACAAGACGACGCTGCTCAATATCGCTATTCGTCTCGCTGATCATATTTGCGCAACTTTCGGCCCGGAAGAACAAGGCAAGCGCTTCGGCGTGGACGGCCATCCAGAAGTAGAAATGGGACTTGTAGAACTCTATCGCATCACGGGTGACCGCAAATATCTGGAACAAACAGAATATTTTATTGATGTGCGCGGAAGCGGACGGCTCGGTAGGCCATTCGATCATCAAACGCCGGAGTATCATCAGGATAACAAACCGTTCCGCGAGATGGATCGGTTGTACGGTCACTCAGTACGCGCCGTCTACCTGAACTGTGGCGCAGCCGACCTCTACGCCGAGACTGGCGAACAAGCGCTGCTCACCGCGCTCAAACGGATGTGGACGAGCATGGTCACGCGCCAGATGTATGCGCACGGTGGCCTCGGCTCACGGTGGGAAAACGAGGGTTTTGGAACCGATTACGAACTGCCAAACCGTCATGCTCATGCCGAGACGTGCGCTTCGGTGGCAAACATGATGTGGAATTGGCGAATGCTCAGCATAGAACCCGATGCACGTTATGCCGACGTAATGGAATTAGCGCTTTATAATAGTGTGCTGTCCGGCGTATCGTTGGACGGCAGCGCTTATTTTTACCAGAATCCGCTTGATGACGATGGGGCGCATCGGCGCGAGCGCTGGTTCACAACGGCGTGCTGTCCGGCGAACATTGCGCGTACTTTGGCTGAACTGCCGGGCTATGTGTACAGCACCTCTGAAAACGCGATTTGGGTCCATTTATACGTTGCTAACACCGCACAAATCGCTCTGTCCGATTCGCTCAGCGTGGCGCTTGAACAGCAAACCGACTATCCGTGGTCGGGTGACGTTCAGATTCAGGTTCAGACAGCGGGTGAGTTCGCGCTGCATTTGCGAGTACCGGGCTGGTGTGATGCGGGCTGGACGCTGGAGCTGAACGGCGAGGCGCTTGAAACTACCCTCACGCCGGATCACTACCTGCGCATCAGCCGTGTTTGGCAAGCCGACGATACAATCCGTCTCCATCTGCCAATGCCCGCTGAATGGATACGCAGTCACCCATTGGTCATCGAAAATCAGGGGCGAGCAGCGTTGCGACGGGGGCCGCTTTTATACTGCATCGAAGGCGTCGATAATTCGGATGTTGCCATCGATTATCTGCATCTCAGCGATGCTGAACATTTCACGTCGGAATATGTACCGGATTTGCTCGGCGGTCTGGTGGTGCTGAAGGGTAACGCCACACTCGTAGACACAGAAGTCATATGGAATCATGCGCTTTATCAGCCCGTGAACATGTTGGCGGTTACAACCGATCAAAAGGCGGTGGCGATTACGATGATTCCTTATTTTGCATGGGCTAATCGTGCGCCGAGTCCCATGCAAATCTGGCTGCGCTGCGAAATTTAACAGCCGCAAAGTGCCAAGACGGGATCAAAAGTAGTACGCCTGAGGCGCTAAATATCGCTGGACGGGATCGTTTGCTGGCTGAGCAGCCCATTCGCGTATTCGCGCGTCAGCAGCCGATAATAGGGTTTGTAGAGCGCTATATAGCGGGGCGAATGTGGCGCAGTGGCCCATGACTCGGCGGCGCGCGTTCGGCCAACCAGACCAACTGAGCGCTCATCGAAACGTCCAGCGAACGGCGCGTCGGGTAGAATCATCTGTGAAAAGGCGTTCCACCAGCTTTGCATCATTGCTGGATCGCCTTTCACTGCGTCCGCCGATTTGACGTACACATCCAACAGCGCGGGCAAACTGCCATTCGCTGCCAGATATGGACGCAGATGCAAACGCATGATCGCGCCGTCCGGGTGAACGGACTCAAGCAGTGGACTGCCACTTTCCGGCTTGATCAAACTCGCTTCATGATCGAGCCATTCGCGCGCCGTCTTGCGATTGCTGATGCTGTGCCCCGCGCCAAAAGCGCCCTGATGCAGCAGCTTGTACACATCCAGAATATCCATTTCGGGATAGCGTTTGAGGTGCGCGTCGATCAATTTTTCGAGTGAGTCGGTCGCCATTTGGTTGCCTTTTATGTGTAGGGGCGCAGCACGCCACGCCCAATCGCTCTTAATAAGCAGGATTGCCCCGGCCTTAAGCTAGCCGATCACATTCAGCGGGATCACGTCGGCAGTCTCGAATTGCATGACGCTGATACGTGCCGCCACATCGCGCGCAATCTGTCGAAAAGCGCGTGCCGCCTCGCTTTGTGGCTCACTGGATACGATCGGACGCCCGTAATCGCCACCTTTGCGAATGTCGATGTTCAGCGGAATGCGCCCCAGAAATGGCACATTGCGCTTTTTGGCGAGCGCTTCACCACCGCCCACGCCGAACAAATCGCCCGCCATATTCTCGACCACGCCCAGGATCGGCACTTGCAACTGCTCGAACATACCCAGGCTGCGGATCGCATCACCCACTGCCACGTCTTGCGGCTGCGATACGATCACTACGCCCGTCAGCGGCACGGATTGCGCCAAGCTGAGCGGCGCATCGCCGGTGCCGGGCGGCAGATCGACGATCATATAGTCCAGTTCGCCCCAGGTGACATCGGTGAAAAACTGGCGAATCGCGCTGTGCAGCATCGGACCGCGCAAGATCATCGGGCGATCGGCGTCGGTCAGGAAGCCCATGCTGATCGCTTTGAGGCCATACACCTCAAACGGAATCATCTTGGTCTGAACCACGCGCGGTCGGCCACTGGTCAAACCGATCATCATCGGCACGTTGGGCGTCAGAATGTCGGCGTCGATCAGGCCAACGCGCGCGCCCTCCATCGCCAGCGACACCGCCAGATTTACGGATACCGTCGTTTTGCCGACGCCACCCTTACCACTGCCTACGGCGATGATATTGCGAATGTCGATCCCTTCCAACATGCCATGCGCTTTTTGGCCGCCGCGCACATCCGCATCCCATTTGATGTCAACGCCACTAATGCCGGGCACGGTCAGCACGGCGGTTTTGGCCGAGCTGTGAATTACATCTTTCATGGGGCAGGCAGGCGTAGTCAGCATGATCGTGAAATGCGCTACGTTGTCGCTGATGGTCAGATCGTGGATCATTTTGAGGGTCACCAGGTCTTGATGCAGTTCTGGCTCCATGACGGTGCTCAATGCCTTCATGACGGCATCCTGAGTCGCTTGATTGTTCATAGTTAGCTTATTCTTCCAATAAACGGTTATCGGTACGTGTGCTATTACGCTATTTTAGCGCAAGTGAAGGCGTTTCAGAGCGTTTTCAAAGGTATTGACCCCTAACCCCCGCCCTTCCCCCGATTACAGGGGAAGGGAGTCAGAGGGTATATGAAAGTCTCGCTCTGTCGTGTGTGTGTGGGTATTGACTTTACTTAGCTGCTTTTCTTCTTCGGGAAGCGCGATAACACAGTTGCCGCGTCGGGCAGCGTCATTTTATCGCCAACATGCAAATCGGCAGGCGCTTTGCCATCTGTTTTGCGATGAGCAGCGCCGCTCAGGATCAACAGCGGCGAACCTTCTTCGGCCAATTCCGCTTTGAGATAGGCTTGCCCAAGCTGATAGCCGTCACTGTCGATACTGCATGAGGTCACCACGCCGATCACGCGCCCGCGCTTGTCCAGCACCGGATCGCCACCTTGCGGAGGCTTGACGCCGCGCGAGTCCATGCGGAAGCGCGTTACTACCGAGTCGCGCTGTTGTTCGCGATCCAAATAGGCTTGCTTGCCAATGAAAAACGGCTTCCACAGTTTGACGTAGCTGGCAAAACCGGCGTCACCGGGCGTGAACTCGCGTTCAGTGCCCAACTCGTGACCGTACAAGGGTAAGCCCGCTTCAATGCGGGTGCTGTCACGGCTGGCAAGCCCACAGGGAGTCGCACCGTGATCGATCAAATCTTTGAACAAATGCGGCGCTTTATCAGGATGCACGAACAACTCGTAAGCAATGCGTTCGCCCGTGTAGCCTGTGCGCGACACGATCAAGTCGCAACCGCCCAAATGCGCGTGCGTGACGCCGCTCCATGGCAGCGCTTTGATTGCCGCTTTGTCCGCCTCTGAGCCGTGCAAGCTGAGCAGCACATCGCGACTTTTGGGGCCTTGCAGCGCCACATCGACTCGTTGATCCGCGCCTGCGGTCGGGTTACGCAAATCGCGCAAACTGATTCGGTCGGGGTTATCCAACAGCAGCGCGCCAGTCCGCAGCGGATCGACGCAGACCTGACCTTCGCGCACGGCGTTGACCCATGCCCAATCCTGATCGTTGTTGCTGGCATTGACCACGATCATGAACTTTTCGGCCTCCAGGCGATACACAAAAATATCGTCCAATGGCACGCCGTTCACGCCGAATAAATAGCTGTAATGCGAATCGCCGGGCGCAAGCGTGCTCACGTCGTTAGTAGTGAGCGCATTCAGGAATGATTCACTGGACGCGCCGCTGAGTTCCCAAACGCCCATATGCGTCACATCGAAAATGCCCGCGCCTGTCCGCACGGCGGCATGTTCTTCGCCTACGGACGTATACCAGACAGGCATATCATAGCCCGCGAATGGCGTCATTTTCGCGCCTAGTTCGCGATGCAGCGCGTTCGATGTGGTTTTGCGCAAGGGTTGATCGGTGGGTGGCTGCCAGCTAAAGATGGGCAGTGGAGCGCAGCGTGGGCCGGTATATTCCGCGCCACGGCAGCCGATGAAATACGGCTTGCTCAGATCGTACAGCGTCGGCTCGATTTCGATCGCGTTCAGTTGATCGGCCAAGGCATCCGAGACGGGTTCGGGCAGCAGATCGATCACCACTGGCCCCGGCAGCTTGCCATATAAATCGGTCGGATCGTGAATCACGAAGCCATCGGACAGCGCGCGCAGCCAGGATGCCAACAGCGGCGCAAAGTGATCGACATGCAGCAAATACTCGTCAGACGCTATGCGCTCAATAATACCGGGCGCAAACACCGTCCCGCTTGCTTCCAGCACCAGCGTTTTTTGCTGTTCACCATCGGCCAGCGTATCAACCGCACTGGTCAGCGCTGCTGAGAGAAAATCACGCGCGTGCTCACCACGGATCGCGATCGTGCGCGGCTGCACCGGATCGCCCTCGCCTACCCATACCGCCAAATGGCTGCGCCCCTCGGTGGGCATTACATCGCCAACGACGGGCAGCGTATAATCGATTCCGGCGGCGTCGCACAGTTCCGCGACATCGTGCTGCGCTTCCGCGAACGTCTCAAAATCGAGTTTGGCGCGCCATTCCGCTTTGCCGCCCTTGCCATCGTAGCTGAACGGTTGACAAGCTTTGAGCACGGTCGCAATAATGCCCGCCAACCGATCGATCTCCGGCTCACGAAAGCCGCGCTGTGTGATCCACGGCGTACCGAGCCGGATTCCGGTGGGGCGTGCGGCGGTCAGATCACCGGGAATAGTGTTACGGTTGCAGGTAATGCCGATCAGGTCGAGAATGCGCGCCGCCATATCACCGCTGAGCGGAGTCCCGTCTGCGCCGCGTATTGTTTTAGTATCCACCAACAGCAAGTGCGTATCCGTGCCGCCATGTGGGACGCGCAAGCCGTGCGCCGTCAATTGTTCAGCAAGCCGTGCCGCGTTGCGTACCGTTTGCACCTGCAAGTCGTGAAATTGCTGACTCGTTGCTAATTTGAGCGCGACCGCCAGCGCCGCGATCGTGTTGACGTGCGGCCCACCCTGTTCGCCAGGGAACACACCGCGATCGAGCTTTTTGGCAAGATCGGCTTTGTGCGTGATCAGCACCGCCCCGCGCGGGCCGCCGAGCGTCTTATGCGTGGTGAAGGTGACAATATCCGCAATGCCGATCGGTGACGGGTAAACGCCCGCGATGATCAGGCCGGAAACGTGCGATACGTCCGCTAACAGATAAGCGCCCACTTCATTCGCGATATCGCGCAGGATCGCCCAATCCGGCGCCCATGGATACGAAGTATAGCCGCCGATGATGATCTTCGGCTTGTGTTCGATCGCCAACGCGCGCGCTTCGTCGTAATCAATCAAATCTGTTTGCGGGTTGATGCTGTAATGAATTGCGCGATACTGCTTGCCTGAGCGCGCTACCGGGCTGCCATGCGAAAGGTGACCGCCATGCAGCAAATCCAGCCCCATGATCACATCGCCGGGTTGAATCAAGGCGGTGTATACGGCACTGTTGACGGGCGCGCCGGACAGCGGCTGCACATTGACGAACAATTTGTTAGCGCTCACCCGCTCGTTCGCGAACAAATCCGCACAGCGCCGCCGTGCCAGCGATTCGATCAGATTGGCAAACTCAGTGCCTTTGTAATAACGCGGATCGCCATAGCGCCGATATTCAGCCATGCGCAGATCGTAGTCAAGAATGTTTTCAGCAGACATCGTGCGCATTTCGTCAGGCGGGTAGCCTTCTGCGTAAATGTTGTGGAACTGTGAGGTCAAGGCTTCCCGCACTGCCCACGGAATCGTTGACTCGGACGGGATCATAATCAGACGGCGGGCTTGCCGTTCGGCTTCCAGATTGATCAGGTCGGCAACGTCGGCGTCAATATCCGCCAGGTTGCCACGAAACAAGAAATCTTCCATCTTGAGACTCCGCTGCGCATGGTCTGCGCTCATGTGGACGCGTATTAGCATGTTAAATGCACATTATAACACGGCGTGGCTCGGCTTACAGGATACGTCCAAAGTCCTTCTTGCGTCACAATTTTCCCCACCCTAAATCTGCCCATCCCGGTCTCCCATCGTTGGGAAAAATTGGGAGGGGGCAGGGGTTGGGAATTAGGGAGAATTGACTCTGCAACAGACCTGCGTTAGCTTGTATAAGTCAAAGCAAGCACACCACCGACGGGTTATACTACGAACGTTTTGGACTAGCCGCAGGATGGATGGATGTTTCTTTGAGCGCATTGGTTGAATGTATCCCGAACTTCAGCGAGGGTCGCCGCCCTGCCGTGATCGCCGCGCTGGTCGAAGCAATCGCGAAGGCGGGCACTGTGCAGGTGTTGGATGTCAGCAGCGATGCGGATCACAACCGCACAGTGATTACGTTTGTCGGGACGCCCGTCGCCGTTGAAGCCGCCGCCTTTGCTGCGATCGACACCGCTGCACGGCATATCGACATGTCTGTGCAGCGCGGCCAGCATCCGCGTATTGGCGCTGCTGATGTACTGCCCTTTGTGCCGATTCGTGGGGTGACAATGGCTGAGTGCGTAGCAATGGCACAGCGACTCGGCGCGCGAGTTGGCACAGAATTGAACATCCCGGTCTACTTATATGAGGCGGCAGCAACCCGACCCGATCGCGAACGGTTGGAGAACATTCGGCGCGGCGAATATGAAGGGCTGCGCGAAACGATCGGCAGCGATCCTTCACGGCTGCCCGATTTTGGTCCGGCGCAGCTCGGTACGGCTGGTGCTGTGGTGATCGGTGCACGCGCAGCATTGATCGCCTTCAATGTTTTTCTGACTACTGACGATGTAGCAATTGCCAAAAAGATCGCTAAAGCGGTGCGCGCATCAGACGGCGGCTTGCGTTACGTAAAAGCGCTCGGCTTGCTGGTCAACGGACGCGCGCAAGTATCGATGAACCTGACAAACTTTGCAAAAACGCCGATCTATGCCGCTGTCGAACTAATCCGGCGCGAGGCAGCGCGTTATGGCGTCGGAATTGCTCATACCGAACTGATCGGCTTGATCCCTGAACAGGCACTGATCGACGCAGCGCGTTGGTATTTGCAGCTTGATCAGTTCACGCCCGATCAGGTGTTTGAGCGGCGGTTGCAAACCGTTCAAGCCGAATAATCTGCCCGCCTATCATCTGTCCAGCTAACATAGGAACGTGTAATCAAAATTGGTGAAACTCAATATAACAATGCGCGCTCGTTGGCTCATCGCTTTAGTGCTGATCAACGGCTTCATGTCGCTGCTATTGGTGAACGCGCCGCTTCGAGCACAAACGGATGCCACCCCGCCACCCACCAATACGCGCCACCCCACGCTCACCAACATACCCACGACGCCTACTCTCGCAGCGCCAACATTAGCCGCTACTTTCATCGCTTCGCCTGCTGGACTCATCGGCGGCGATCTGGCAAGCTGGACGCCGCAACCCATCTCAGCACAAATGGCTGCCTATCAGGAGCATTTTGTGTTCTCACGCCCAATCGGGTCTGATGCCGTCAACTATCCGGCGCGTAATTACGCCTACGGATCGATGGACGGTGGCGGGCGGCCTGTGCATCATGGCGACGACTTTCAAAATCCGCTCGGCACGCCGATCCTGGCCGCTGCTGATGGCGTTGTGGACTATGCCGGTGATGATATTCGCGTGATGTATGGTCCAATGCCGAACTTTTATGGCAACGTGATCGTCATTCGTCATTCGTTCGTAGATAGCAGCGGCCAACCGGTGTACACATTGTACGGTCACCTTTCGCAAATTGGGGTGCGTACCGGGCAAGCAGTGCAGCAGGGTAGCATCATTGGGTTGGTCGGATCGGCGGGCGTCGCGGTGGGCGCGCATTTGCATTTTGAAGTACGTGTGGGCACGCCGACCAGCTATAACGCCACGCGCAACCCGGAATTGTGGGTGACGCCATTTTCGACTTACGGTGCGATCGCGGGGCGTGTTACCGATCTGAACGGACAACCGGTTCATTCGGCAGTGGTCGAAATGCAGAACGGCAGTAGCTACCGTTCTGCGGAAACTTACGGCGATAACAACGTGAACGGCGACTCGCAGCTTGGCGAGAATTTCGCCACCAGTGATTTACCCGGTGGCTACTATTTGGTGTTCATCAAATCTGCGGACGGTGCGCTGTTATATCGTAACACGGTGCTCGTCACGGCCAATAAGGTGAGCTGGCTCGATATTCATATCGCGTCTTGAGTTGGGCAGGCGTTGACCCCTAACCCCCCCCTTTCCCCGATTACAGGGGAAGGGAGTCCAACGCTGTGTTAAGCGCTTTCTCGGATCAGGCGCGGCAAATCCTGTAAGCGCGGTGCCTGACCGGACAGCAGCGTCACGACGCGGAACAAGCGTCCGGCAGCCCACATCAACGCGATACCTGTCAGCAGCACCAGTGTCAGGCTGACAGCGATTTGCCACGCTGGCACCGGCGATATAGCAACGCGCATGATCATCGCTACGGGTGCGGTGACCGGAAACAGGCTCAACCCGACGGCTAATGGGCTGTCCGGCTGTGACGCGAAGAACGACACGAGATACAGCGGCGTTAGTGCCGGAAGCGTGAAGAAAACTGCGAATTGTGGCCCTTCGCGCAAGTTGTTGGCGATCGCACCAATGCCAGCGTATACAGCGGCAAACATCAGGTAGCCGACCACGAAATACGCGAACAAAATTAAGATTTGGCCACCCGTGATTTGCAAACCGCTCACGACCGTGCTGATCAAACTGATCTGGCTGACCAGAAAGACCGCTGTAGCTGCCCAGAACGCGAGCTGAATCAGACCCAGTAAGCCGAGTGCCAACACTTTCCCGGCCAATAAATCCCGCGCACGCATGGAAGATAGCAGCACTTCCATAATCCGGTTCTCTTTTTCCTCCATGACGCTTTGCATCAAATAGCCGCTGGTCATGAAAGTGCCGAATACAAACGCCAGCGCAAAACCGTAGACCAGCGCGATCGATGTTCCTGTATCCGCCGATCGGCTGAGCTGATTGGTTTCGCTCAGACGATGATTGGTCACTTCGCCAGCTCTTTCGGTGAGGCGAGCCATCGTTTGCGGATCAAGACCGCCGACTTTTTGCGCCAATGCTTGCGTCAGGATGCTGCGCATACCCGAACTCAACGTGTTGCTGATGTTGAAGCGAGTCATCCACAGTTGCAGCGTTCCATCCTGCAAATAGCTCGCTGGAATCAGGTAGTAAGCGCCGATTTTATCCGCATTGAGCGCAGCATTGGCAGCGGCGGCGCTTGGATAAAATTGTAAAGGGCTGATGTCGATGCGCGGCGTGATCAAGTTTGCCTGATCGACCAACCCGATCGGCGCTGACTTGAAGAAGCCACCACCGCCCTGACCATTATTTTGATCGCCCTGACTGCTGTTCTGAGTGTTAGCTGAACCGCCATTTTGCGGTGTAGTCACCGTGATCGGCGTATCGGGCGTGCTGCTCTTGACGCGCTGATAAGCCTGAACGCCGTAAAACAGCACAATGGCGATCAGCGGCAGGCCGATCGACACGAACAAGTAGCCGCCTCGTCGCGATTGACGTGTCAACTCATAACGAAAAACACGAAAAATTGATTTCATGTGGCATTAGCCTCCCGAATGGTAGGGGTCGTTGTCGTGAGCACGTGCTGCCCGCCACGAATGGCGCGCACAACATCGCGAATGCCCAGGCGCTTGCCATAGCTCAACATGCCGAGCCGGAACACACGCGCCGCGATCCAGATAGCGAGCACATCGGTCATGGCAAGGATGATCAAGCTCAACACAATTTGCTCAGACGGCACAGTGGTAAGCGAAACGCGCATGATCATCGACAGCGGCGAAGTCAGCGGGATCAGGCTGGCGAGCACTGGCAGCGACCCATTCGGATCGGCCAAAAAGCTGATGAACAGCACGAACGGCACAATCGAAATGAAGCTGATAATCCCCGCAATCTGGCGGCTTTCCGCTTCCGCATTGACCGACGCGCCAATGCCCGCCATGATCGCGCTGAGCAGCAGATAGCCCAACAAGAAATAGGCAAAGATCAGCACTAGCAGCGACGGCGTAATCTGCAAATTGGCGAGCATATCGGCCAGATTGAACGAACTGGTGACCGTCGCAATGCCCAGAATGAGCAGCAGCCAGATCAGGATTTGCGTCAGGCCGAGTGCGCCCAACCCCAATATCTTGCCCCACAACATTTCCGACGGGCGGCTGCTGGTCGAGAGCAGTTCCATCATGCGGTTTTCTTTTTCCTCGACTACGCCCGACATCAAAAATTGCGAGGTGGTAGTGGTGGACAGGAATAACAGCATTCCAAAGATCACCGGCACGAAAATCGAATTGAACAGCACCGATTGATCGTAGGCGTGTGTGCCACCCGGCTTGTAAATCTGCACTTTGGGCAGCGGGTCTTCGATGCGCGTGACTGTCAGCGGATCTTTGAGCTTCGCCGCTAACCCCTGGCGTACCAACTTTTGAAAAGCCGGGTCTAAACCTGCCGCGACACTCGCATGACTGTACGAGTCGATGTTACCCGTGCTGAGATAGTTGGCAGGCAGCACATAATACAGATCGAGCGTGCCCGCCTTAAGCGCAGCAGCAGCTTGATCCGCACTGGCGACTTTTTCAAACGGCACGGGCAGCATGATCGCGCTCAACACGTTGGCCTGATCGACTACGCCGACATGTTGGTAATTGCCTTGATCGTCCAATTGGTTGTTGGCAAAGCCAGTGGACAGCGCCGAAAAGCCAAAGCTGATGATCGGGATGACGAATACGGTGAACAGGTACGATCGCCGCCGAACATTGAACAGATACTCACGGCGCGCAATCAACCAGATTTTATGCAGGCTCATATTTTTTGACCTTTTCAGCAGCGAGCACAGGCGCTGCCACATCACCTGCCGAATGTCCGGCAACTCGGATGAAAATATCGTTCAGGCTCGGCACAGCCAGCGCGAAACTGGTCACATGTGTATTCGGGTCGGCGGCCATACGCTGCATGATTTGATCAGGCGTGGTGCCCGTGTCCAGCATGAGCTTATAGCTGCGGCCTGACTCGTCGGTTTTGCTGATGCTGGCGACGCCCGGTAAGCGCGCCCAATCGCCCTGTCCAGCGACGATCACGGCATTTTCGGCGTACTGCTGACGCACCTCGTCCACGCTGCCATATAACATGCGTTGCCCACGATCCATCATGAGCAGCCGATCGGCCATTTCTTCAACCTGATGCATCTCGTGAATGCTCATGACGATCGTCGTGCCGTGCGCCTTCAAGTCGTAAATGATCTTCTTGATCAGCTCGGTATTGACCGGATCGAGTCCGCTGAACGGTTCATCGATGATGATCAGTTCGGGGCGGTGGATGATCGTGGCGATGAACTGCACTTTTTGCGACATGCCTTTGCTCAGCTCACCGAGTTTGCTCTTTTTGTTGTCGCCCAGGCCGAGTTGATCGACCAGTTCATTGGCGCGCTGTTCAGCATCGGCAGCACGCATCCCTTTGAGCGTGCCCAAATAAGTGAGCAGCTCGATCAGGCGCGCGTTACGGTATAAGCCGCGTTCTTCGGGCAGATAGCCGATGTGATCCTTTGTTTTTTCGGTGAAGGGCGCGCCAAGCACTCGGATCGTGCCTGTGTCCGGCTTGATGATGTCCAGGATCATGCGGATCGTCGTCGTCTTGCCCGCGCCGTTTGGTCCGAGCAAGCTGAAGATTTCGCCGCGATGGACTTCAAAGCTCAGATCATCGACGGCAAGGTGCGTACTATAGCGCTTTGAAACATTGCGCACTTCGATCGTGTTAGGTGTCGAATTCATTGCTGGAACCCTTTTATAACTTTCGGTTTAGATCGGTTTCAGAAGGCATGAAGATCGTTTCGATCGATAAACTGAACAGTCGCGCGATCTTGAACGCCAGTATCAGGCTTGGCTCGTACTTGCCTGTCTCCAATGCGTTCACCGTTTGGCGCGAGACGTTCAGCCGTTCTGCCAATTCCGCCTGTGACCAGTTGTGCTCGGCGCGCAGCACTTTCAGCCGATTTTCCACGCTCACTGGTAGCGAAGACTGACGAAAAACGCTGCGATACCCCATACGATAATCATCATGGGGAACACCCAGATTATACCAGGTGACGGTATGCCAACGTTTTCAAGCAGCCCCAACGTAAACGTAGCAAACCCTGTAATGGCCAGGCTGATCCCGAATGCTTCAACGTGAATCCGAAGCTGCATCTCGTCCATACGTTGCAGCATTTTCAGAAATGCGGCAAGCGCAAAGAGCAGTGGAATGACAGGAATTACCGCAATGGCGTAGCGCACTGGATTTGCGATCTGCACTTGTTTGATCAGCCATTCCGAAGCGATCAATACAATGGCGTAAGCAACCATCTGGCTGATGAACGAGATCATGAACGGCGTAGATGTTTTTTGCATTTGTTGACCTGCATCAATAGTGATATCATGCAGTGTAAAGCATACTTGATTAAATGTCAAGCGTGCTTTACTCAATCCAGGGTTGTTGCAAAGTCGTTGACCCCTAACCCCACCCTTTCCCCGATTACAGGGCAAGGGAGTCAAACGCTGCGTAAAAGTCCGGCTCTGCCGTATTCACTATAAACGAGAAGGATTTAGGGATGGGAAATTAAGAGATCAACACTTCCGCCTGACTTTGCAATAGGCCTGACTCAGTTCCCGTTAGTGCTGCCCTGTGCGTTGTCTGACCCCCTTCCCCTGTAATCGGGGAAAGGGCGGGGGTTAGGGGTCAATCAGGTTAAATTGGTAAAGCACCTCAGATAGCGCTAAATTATAATCGTGACTCCAAACAATCGAAAGTTACTGAAGGACTCGCGCCTTGGTCGATACGACGCTTCCGCAATATATCGAGGACGAAGACGGTGAACGCATCCCGATTCAAAAGCGCGCCGCCGAACGCCGCAAGCATTTTGCGCTGACCATTGACCTGTACTTGCTGCTTACGGTCGGTGCACTGCTTGCAATCGGGCTGATGATGGTCTGGAGCAGCACATTCTTTATCGATAATAATTCGCCTTACCTGTACTTTTTGCAACAACTGCGCTCAATGGCTTTTGGCGGCGTGATCATGTTCGGGCTGAGCGCCATTGACTATCGCTTTTGGCGACGAGCCGCTTTGCCGTTGATCCTGGTGATCGTTTTTTTGCTAGGGATGACGCTCACTTTACACACCATCCTTGGCGCTCACCGGACGCTGTTCGATGGCCGTATCCAGCCGAGCGAACCCGCTAAAATAGTCGTGGTGATCTATATGGCGGCGTGGTTAGCCTCAAAGCAAGGCAAACTACGCAACCTGACTTACGGGCTGCTGCCGTTTGCGGTATTGGTCGGGACGGTGGCCGGGCTGGTGATTGTCGAGCCGGACTTATCGACTGCCGCGTTGATCCTGGTCACGTCGGCCATCATGTTCTTTTTGGCGGGCGCGGAATGGCTGCAAATGGGCATTACGATCGCCGTGTTCGCGGCACTCGGCGCGTTTGCCGTAACGCATGTGGATTATGCGCAGCTTCGCTTCAAGAGCTGGCTGGATGTGATCAACGATCCGATCCATGCGCAGGCCACGCACGCCCAAAACGTGATCATCGCGTTCTTGAATGGTGGCTTAACGGGCGTCGGGTTGGGTGGCAGCTATCAGAAGTTCTATAACTTGTCCGTGCCGCACAGCGATAGCATTTTCGCCGTCGTCGGTGAGGAGTTGGGGTTAGTCGGCTGTGCGGTGATCGTGGCGCTGTTCGTACTGTTCATGGTGCGCGGCTTCCGCATTTCGCGCAACGCACCCGATCCATTCGGATCGCTGTTGGCGGCGGGCGTGACCACGCTCGTTATGATTCAAGCGCTCTACAATATCGCGTCGATGGCGACGATCGTACCGCTGGCAGGCGTACCGCTGCCGTTCATCAGTTTTGGCGGCTCATCATTGGTGACCATGATGGCGGGTGTCGGCTTATTGCTCAGCGTTTCGCGCGGGACGGTCAAAAAGCCGGACGCGCCCCGGAGGATTCTTGCAACGACTTTTGATTTCAGCAGGCGGGACGGGCGGCGGGGTGTATCCCGCGTTAGCCGTCGCTGAGGCATTACGCCAGACGAGTTCAGCATCGAACGGCGCGCCGCTTGCGCTGCATTATATCGGCAGCATCGGCGGCATGGAGCGCGATCTGATTCAGCGCGCGGGCGATCTGTTCGCGTCCTACGATGAAGTGCAGGCGGGGCCGCTGCATGGCGTGAGTGCAGGACGAGTCGTAATCAGCACGGCAAAATTGACCGTTGGCATTCTGCAAACACTGCGTTTGATCGCGCGCTATCGTCCGCAAGCGCTCTTTCTGACGGGCGGTTGGGTAACCTTTCCGGTGGCGCTGGCCTGTCGAGCGCGGAATATCCCGATCGCGATTTTTCTGCCGGACATTGAACCTGGTTTAGCGATCAAAGTGCTCAGCCGATTAGCGCGCGTGATTTATGCCACCACAGCGGACTCGGCGGCTTATTTTCCGGCGGGCAAAGTGATCGAAACCGGCTATCCGCTGCGAGCCGATGTGCTGAACGCCAAACGTGAAGATGCGTTCGGCCACTTTCAGCTAGACGCATCGCGCCACACTCTGCTTGTGTTTGGTGGCAGCCGGGGCGCGCGCAGCATCAATGAAGCATTCGGCGCGATCGTGAGCGATGTGCTGGACGACGGCTTACAAGTGATCCACATTTCCGGCGAACTGGATTGGTCAGTGGTACAAGCACGGCGCACAGCCTTACCCGCCGATCAGCAGGCGCGCTACCACGTGTATCCGTACTTGCACGGCGATATGGGGTTGGCACTGGCTGCCGCTGATCTGGTCGTGAGTCGAGCGGGTGCCAGCACACTTGGCGAATTTCCACAGTTCGGCTTGCCCGCGATTCTGGTGCCGTACCCGTTCGCCTGGCGTTATCAGAAGGTCAACGCCGATTGGCTGGCAGCGCGCGGTGCGGCAATCCGGCTGAATGATGAAGCGATGCGCGCTGAACTGCTGCCCACCATCCGCGCGTTATTCGCTGATCCGGCACGCCTGGCCGTGATGCGCGAGAAGGCGGCGGCACTGGCACATCCTGAAGGCGCAGCGATGTTGGCGCAACGGCTGATCGCAATTGATCGTACTACGATATAATCGATCTTCAATCGCTAACCAGTCCGATCGCCGTCCAAGGAGTCTCCGCTAAATCCCATGATGCAATTGTCGAGTGTGCTATGGATTTTTACAATCTTGTTTGGCGTGGTCGGCTTTTTACGCGGCTGGACAAAAGAGATCGTGGCGACGGCGGGCGTGGTGCTCGCATTATTCATCGAGCAGCAGTTCAGCGGCGTCGTGCTCGATCCGCTGACGGCGGGCGCGGGTCCCGAACAACGCTTTTATCTGTACGCCGGAATTCTAGTAGTCGTCACTTTTTTTGGCTACCAGACGCCCACACATGCCTCGCGCTTATCTGAGGGGCGACTGTGGAGTTCGCGCCGTGAAGGCTTGCAAGAGCGGCTGCTCGGCACGGTGATCGGCGCGTTCAACGGTTACCTGATCGTCGGCTCGCTCTGGTATTACCTGGACGCGCTGCAATACCCGTTTTCCCCATATTTCATCGCGCCTGCTGTCAACTCACCAAGCGCCGCGATCGTCGCCTCGAATGTGCTGCCGTTGACCTGGCTGGTGCAAGGCAACCTGCTCACGGTGGCGGTGATCGTGTTGTTCCTGTTCGTGATCATCGCGATGATCTGAGCAGGGATTACGCGCCCACTAGTTCTGCCTGTTCGCTGATGGGTTGCGCCAACTTTTCAATGATGCCACCGCCCAAGCAGCGCTCACCGTCGTAAAAGATCGCGCCCTGTCCTGCGGTAATATCACGCAAAGGTGCATCGAACGTCACGGCGGCGCGCTGATCAGGGAGCGGCGTGATCGTTGCCCATGCCGGACGCGCTTTGTAGCGAATTTTCACCTCAGCGCGGAACGGATCAGTCGGCGGCGTGCTGCTGATCCAGTTGACGCGATTGGCGGTCAGGCTGTCACGCCCTAATTCGGCTACCGTACCGACGATCAGCGCGTTGCGACGGGCGTCCGTACCGATCACGTACAGGGGTTCGCTCCACGCCAGATTGATCCCTTTGCGTTGACCGACCGTATAATTCGGCAAACCCGTATGCTCACCGATCACCGAGCCATTGCGCAGCATAATCGGCCCCGGCTTGATCGCGTCCGGCGCGTGCTGAGATAGAAAGCGCCGATAATCGTTATCCGCCACAAAGCACAAATCCTGGCTATCATGTTTGGCGGCGACGGGCAGCCCAAATTTCGCGGCCAGCGCGCGCACATCCGGCTTGCTGTATTCACCCACCGGAAACAGTACGCGCGACAACTGCGCTTGCCCCATCACGCTGAGCACATAGCTTTGATCTTTGGCGTCGTCCAGCCCTTTCAGCAGTTGATAATCGCCCGCCGTGCCGTCACCATGATCCGCTGCCTGACGGATGCGCGCATAGTGACCCGTTGCCAGGTAATCGGCGTCGAGTGCCAGCGCGTTATTCAACAACCACTCAAAGCGAATGTGCCGATTGCATTCCAGGCACGGGTTAGGCGTCACGCCCTGGCTATATTGTTCAACAAAGTAGCGAACGATGCTGCCTTTGAACACTTCGCGCGTGTCCAATACATAAAACGGAATGCCGAGCATCTCCGCGATCGTGCGTGCGTCCGACATTTGATCAGGCGTGCAGCAGTGGTTGGCGCTTTGCTCGCTCGTGCCGCCATCTTCCGACCACAAGCGCATCATCATGCCGATCACTTCATAGCCCTGCTCAACGCACAGCGCCGCCGCTACCGAACTATCCACGCCGCCGCTCATGGCGACCACTACCCGCTTTGCCATTACATTACCCCTGCTTTACATTACATCCCGTTTAGCACTAAAAATAGTTAAAACGATACAGTGTATAGCTATAACCATCCGTCCACACAGGCGTCAGCCAGCGCGCTATTGCCGATTGCAGCGCTAATCCCTGTGCACGGAAACGGACATCTTCGCTCATAGAAAACTGATAACCTGTGTCGAATAATAGCACATACCCATCGTTTTGACCAGACCACGTTTCCATAATTTGGTCGGGCGTTTGGCCGTTAGCAAGCGGATCCGTCCAGGCGTCGATCAGCGAGTCGGCAATGCAAGTGATGTGCGGCGGACAGTAAAAGCCGCGCGGTTCCCATAGAAAGCGCACGCGCGATCCGGCGGGCAGCGTGTCGAGTTCATGCATTGCGCCGATGTACGTGCCGAGCGTGTTACTCAAAAAATCATCGTGACTTACCAGTGCCAGCGCATACTCGGCGGTTTGCAGGCGTGCCGAGGTTTGCAGCACCTCGAATGACTCCAACAACAAGCTGAGCACCAGCATCGCTTGCAAGATGAAGTACACGCTGAGCGGCTTGGTCGGCCAACGTGACATGCCCGTGAGCGCCAAACTTCCGCACAGCGCGAACAGTGGAAAGGCCATCGTCACCAGCCGCGTTTGAATGCCGATCCCGCTCGTTGCAGCGGCAATTCCCCAAAAGATCAGCAGCGGCGCGCCGATTAGCAGCGCATCTTTGGCGAGCGTGCGCTCATTGGGTTCAAGCGTTCGCCAACTGAGGATCAATAGCAGCGGCAAAGTCAGCAGCCACGGACCCATCGTAAACGAAAATTGCGTCCCATTTTCTGCGCCGAATACCGTTGCAGCGATTGGCAGAATGGGCAGCTTCCAGGCGTTCCCGTCGCTGAGCAGAGTGCTATCGACTAGATTGAATTGCCGCGTGCGCTGTATATCCCAGGCAACGCCGCCGAACACATACGGATAGATCGGGTTGCCATACAGCAGCGCGCCTTTGACTAACCACGGCGCGAACACCACGAACGCTGCGCCTGCCATGATCGCAATCGGTAGGGCAGCTTTGGCACGTGCATAGCGGATCACGTACAGCACAGCGGATACGCCAAGCGCGGCAGCAGTGTATTTGGTACTGACTGCCATACCCAACAAGATTCCCGTCAGGATCAACCATGAAGTGCGGCGCGTCTGCTGCCAGCAAACCAGCGCGATCAGGATGAGCGTACCGTACAACAGCGGCGCGAGATCAACGTAGGCTTGTCCGAACAACAGCCACACGCTGAAGCCGCTCAAAATCAAAGTGACCGCCAACCATGCCGCCGTTTTTCCGGCTTCGGCCACCCGCGCGATCAAGCCACCTAACCCGATCAACGACAACACGCCGATCAACCAGTGCAGTGGCGCGGCAGCCGTCACCCGCCCGAATAAGCCGATCGCCACGCCGAACAGCATTTCCGTCCCTTGCGCCATGCCAAAAAACGGATTATCCGGCTGTGCAGTAATTCGCCCATCCGCCAAGTAGCGCGTCGGCTCTACCAGATGATAAGTCAGCGCATCCCAGGCCGTCGGCGGTGCGAGCGCCCGCAGCAGCGTGGTTGACAGGATCAACGCACAAAAAGCTGCCAGCAAAATTGTCCAGCGATCCAGTCCATTGAACAACCCACCGACGAGATCGCGGCAATCCGTGAACCAGCCGCGCCCACGCCAAACGCTGAGCGCCGCCATGCTGAGTACCGCGATCCAAAAAACGGGCGGAGTGAACAAACCGATCAAACCTGCGATCAGTACGCCGACGCTCAGCAGACTCAAGCCGAGTCCCGCCTCCAGCGCGATCCGTTCGCCGCGCGAGAGCATCGTATCATCTACCCGCGTCATTACGATTCGCCCGACGCCGCCCGCTACCCCAACGATGAGCGCGGCGCTTGCCAGATCGAGCGCCATGCCGCCGATTGCTCCCGCTAACGCCAGATCGAGCGGTTTGTGAACCCAATAATAGGCGATCAACAGTGCCAGCAGCGCGATCAAGACCAACAGCGCGCGCAGCACTCGCAGCAGCGTTTGCGGCAAGCGCTGCATCAGGCGAGCGTTTGCGTCAGCTTGACGGCGTGCAGTTTATCCACGCTGGCGGGCAGCACTTCCAGTAAGTGATGAATATCCGCGTCGGTCGTTTGCTTACCGACCGTCAGGCGCAAGCTGCCGAGCGCCAATTCGCGCGAATAGCCCATTGCGCTCAGCACGTCGGATGGTTCGGGATTACCCGTATTACATGCCGATCCACTGCTGGCCGCGATGCCGTGCATGTCGAGGTGCATCAGCAGCGCGTTGGCGTCGATGTTTTCAATGATGAAACTGGCATGGTTTGACAGCCGATCGGTAGGGTGTCCGGTCAGGTGCGATCCGGCTACAAGCGTCAATACACCGTTGATGATCATGTCGCGCAAACGGCGATACTCGGTCACGCGTGCGTCGAAATCGGTATACGCCAGTTCCAACGCTTTCGCCATGCCCACGATCAGCGGGACATTATGCGTTCCGGCGCGTCGATCGCGTTCCTGACCGCCGCCACTCTGTGACGGCACCAGCTCGACCCCTTCGCGCATGTACAGCAGTCCAACACCCTTTGGCCCATAAAATTTATGAGCAGTCAACGCCAGCAAATCTGCGCCGATCGCCTTCACATCGATTCGCAACTGTCCGGCGGCCTGCACTGCATCAGTATGGAACAATGCGCCGCGCTCATGCGCGATGGCGGCCAGTTCTGCTACGGGTTGGATCGTGCCGACTTCATTGTTGCCGACCATCACGCTGACAAGCGCAGTCGTATCGCGCATAGCGGCGCGCAGCGTATCAGGCAGCACGCGCCCATAGGAGTCCACTTCGAGCATAGTCAGATCGCAAGGCAGGGTATCCGCGAGCAAGTGCGCCGTGTGACTGACCGCGTGATGCTCAACGGGCGATGTGATCAGGTGTGGGCGTACCGTGCCGCGTCCGAGTGCTGTCTGGATTGCGCCGCGTAGTGCCAGATTGTCGCTCTCTGAGCCGCAGCCAGTGAACACGATTTCGCGCGGACTGCAATTCAAAATGTCCGCGATTGTCCTGCGCGCTGCCTGAACTGCTTTATCCGCTTTGCGCCCGAAGCTGTGAACAGAGGACGGATTGCCGTACACATCGCTGAAGTACGGGAGCATCGCCTCGACCACGCGTGGATCGGTGGGCGTGGTGGCGGCATGGTCAAGGTAAACAAGGCGTTCAGGCTGCATGATCGTTCTCCAAAAATTAAGCTGGCTTGATTGTATCAAGGTTGAACACGACTGGAAATAAAAGGGGAAAGCAATATGTCGGTGTATTGTCGTATTGAAAATATGGGACAATTCTGCTACTATCGTGGTAAGTGTCCAATACGGCGCTCTCGGAGCTGCATTAATTTTGACCGATCATGCTTTGGATGGCTCGAACAGTTACATTTTCGAGGCTGCCGACAATCAAGTACAGCGCACACCCTACGGACATATCAGACATGCGCTGCTGTACAAGACATTTTTCTGGTATTGGGTACGGCGCAGTCTGGTTACACGTTACCGACAAACCAGCCTGGGTTGGCTGTGGGCACTGCTGCAACCCTTGCTCAGCAGCCTGATCTACGTGATCATCTTTACGGTGATCATTCCAGTGCCGACGGGCAACGTGCCTTATCCGCTGTTCATCATCACCGATCTCGTCTTTTGGAGTTATTTCAGCCGCGTCGTCTTGATCGGGGCTGGCTCGATCACGAATAATATCGATCTGCTGACGCGTATTCAGTTCCCACGCGAATTTTTGCCGCTTGCCGTGTGGGTCGAGTCGCTGGTCGATCTTCTGTTGGGGTTGTGCATTGTTGCAGCAGCCTTTCTACTCTATCAATATCCGCTGACCGCGTTCGCGCCGTTGGTATTGGTCGCCTTTGTTGTCGAGACAATGCTCGCGCTTGGCCTGGCCTTTCTGCTGGCATCGATGTCGGTCATTGTGCGTGATCTGATGCAGGTAGTGCCGCTGTTGATGCAGCTTCTGGTGTACCTGTCGCCTGTTATTTACCCGTTGACCAGCGTTCCAAAAGGGCTGCAATCCGTGTTGGCGTTCAACCCGTTGTCGGCGGTGTTTGCTACTTACCAGGAAACGCTGTTCTATGGACAGTTCACGGTCGGTGGATCGCTCTTGCTCGGCGCGGTTATTTCTGCTGTCATTCTGGTGGGCGGCTACCTGACCTTCAAGCGCGTCGAGTGGCAATTTGCCGATTTGAGATAGGAACGCGAATGCCTTTAGTAACGGCTGAACATATCTACAAAAGCTACAAAACATCTGGCCAGTTCGAGATCAACCGGCTGTTTCAATCGCTGGCACGTACCTTGAAACAGGCCACCGCGCCCCATACCGGACGCGAATTCGTGTTGAAGGATGTGAACTTCACCGTTGATTCGCACGAATCAGTGGGCTTGATCGGCAATAATGGGGCGGGTAAGACGACGCTGTTTCGGTTGCTATCGAGCATCACGCTGCCCACCAAAGGCCGCTTGCGAGTCGAAGGCCGCGTGTCGTCGCTGATCTCGCTCGGCGCAGGCTTTCACCCTGATCTGAGTGGGCGCGAAAATTTGTACCTAAACTGTGCGCTGATGGGCTTGAGCCGTGCGCAGACCGCCGATCGGATCGATGGCATTGTCGATTTTGCCGAGCTTGACGAATATATCGACATGCCGATCAAGTATTACTCATCAGGGATGCTGGCACGGCTCGGTTTTTCGGTGTCCGTCCATTTGGATCCAGCGCTGATCCTGATCGATGAAGTGTTGTCCGTGGGCGATTACCAGTTTCAAGTCAAGAGCGCAGCGGCACTGCGCGATTTTATCGAGCGCGGCACGGTGATTCTGGTTTCGCATGATTTAGGCGCAATCGAACGTATCTGCAAGCGCACGATCTGGTTGGAGCGCGGTGAAATCAAGCTGGACGGCCCTACTGAGATGGTGATCCCGCGTTACCTGGATGCGCAAAATCAGATTTTGGAAGTCAACAGCGGGATCAATAACCAGTTGATCATGAAAGACCCGCGTATTTCCGATGTGATCAATGTCTCACGGCAGGCACTTGACGCCAATATTGATGTCTTGAAAGTCGAAGTACGCACCGCAGCAGGCGAAGTCAGCCGCGAATTCTGTATGGACGATACCATCGTCGTCGTGGCAGATTTGGTCTTCAAACAGCCGATCAGCGATGCGCGGATCATGGTCGGCTTGATCGATATTGAGTATCAGGCGGTTGTCATGGCGGGTGATAATCAACTGCTCGACTCACCCGCTGCTTTTCTGGGGCATGTGCGGGTCGAGTGTCGCTTTCCGCATGTCATGATGCGACCACGGCGCTACGGCGTATACGTGATCGTGTCGAACATGAAAGCGATGATGCCGCTCTATATCTATCGGGATGGCGACGCGCGCTTTTTGATTACTGGTGAACGGCATGATCCGAGCATCCATTATTATGCGCCGCAAGTCGATCTGGTGTACAACCCCGCCGTTGAGATGCATTACCTTGAGGTGAATACGCCGTTATAAGTCTGCGGTGAGAAGAAATCTGGCAATCTGGCGCAGCGGTTGCGCTGCACCGAACGTGTGATATAATTCGTCCGCTTGATTACCGTCTAATCGGAGAACGACCCGTGCAAACTGGCACAATTGTAACTGCACTGCAAATTATTCAAATCATTATTTCGTTGGGGTTGGTCATTGTGATCATCCTGCAAGCGCGCGGCCAGGGGCTGGCGAACCTGATGGGCGGCGGTGCGGGCATGGGCATCACCAAGACGCGCCGTGGCCTTGAAAAAACCCTGTTTCAAATCACGATTATTCTGTCGATGTTGTTCCTGGTGAACTCCGTCGTACAGTTGATCATTCAGCACTAAGGCCGCTCGTTGCGAGGCTTTCGCGCGCCGCTGGCCGCCCTGATTATTGCTCTTTTGTTGTTTGGGGCGGTCATTGCTACCCGCCCTGCTGATCCAACGCCACCCCCGCCTGGCGTCACGATGGTGACGGCTACCGCCCGCCCGGTGGTGCTGACACCCGCGCCGACGATCCCTATTCAGCAGATCGATACGACGACGCTCAATGAAGCATTAGTCGGCAGCCCAAAAAAAATCAACCCGCTGCTGGCGGGTTACAATCGAGTCGATCAGGATTTGAGCGCGCTGATTTTTGAGGGACTCATGACGACTGATGCGACCGGCAGCAGCGTTCCTGATCTGGCTGCCGCACCGCCCACTATTTCCAGCGATGGGTTGGTGTATGCCGTATCGCTGCGTACCGATGTGTTGTGGCAGGATGGCGTACCGTTCAGCGCCGCCGATGTGCTGTTCACGGTGCATCTGATGCAAGACGCCGCTTTCCCTGGCACCCCCGATCTGCACACGTTCTGGCAAACTGTCGAGATCGACGCGCTGGACGATCACACCGTGCGCTTTCAACTGGCACAACCGCTGGCCGCTTTCACCGACGATCTGCGCATTGGCATATTGCCCGAACACGCCTTACGCGGCACATCGGCGGCAGGTTTACTGACGCATCCGTTCAATTTGTCGCCCATCGGTACGGGTCCCTATCAGTTCGATGCGTGGGTGGGCAACAGCTCGCAGATAACGGGCGTGCGCTTGCAGGTTGCGCCCACTTATCGGCAGCGACCAGAGGGCAAAACGGGTTACGCGCTGGAACATCTGGCCTTCCACTTTTACCCATCGGCGGATGCGGCGGTGAATGCTTTTCAGCGTGGTGAAGTGTTCAGCATTGGTGAACTGCCGCCCGAAACACTCCAGCAAATCGGCGCGATCACTGAATTGCAGACGTACTTTCAGCATCGGCCAACGTTCGGCGTGGTGATCTATAACTGGCAAAACCCAAACACGCCATTTTTTCATGATCTGCGTTTGCGTCAGGCACTCGCCAGCGCGATCGACCGTACTACGTTGGTGAGTCGCTATCTGGCAGGACGTGCGCTGCCTGCGTACAGTCCGATTTTGCCTGATTCGTGGGCGTACGATCCTAATACGAACTGCCCGCAGCTCATGCCCTACGATATAGCGCAAGCCAAAGACGACATGGCGCATATTCAGATTTCCGCGCCGTCAGCTACTGCTGTCGCCACTTCCAATGCAACTGCCAGCGCTATCACCAGCGGCGCAACCGATTTAGCACCTGTTGCCACCGCTGCGAGCACCGCGACCACTGCTGCACCTGCCCCTGCCACATCATCTGGCGGCGCGAGCAAGTTTCACTTTCAACTGCTGGTCAGTAACGATCCAGCAGTGGTGAATATGGCAAAAGATATGATCACGGCGTGGGCATCGATCGGTATCACCGTTCAGATCAGCGTGACCGATGCACAATCATTGAATCCGCGCTTGATCAAGGGCAACTTCGATGCGGCACTCGTTGAACTCAATCTTGCGCCGAGCGCTGACCCCGATCCGTACAGCTTGTGGCGCTTATTACCCGCTAATGGCGGCCTGAACTTTGGTGGTATGAACGAGCGCGGACTGAACGATTTGCTGGAGCAAGCGCGTCGCGAGTCGAATAACGGGGTGCATCGTGCCGAGTTGTACCGCCAATATCAGCAGTTGTTTTGCGAGCGAGCGGCAGCGCTCCTGTTATACAATCCGGTTTATGCCTACGGCGCGGATCGGCGGATCAATGGCGTGCAATTGGGGTTCATCGCACAGCCGAGCGATCGATTTCGCACCTTACGCGATTGGAAATTTGTAGCAGGTTGATGGCGGTGTGCCTGGGATTATTCCAGCACGGCGAACAAATCGCGTACGCTCAGCGTGAAGCCGGGCAGCACCTCGCCACCATCCAGCACGCCGTCAATATCTAAAATAATTGCCGTGTTCATCGACGTGAAAACTTCAATACGCGGCTCGTCGGTGTACACAATCCATACTAGCCGGACGCCGTAAGTAAAATATTCGCCCAACTTTTTACGGATCGCCGCGTAGCTTTCGCTTGGCGAAATAATCTCAACCGCTAAATCAGGCGAGCCATCGTACAAATCGTCAAGTTTCTTTGTGAGCCGCACTTTGCTGACGAACGCCACATCTGGCACGCGCACGGTTTCGCGACCTGTTTCCGGGTCAATATACAGTCGGTAACCGCCATCCGGTCCGCTGACCATTCCCAAATCATGCTGCTCGTTATAAACGAATAGACGGGCAAACAATTTGCCGCCGATGAGAACATGCTTAAGTACGGGTGGATTCATGGTGAGCAGTTCTCCATTTTCGAGTTCGTGACGCTTACCATCGTCCGGCATTGCCAGCAAATCAGCGCTCGTGTAAAAGCGTTCTTGTACCGTCACGGTAACGACTCCTATGCTCGTATGCTTCAAATTGTCTTGCATTATAGCAGCGCGTCAGATAAGGTGAGCACGTCGAGCGCGCGGGGCAGCACATCAAAACGTATTGCGCCGCCTTCCGCCGCTTCACCATCCAAATCAAGCCCGATGGCTTGCGTCGCCTCAATTTGCACCGATCGCGCACGTGCGACATGTACATCGGCACGTTGAATGTGAGCACCGCTATAGACAGTATTCAACGCCGCTAAGGCTTGCAAACGCGGCATTCCTTCGATCAACACGACGTCGAATAATCCATCATCATACAAAGCATCAGGCGCGATTTTCATGCCATGCCCAAAGCTGCGACCATTCGCCACGGCCAACACATAAGCACGCCCATCGTACCAGGGCTGATCGTCCAAAGTAACACGCATCGGCTGTGGCTGATCAAACAAGAGCGTGGCAACTGTTGCCGATAAGAATGTCCACGGTCGGCGGCGCGTTTGCAGGTTCACGCGGCGGTCGATCGCACCACCAATGCCAGCGCTCGCGATGTTCAGAAAATGGCGCTCAACGGGTTGATCATGCGCTGTAAAACGAATGCGCCCCAGGTCGATCGGCGTACTATGCGCGCCTGCGATCCAACGAACGGCGGCGGCGGGCGTGTTCGGAATGCCGAGTGTGCGCGCCCAATCGTGACCAGTGCCGATCGGCAGACAGCCGAACGTCATGCGCGGCGCGTTCGGATTTTCCACGTTGAGGCGCATAAGCGTATTGATCAGCGCGTAGTTTGTACCATCGCCGCCAATTGCGATCACACGGGTGATTCCAGCGGCGCGTGCTTTGTCCAGATGCAGCGCAACGTCGTCGGAGTGCTGTGTGACAGCGATCGTCAAATCGCCAAGTGCTGCCCACAGCAGCGGCTCGATCTGCGTCCACAAGCGGCCTGCCTTTCCGCCGCCTGCGTGCGGATTAAGGACGATTAACGTTTTGTCGGAAGTTTCACTTGTTCGGATTGTCGGTGAATTGAGAGTCATTTGCTTGTGCTCGGTGGATTGACCATTGCTTGTGGGATGCTCTTGAAAAATGTTGGATTAGGCGCAGGGGCACTGGCACCAGCAGAACTCGCAACAGTACCGAAAGTGACCGATTTCAATATGGTGTCAAGCAGTGGACGGGTGACCTCGCTGAGCGGGGCCGGTGTTGTCCAGCGCAAAACGTTCAGAACGCTTTTGTCCTGTGAAGCCGTCGCAATAAAAATTATCTGTTGACCAGTATGCGCGTCGGAAGTAATCATTTGCACTGCGGGTTGGTTACCAACCGTCAGATCAGTGGGCTTAGTGGTTGTGCCGATCACTTGCATCAGCGCATCGGCCAAACTTTGCGCCTTGCCGAGCGGTAAAGCACGCACTACGAGCTGCGGGCCATTGGCGAAACCGCTGCTGTCATTATACGCGGTATCACTATTATAGAGCGTGACACTGCTGCCCAAAGACTGACTTTTCCAGGTGGCAGGAATACTAAAAGTTAACCCACCTTGCGCAAAAGTGGCGTTGGTGTTCGGCTGCAAAACGTTATATGCAGTTGGCTTAAGTAACATGCCGCTGGCACGGATCGCGTCAAAAGTGGTGATGAAATCGCCCCACGTGCTGCTTGGTCCTAGCCCTAACAGCCAGCCGATCCGACCATCCGGCATCCGAAAGGCGATCGTTTCTTCTTCAAGTTGATTTTGAGCGTCCTCCAAATCAATCAGCGAGGCATCTAGTCCGGCAAATTGGCTAGTATGCACGTTGAGCGGTTTGGTGGTCGCTGTTTGGCCGCTAACATAGGCCACGATTTGTGCTAGTGTTGCTTCTTTGGTGAAGTGGAGCTGAGCAAGCGTCGCAAATTGTAATTCCACAATTGGGTTCACGGGTGGCTGGCGCGCGACATCATTTTTCGTCGGCACAAGCAGCATGTGGCCGGAGTCGTACAAAGGCGCGATCCAATTATCAGGATATTTGACGCTGACGCCTAAATCCCAATAAGCAGCGTCGGCAGTCACTGGCGCGAAAGTCGGCACAATGGGCAAGGGAGTCGGCGCACCCGATCCTGATCCACAAGCGACAAGAAATCCCATCGCTGTTAACATCATTGAAAGGTTCAAAACAGCCGCCTGTGATCGATGTCGCACCAAGCAATACTCCTGTAGCTGAGCGATCAGAGTATAGCGCGTGACCAATAACAACAGGCAACCAAAACACTCACGAATCAAAAACGGGGTGGGGGCGCATGGCGAAGGCGGGTCAACAGTCGGGACAATGTGGAAGGTGAGAAGAAGAACTTGGCAGCGACCTACGCTCCCAGGAGGCTGCCCTCCAAGTACCATCGGCGCTGGCGGGCTTAACTGCCGGGTTCGAGATGGGACCGGGTGTACCCCCGCCGCTTACGTCA
>Ga0209511_1000553_pt1 | contig 37387 bp, 32 predicted proteins | sample SSSSmetaG_FD_184141 | JGI IMG/M metagenome (GOLD analysis project Ga0209511, IMG submission 184141) | Glacier valley bacterial and archeal communities from Borup Fiord, Nunavut, Canada, to study Microbial Dark Matter (Phase II) - ​SSSS... | ecosystem: Environmental > Aquatic > Freshwater > Ice >... | reverse complement strand
TCGGCGGCGGTGAGGTTGAGGCCCACGCCGCCGGCTTTTAGGCTGATGAGGAAAATTTGCAGCTCGGGCGTGTCCTGGAAGCGGGCGACTTCGGCGGGGCGGTCGCGGGTGTGGCCGTCGAGGTAGGCGTAGGGCAGCTCGCGCTCGTCGAGGCCGGCGCGCACCAGAGCCAGGTGCTGCACAAATTGACTAAACACAAGCACCTTGTGGCCCTCGCTCACCACCGAGCGCAGCATCCGCAGCACCTCGCGCAGCTTGCCGCTCTCGCCAGGGTAGGTCGCGTCGGCCAGGCGCGGGTGGCTCGCGATTTGGCGCAGGCGGGTCAGCCCTTGCAGCAGCAGCAGTTGGGGGCCGCCGGCTGGGGAGGGCTGGTGCCCGTCGAGGCTTTCGAGGATTTTATTGCGGTAAAAGCTCTTGGTTTCTTCGTAGAGGCGCTGCTGCTCTTCGGTGAGCGGGCAGTAGCTGAGGTGCTCGGTTTTGGCGGGCAATTCGCTGGCCACTTGCGCCTTCTGCCGCCGCAGCACGAACGGCTTGATGAGCGCGTGCAGCTTGCGGGTGCGGCTCTCGTCGCGGTTCTGCTCGATGGGCCGCACGAACTCCTTCCGAAAAAACGCCTGGCTGCCCAGCAAACCGGGGTTGATGAACGACATCTGGGACCACAAGTCCATGGTCGAGTTCTCGACCGGCGTACCCGTCAGAATCAGCCGGTGGCGCGCCCGCAGCCGCCGCACCGCCTGGGCCGTGGTCGAGGCGGGGTTTTTGATGGCCTGGCTCTCGTCCAGAATCACGTAGTCGAACTGGTAGCCGGCCAGCAAATCGGTGTCGAGCCGCACGATGCCGTAGCTGGTCAGCACCACGTCGTAGTCCGAAAACTGAGCCGTGTCCTTGAGCCGATACGTACCCGTGTAAGCCAGCAGCCGCAGGCCGGGCGTGAACTTACGCGCCTCGTTAATCCAGTTATGCACCAGCGACGTGGGCAGCACCAGCAGCGAAGCCGCGCCTTGCGCCCCGCCGCTCTCGCGCCGCTCTTGCAGCATCACCAACGCCTGCAAAGTGTTGTGAGTCAGAATAAAATTATCGGTTACGTAGAGTCGGTCGGGCGCGTCCACGGCAATGCATTGGGCCGGGAAGGTGCCCACCGACTCCACCGACCGGATGCCCCGGCAGGGCCGGTACTTGGTTTTGGGCCGGTACAAAGTCGCCTTCCGACTCAGCCGAAACGGCGGCAGCTCCGGGGGCAGGGCCAGCGTGAGCGTGTAGGCGCGCTGCCCCACGCGGCGCTCGCCGCCGTGCCGGTAAGTGGGCAGCTTGCTGCTTTGCCGCACCGTGCCGCCCAGCGACTGCACCAGAAACGTTACGCCCGCCACGAGCGCCGCCGACACGGACGTGAATTGCAGCACCTCACCCGCCCGCGACACGTAGCCGTCCGTGTCGAGCAGCCCTTGCAGCACGGCCAGCCGCACGGCCGGCGCGTTGTGCAAATACTCGGTCGGGATGAATTTGTCGGCCGATTTGCGTCCCTGCAAGCCCCAGGCTTTGAGTTGCCGGATGAGTACGTTGGGCACCCCCGCGCCAGCTCCCGCTAGGCGGTAGCCGTAAGGATTATAGCCGCAGGGTTGCAGCCGCAGCCCCGGTGGCAAAGCCGCGCCGGCCAGCGCCACGATGTCGGCATCAGCCGAAGTAAGATGCACGGTATGTTGCGAGAAGCCGCCGTCGCCGAGCAGCAAGCCCAGCAGGTACGGGTCCACGGGCACGGCCTGAGCCGGAAATTGCACCGGCCCGACCAGCGGCACGAACCAGCGCGTGTTGCCGCTAAGGTCGTGCAGGTTGTCGGCCAACTCGCGTAAAGCCCGCACTTGGTAGCCCTGGCCGCGATGTTTCTGGTTCGGGCTTTGCACCGCCCACAGGTGCTCGGCGCAGCACTCGGCCGTGGCCCCGTCGGTGAACGTAACCCGGAAAATTTCCCGCTCGCCTTGCGGGAATACGCCCGTAATGCGCGAGGTCGTGCCCGCCGAGTTAATTACCTCGTCGCCCACGGCCAGCGTTCCCATCGCGCGCCAGCCGCTCGGAGTCAGTACGTTGGCGTACAGCGGTTGGGCCTTGCCCAAGCCCATGTCGTCGGCCAGACAGCCGCCTAGTTGGTAGTCTTGCGCCCAGCGCAGCCAGTTGTAGCCCGCCTGCTGATACGGCCGCAACGTGCCTTTGAAGCCCACTGGCAGCGGCCGGTTCTCGGTGGCGGTCGTGGCGTCGTGCTCGCGCAGCAGCTCCAGGCGGCGGGTGAGCGTGACGGTGGCCAGGCTGTCGGCTTCGAGGCCGGCTACCAGGGCCAGGTGGTGACGACGCAAAGCCAGCGGCTGCCCGTCGGTTTCTTCGGCGAACGCGAACAGCTCCAGGTAGTCCGTAAACCATTCTTCGGGGATGAACGCGACTTGCCCGTTGGGCAGGCGGTACTCGCGCCGCCGCTGCAAAATGTAGGGCCGCAGCCGCATAAACGGCACCTCGAAATCGCCAAACCAGACCGTGCCGCGCACGTCGAACCAGTCGCCGCGCTCGGCGATGCCGACCTCGACCCGCACCGGCCCGATAAAATAATCCTCGCGGGCCGAAGCCGCGCCCCGCACCGCGAAGCCCAGCTCGGCCAGGGCCGGGGCGTGCTCGTGCAGCCACCGAAACGCCTCCGCTTTGGGCAGCGCCGCGTGGCCGTCGGCATCAAGGGGCAGGCCGCGCTGGCGCAGCTCGTCGGCGCGGGCGGTTTCGTCGGCGGCCGAGCGCAGCAGGCGGCGGAACACGTAGGACGTACCGTCGGCATCGTCTTCGAGCTGCACGCTCATGGCGCGGGCCGGGGTTGGGGGCAACTCGTAGGCCCCGTAGCGAAAGCGCAGGCTGAAATACAGGGCCGGGTCGCCGTTGGTGCCGGGCACCGGGACGGGCTTGGGCAGCGGCACCCGCCCGCGCCGGGGCGGGCCGGGCGGCCGGGCGGGCACGGGGGCCGCGCCGTTGGTGCCGTTTGAGCCATGCAGGCCGTTCGCGCCGGCTGCCGGGACGGGCGGCACGTCCGAAAACAACAGTTGGGGCCGGGCCAGGTAGCGCTCGGTCCGAATGTCGAAGCCGCGGGCGTGGACATCGAACGACTCCATGAGCGGAGCCACGAACTTCTGGAAGTAGCTCCGCTCGACGGCCCGCGGCACGACCACGAATTTCTTGCTCAGAAACGGCAGCAGCTTGCGCCCGTCCACGTCGTGCCGAAAATGGTAGAGCACGTCCTCGACCAGCAGCCAGGCCGGCTGCTGGCACACGAGCACGGCATTCTTGAACTGAAAGTCAAGTCGTTGTTGCTGGTACTGAATGGTCGGGAAATAGTGGGTGCCCTCGTCGCCGCGCCGGAAGTGGAACAGCACCGAAGCCGCCGCCGGAGCCAGCGCGAGCGCCCGCCAGGTCGGCTCGCCGTCGCGCCCCATCACGAACACCTGCTTGCCGGCCAGGCCCGCCAGCAGCCGCCCGAGCCGGTTTTGCACGTAGCGCGCGATGGCTTCCTGCAAGGGCTTGTCGCCTTTTTCAGGGTTGTAAGTCTTGAGAAAAAAATCAGCTGCCGAAATCTTACGCGGCCAGAACTCTTTCAGCACTGCCTCCTGCTGGAGCTGGTCGCAGAGCGCAATCAGCTCATAATCATCGGGCAGCAGCCCGGCCGCGAACTCGGGCGCGTTGCGGGCCGACACCGTTTGGTGCTGCAAGGTGAGCCGTCCGCCTGGCCCGAGCTGCACCACGTGCGCCGTAAACAAGTGCCCGAGATACTCGTGGGCGAAAAGTGAGTAAACAAGCTGAAAAGGAAGCGCCGTAGAAACAGTCATAGCCGAGCACGAGAACGCGCAAGTTAGGCCCAGTTAGGCCAGTGCTTCGCTTGTCAGCGAACGGCTTTGCCAGCGTCCGGCTTACCCAGGCAAGCCGCGCTGCTGAACGGCCGCCGCTGCCGAAGGTTTAGGCTAGGAACGGGAGCAAATTAGCCGGCCACGTGCTGGCAGGCAGCCAGGCCAACTCGGGCAACTCAGGCAACTTAGGGCTGGCTAACCCCGACACGCAGCCGCTCGGCCAACTCCTCAGGCAGCGGGCGAAGCTTGCGGGCGCGGTAGTCGAAGCAGAGCATCCCGGTTTTGGCGCGGGCCACCTCGCGGCCGTGCTGATTGGTGACCTCGTAGCCCAAATCGAAACCGTACTTGTGCCAGTCGGCAGCCCCGACCCGGATGCGCAGCACGTCACCGTGAAACGCCTCGGCGCGGTATTCGACGGCCACGTCGGCCATGATGAGGCCCTGCCCGGTAGCGGCATCCAGCTCGGCCGTGCCCAGGTGCGTGAGCAGCTGCACCCGCGCCTCGTGCAGCAGCCCCAGCAGCGCGTCGTTGCCCAGGTGCGCCCCGTAATTCAGGTCGCCGACGCGCACCGGCAGCTCGACGGCAAGTAGAAACGTGTCGGGTAAGGTTACGCGAATGCGGGGCATGGGCAGATTTCTTGTTTCTTGTTTCTTGTTTTCGGGGTACGGGTTCGCGCAGAGTTCCGCAAAGGTGGCAGAGTTTCGCAGAGTTGAAATACCGCTACCTTGCCTCGTTCAAGTTTGAAACAAGAAACAAGCGCAATGTCGCCCCTCGAAATTCGCCCCACCGCCGACGGCTCGCTTACGCTCTACGTGCCGGCGCTCGACGAGCACTACCACTCGCGGCACGGCGCGCACCAGGAATCGGCCCACGTATTCATCGCGGCCGGACTGCGGCCGTTGCTCGATGCCGGCCTAGGCCAGCCCTGCGCCCGGCCGCTGCGGCTGCTCGAAGTGGGCCTCGGCACGGGCCTCAACGCGCTGCTCACGCTGGCTGCCGCCCGTGCGGCCGGCGCGGCCGTGGCTTACGATGGCTACGAAACCCGGCCGCTGCCGCCGGCCGTGGTGGCGGCCTTGCAACCCGAGTGGGCGGCCGCGTCGGCCGACGCGGCGGCGGTGTTCGAGCGCTTGCATACCGCGCCCTGGGGCACGGCCCAAGCTCTGACTGCCAGCTTCTTCCTGACCAAGCTCGCCGAGCCAATCGAAACCGCCGCGCTGCCGACGGGCTACTACGACCTGCTTTATTTCGATGCTTTCGCTCCCGAAAAACAACCCGAGCTGTGGACGGAGGCCGTTTTCGCGCGGCTCTTCGCCGCCGCCGCGCCCGGCGCGGTGCTGGTGAGCTACTGCGCGCAAGGTCAGTTCCGGCGCTGCCTGCGCGCCGCCGGCTGGCTCACCGAGCGCCTGCCCGGCCCGCCCGGCAAGCGCGAAATGACACGGGCGCGCAAGCCGGCCTAGCGATATTTGCGTGGATTCCGGGTGGACGCGGTTTTGTGCCCGGCGCAACCGAAAAGCCACCCACTGGGGTTGTATCAAAGTCTGCTGGCGCGCAAGGCACCCGGATGGGCTGAGTGCGCTGGCTGACCACACGCAGCCAACAGTTCAGCCCCCGGCCTTAGCAGTTGACCCATAGCAATAATAGAAACCAACATCTACATGCCCACCGACTCCCCTATCGAAATCTACTGCCCGCACTGCCATTGGGAGCCGGACGGCGGCGCACACTGGCAGTGCCGCTGCGGCCACGTCTGGAACACGTTCGACACGGCGGCCGTGTGCCCGCGCTGCCGCCACCGCTGGCGGGACACCGACTGCCCGACCCGGCCCGGCGGCTGCGGAACCACCTCGCCCCACCTCGACTGGTACCACGGCCTCGACCGCCTCGTGGCGGAGCTGGTTGAAGAAGCCTTGGCCGTGCCGGCCGGTCAATAACCGACCGACCTGGCCGGCCTGTTTGTTTACAGCGCCTATCAATCCCCCTAAATGCCCGGCCTCTACCTCCATATTCCGTTCTGCAAGCAAGCCTGCCACTACTGCGACTTCCACTTCAGCACGTCGCTGGCGCTGAAGGAGCAGTTCGTGGGGGCGCTCGTGCGGGAGATGAGTTTGCGCCGGACCTACCTGCCCGACCCGGCCGCGCCGCTCGACACGATTTACTTCGGCGGCGGTACGCCGTCGCTGCTCACGGCCGACGAGCTGGCTCGCATTTTTGAGGCCATCGGGCAGAATTTCACCGTCGCGGCCGGGGCCGAAATCACGCTCGAAGCCAATCCCGACGACCTCAGCCCCGACAAGCTCGCCATGCTCGCCGCCTCGCCCGTAAACCGGCTCAGCCTCGGCCTGCAAAGCTTCCACGAGCCGCACCTGCGCCTGATGAACCGCGCCCACTCGGCCGCGGAATCAGTTCAGGCCGTGCGGCAGGCGCAGGCAGCGGGTTTCGAGAATATTTCGGTGGACCTGATTTACGGCCTGCCCGCGCCGGACCACGCCATCTGGGAAGCTGATTTGGCGCGGCTTTTCGAGTTGAACGTGCCGCACGTAGCGGCCTACGCGCTGACCATTGAGCCGGACACGGCCTTCGGACGGCGCTTGCGGAAAGGTACCTTCCGCCCGCCGCCCGACGAGTTCGTGGCCACGCAGTTTGAGCTGTTGCTCAGACAGATGCGCGTCCACGGCTACGAGCAGTACGAAATCAGCAACTTCTGCCGGCCCGACCGCGAGAGCCGTCACAACGGCAGCTACTGGCGCGGAGTGCCCTACCTCGGCCTCGGCCCGAGCGCCCACTCCTTCGACGGCCGCAGCCGGCAATTTAACGTGGCCAACAACCCGCGCTACGTGGCCGCCGTGCTCGAGCGCGGCGAAGTGCCGGCCACGGTCGAACTGCTTTCGGCCCTCGACCAGGCCAACGAGTACCTGCTCACGACGCTGCGCACCAGCCGCGGCTGCGACCTGGCTCACCTACGCGACGTGCTCGGCCTTGACTTGCTGGGCGAGCGCGCCGACTACCTGCGCGGCCTCGTCGAGCAGGACATGGCCACGCTCCGCGCCGACGTGCTGCGCCTCACCGACGCGGGCAAGCTGCTCGCCGACCACATCACGCTGGAATTATTCGCCGAGGCCCCGGCCGCCGCCGCGTAGCTGGTCGCCGCTGGTCGCTGCTGGCTGCTGCTGGTCGGCGCGCCGCTCCGTAGCTTGCCGCTTCCTTCCCTCTCCTTTTCCGTGCCGCCCGTGAAGCTTTTGAGCGATGCCCTGGTCAGCAACGACGACTTCTTCGTGGAGCAGGTCCACCTCACGGCCATCGTCTTCGACAACACCGACGACGTGACCATCTGGGCCACGACCTTCCGCGACGACGACGAGCACTTTTTCCACCTCGGCCTGCCCTTCCACGCCCTCGACACGCTGCTGCGCGTGACCGCCGACCGCGCCGAAGCCCTCGCCGAAGAAGTGGCCGACGCGCTGGCCGAAACCGTGGAGTGGCCCTGCCTGCTCGAATACACCACGACCGAGCGCCCGCCCGTGCCCCTGCCCGGCGTGGCCCTCAAGCTCGCCGTCACCTTCCCCGCCGACGCGGAAGAAGGCGACGACCCGCAGCCCCATAACATCTTTTACCTCGAAGGCGTGTTCGTGCGGGTCTAGCGCGCCGCCTTTGTTTTGTACTTGGGCAAAACGCTTGACTATCGACAACTACGCACATAGCAAAGGCTACGTACCACAGCAAAAAGACGACCCCGGAATGGAGTCGCCTTTTTGCTGTGGTACGTAGCCTGAATCTTTAAGCGGCAACGGCTTCCGTCGCGGTCGGCACGACCGACACGAACGAGCGGTCGGCGCGGCCCTTGCGGAAGAGCACTTTGCCGTCGATGAGCGCGAACAGCGTGTGGTCCTTGCCGATGCCCACGTTCTCGCCGGGGTGGTGCTTGGTACCGCGCTGCCGCACGATGATGTTGCCGGCGATGAGCGACTGCCCCCCGAAAATCTTGACGCCGAGGCGCTTGCTATGCGATTCGCGGCCGTTGTTGGACGAGCCGACCCCTTTTTTGTGTGCCATTTTTTAGTTATGAGTTAAAAGTTATGAGTTATGAGTTGCTGGTCGGAGCTGTAGCTGGCCTTGACCAACTCATAACTCATAACTTTTAACTCATAACTAAATCACCCGATGCTGTTAATCAGCACTTTAGTGAATTGCTGGCGGTGGCCGTTGAGCTTCTTGTAGCCTTTACGGCGCTTTTTCTTGAAGACCAGCACTTTGTCGCCCTGCACGTGGGCCAGAATGGTGCCGCGCACGGGCACGTTCAGCGTGGGCGTGCCGATGCTGATGGTGCCATTGTCGTCGGTGAGTAGGGCATTGCCCAGCTCCACCGAGTCGCCGACGTTGCCGGCCAGGCGCTGGGCATACACAAATTTATTAGCCTCAACCTTAGTCTGTTGGCCGGCAATAGTTACAATAGCGTACATCTGGTTTTCCTCTGGTTTCCGCGGATGGTTTCTCGAAAGGGAAGGCAAAAGTACGACTTGTGGCCGGCAATTCCAAACCCAGCGCGTGAGCTAAGTCGTTAATCGCCATTTCGCTCGCCGATTAGCCAGACCACATGCTCCCGGCGCGCTCTCAACAGGCCTCAAAAATTTTAGCGGCCGGAGCCGGTAGGCTTTCCATCAGGTTAGTGCAATAGCGTCGTTTATGTGAACAACTATGTTTATCCACACTCCGGTTGTGGATAAGTCGCTCTAAATCGGCCGTTTTGCCCGACTTGGTTCGTGCGCTACTCCGGGGCCGACCAGATTGCTCGCGGCGAAGGGCGGAGATAAACGTGCAAAAAAGCCGAAAGGTTGCCTCAGCTTGGTTGGGCGGCGCGGGATGAAGCCGCCAAACATCCGCCCGTAGGTCGGGTTAGCTTTGTCATTCTTCCCTGGTCGATTTCACGCAATCATTTCACCAAACCCACCTTAGCCCGATGGAGCCGCTCCTCGCCGAAAATCCCAACCGCTTCGTGCTCTTCCCCATTCAGAACGCCGACGTGTGGCAGTTCTACAAAAAAGCGGAAGCCTCGTTCTGGACCGCCGAAGAAATCGACCTGAGCCAGGACCAGAAAGACTGGAACGGCCTGAGCGACAACGAGCGGCACTTCATCAAGCACGTACTGGCGTTCTTCGCCGCCTCCGACGGCATCGTGAATGAGAACCTCGCCGTGAACTTCATGCAGGAAGTGCAGCTGCCCGAGGCGCGTTGCTTTTACGGCTTCCAGATTATGATGGAAAACATTCACAGCGAGACGTATTCGCTGCTGATTGACACCTACATCAAGGACCCGAAGGAAAAAGACTACCTCTTCAACGCGCTCGAAACCGTGCCCGCCGTGCAGAAAAAAGGCGAGTGGGCCATCAAGTGGATTAACTCCGAGAACTTCGCCGAGCGCCTCATCGCGTTCGCCGCCGTCGAGGGCATTTTCTTTTCCGGTTCGTTCTGCTCGATTTTTTGGCTTAAGAAGCGCGGCCTGATGCCGGGCCTGACGTTTTCGAACGAGCTGATTTCGCGCGACGAGGGCCTGCACTGCGACTTCGCCTGCCTGCTCTACGATAAGTTTCTGCAAAGCAAGCTGCCCGCCGAGCGCGTCCAGGCCATCATCGCCGACGCGGTGCGCATCGAGCAGGAGTTCGTGACCGACGCGCTGCCTGTCAGCCTCATCGGCATGAACGCCCGCACGATGGCGCAGTACATCGAGTTCGTGGCCGACCGCCTGCTCGTCTCGCTCGGCGTGGATAAAATATATAACGCCACCAACCCGTTTGACTTCATGGAAATGATTTCGGTGCAGGGCAAAACCAACTTCTTCGAGAAGCGGGTGGCCGAGTACCAAAAAGCCGGCGTGATGAGCGAGCGCAGCGAGAACGTGTTCTCGATGGACGAGGATTTTTAATCCGTTCGCGACTGATTTTCAGCGGTAGCCTCCAACAAAAACTGGTGCGCATCCTTATCGGGTGTGCACCAGTTTTTGTTGGAGGCTACTTTTTTTACCTCAACTGCCAGGAGTTGGCGAAAGAAGCGTTCCGCGCGTTCGTCGCAGCTAGTCGAGTGAAGTCTGCTCTGCTCTGAGTCTGCTTATTGCTGCTCCAGCAGCACCGCGAACTCCAGCCCCAGCGGCTCAAACGCCACCAGCAACTGCCCGATAAAGCCCGGATTATTAAGCAAGATGCTGAGCACGTTATCCGTCCGCTCCTGCAAGCCGCCTTCGGGGAAGAGCTTACCGTGCAGAGCCGTGAGCTGAGCGTAGGCCGTTTCATGCTTAGTTTCAGCGGCTTTGCCGAGGCGCTTTTCGAGGGTGGCCAGGGCGGCGGCGGCTTTCTGGGCTTCGGCGGCCACGGCCTTGACCAGGGTCGGGTCGAGGCGCTGGGCCAGGGCAGCTACCGCGTCGAAAGCGGCGCAGAGCTGGCTTTGCTGGTCGGCGAGGCTGACTTCTTCCTGCCCGAGCGCGGCCCCGACCTGCTTTTTCAGCTCCGCCAACGGCCGGAACACGTCGAGCGGCGCGAGGCCCAGCTTGCTGAGCTTACCCTGATTGGCGCGGCCCAGATACAGCGCCGAGTTGCGGGGCAGCACAATCGGGTACGGCACGCCAAACGCGGCGAACACGTCCTTCATCTGGAACCAGTACGCCACTTCGGCCCCGCCGCCGACGTAGCACACGTTAGGCAGCAGCAGCTCCTGATAGAGCGGCCGCAGCACCACGTTGGGGCTGAACCGCTCGGGGTGCGCGTCGGCCAGGGCCAGCAGCTCGGCCGTGGAGTGGCAGCGGGCCGTGCCGCGCACCGTGATTTGGGTGCAGTCGGCCCCCGATTCAGCATCCGGCTCTAGGCGCTCGCGCTGGCCTTCATCACTGAGGAAGAACAAGTTGAGCGGCCGCGAATACACTTGCGGCTTGTAGCCGGCCGTCGTCAGGCGGGCGTTGATGGCCTGCACCGCCGCGTTCGAAGCCTGCTGTTGAATCTCCTTAGCCAGCACCGGCCGCAGCGCCTGTTTCAGGGCCGGCCGGTCGGCATCGAGGCAAACCAAGCCGTATTCGCCGAACAAGCTCGTCACCAGCCGGCGCGTGGCCTCGCTCAGGTTCTGGCTTTGGGCGTAAGCATCGCGGAAAGCGGCCGGCACTTCGGGCGGCAGCTGGCTCAGCAGCTCCGCGTCGAGGCCCGTAAGCGGCAGCCGGCCCACTGGCCCGCCCAGCGCGAGTGTGCCGTCGGCCCCAGCCGGTCCGGCCCAGCTATACGTCTTCCCGAAAAGCTGAAAGTGGTTGATTTCGGCGAAGTCGTGGTCTTCCGAAGCCAGCCAATACACTGGCACGAAGTCATAGTCCGGGTAGGCCGCCTTCAACTCGCGGCTCAGCTTGATGGCCGTAACCAGCTTGTAAACAACGTAGAGCGGCCCGGTGAGCAGGCTCAACTGGTGACCAGTCGTGACGGTAAACGTGGTGTCGCGGCTCAGCAACTCCAGGTTTGCGGCTACGGTCGGCGGTAGCGCATCAAGCCGTAAATCCGCGTATTGCGCCCGCAAGTCAGTCACCAGCCGCTGCCGCGCCTCCGTGGAATACGCGGCGCGCTTCTCCTCGATTTGCGCCGCGAAATTGTCGAGCGTCGGGAAGCGGTGGTAGAACGGCGCGAGGGCCGGGGCCTGGGCGAGGTAGTCGGTGAGCAAGCCCGAAAACGCGCCCGTGGCAGCGTAGGAAATTGTCTGAACCGCGGATTTATCGGATTGGTCGGATGACACGGATTTCGGTGGCAATTGCCTTCAAGTATTCAAATTTACTTCTCTCGCTAACTGGAGTCATCCACCAAAATCCGACTAATCCGTTCAATCCGATAAATCCGCGGTCTGGACAAGCTCCCCGTACAAGTCGAAATCGGACGCGCTCGTCACCCGCACCTGCGCAAACGAGCCGGCCGGCAAATGCACCCCGCTCTCGGCCAGCACGAGCACCTCGTTGTCCACCTCGGGCGAGTCGAACTCGGTGCGCCCCACGTAGTAGCCGCCCTCGAAGCGGTCGAATAACACCCGGTGCGTCTGCCCGATACGGGCCTCGTTGTGCTCCAGCGAAATCTGCTGCTGGATTTCCATGATGCGGTCGGCGCGGGCCTGCTTCACGTCGGCGGGCACGTCGTCGGGCAGGGTGTGGGCGTGGGTGTTTTCCTCGTGCGAATAGGTAAAAATGCCTAGTCTTTCAAAACGAGCATTTTGCACGAACTCGCACAGCTCCTCGAAGTCGCGGTTGGTTTCGCCGGGGTGGCCGGCGATGAGCGTCGTGCGCAAGGCAATGCCTGGCACCCGCGCCCGGATAGTCTCGACCAGCTCCTCGGTGCGCCGCCGGGTGATGCCCCGGCGCATGGTTTTGAGCATGTTATCCGAAATGTGCTGCAAGGGCATGTCGAGGTAGCGGCACACGTTGGGCCGCTCGCGCATCACGTCGAGCGCGGCCAGCGGAAATTGCGACGGATACGCGTATTGCAGCCGAATCCAGTCCAGGCCGGGCACGTCGGCCAGGCTGGTCAGCAACTCCGGCAAGCGCCGCTCGCCGTAGGCTTGCAGGCCGTAGTAGGTCAGGTCTTGAGCGATGAGAATCAGCTCCTTCGTGCCCTGGTCCACGAGCCGCGTAGCCTCGCGTACGAGGTCTTCCATGGGCCTATCGACGTGCTGCCCGCGCATGAGCGGGATGGCGCAGAACGAGCAGGGCCGGTTGCAGCCCTCCGCGATTTTGAAGTAGGCGTAGTGGCGCGGCGTAGTAAGCAGCCGCTCGCCGAGCAGCTCCTTTTTGTAGTCGGCGTTGAGCACCTTCAGCAATTGCGGCAGCTCCAGCGTGCCGAAATAGGCATCCACTTGCGGAATCTCCGCTTCCAGCTCGTCCTTGTAGCGTTGCGACAGGCAGCCCGTTACGTAGAGCTTATCCAGTCGGCCGGCTTCTTTTTCGTCGGCGTAGCGCAGGATGGTGTCGATGCTTTCCTGCTTGGCGTTGTCGATAAAGCCGCAGGTATTGACGATGACAATGTTGGCATCCGAGCGCTTGGCCTCGTGGGTTACGGCGAAGTCGTTGGCCCGCAGCTGACCCATGAGCACCTCCGAATCCACCAGGTTTTTCGAGCAGCCCAGCGTGACGACGTTTACTTTATTCTGTTTTAGAGTTCTGACTTTCAAGACCGCAGATTTAACTGATTTCGGGGATACGCCAGTTGTGCTGGCTGGATAGAATAGACGAAGTGTAAATTGCTTTCTTTGAGAAAGTTGTAGGCTGACTCGTTGGCGGCGTGATGTTAATTTTCGCGTTAGCGCAATGCGTTCAGCGCGAACGTGAAGCCGGGCAACACGTCTTCGCCGCTGAGCGTTTCGTCGAAGGTTTTTACTTCAACCGAGCCATTGGCGCGAAACACGCGGGCCTGGCCCGTTTTCGGGTCGAGCAGCCAGCCCAGGCGCAGGCCGTTGCTCAGGTACTCCTGCATTTTGAGCACGAGGTCGTTGATGGTGTCGGTTTCGCTGAGCCGCCCGACCGCGAAGTCGGGGCAGAGCGGCGGGTGCTTACGGCGCTGCTCGTCGGTGAGTGCCTGCCAGGCGGCGGTGCTCACCCAGGCGGCATCGGGCGAGCGCACCGCCCCATTGGGCAGCCGGAAGCCGGTGGACGAATCGAAAACGACCCCCAGGCCGGTGTCTTCGGCCCAGCGGTCGAGCCGCGAGGTCAGGCGGGAGTTGCGGCGACCCGATTCGCCTCCGGTTAAGGGCATAAGCTCGATGGTGCCGTCGGCGCGGCGCTCAAATTTCTGGTCGCGCTGCTGCTGGCACCAGGCGAAAAACTCGTCCTCGCTCATACCCTTGAGCACGTCGGCCACGCTGGTGTGCGGCTTGATGGCGGGCGTTTCGGAGGCAACGACCGGGGCGGCTGAAGTCTCCGGGGCGGCGGCGTGAATCGTAGCAGTCATAGAAAATCAGAAATAAGACCGGGAACAGCAAGATACGCCGCCCCGTTACAACGCCTCGAACTGGCGCAGGAACCGCACGTCGTTTTCGGTGAAGAGCCGCAAATCCTTCACCTGGTACTTGAGCATCGTGATGCGCTCGATGCCCATGCCCCAGGCGTAGCCGGAATAGCGTTCCGGGTCGATGCCGCAGTTTTCGAGCACGGCCGGGTCCACCATGCCGCAGCCCATAATCTCGACCCAACCCGAATATTTGCACACGTTGCAGCCCGGCCCGCCGCAGATGAGGCAGGTGATATCGACCTCCGCGCTCGGCTCGGTGAAGGGGAAGTAGCTCGGCCGGAAGCGGATGTTGATGTTCTCGCCAAACAGCTCGCGCACAAAGTAATAGATGGTCTGCTTGAGGTCGGCGAAGCTCACGCCCTCGTCCACGTAGATGCCTTCCACCTGGTGAAACATCATGTGCGCCCGCGCCGAAATCGCCTCGTTGCGAAACACCCGCCCCGGCATCACCCGCCGAATCGGCAGCGGCTCGTTTTCGAGCAGCCGCACCTGCACCGTGGAGGTGTGGGTTCTTAGCAGGTCGTGAGTGGTTTTTAGGGTAGGAGGGTGTGAGGGTAGGAGGGCAGGAGTTGATTTTTGAGCTTCAGCAGTAGCCGACTCCTGCCCTCCTACCCTCACACCCTCTTGACCTAAAAACTCCTCCTGCCCTTCTAAAAAGAAGGTGTCCTGCATGTCCCTTGCCGGGTGGTTTTCGGGGAAATTCAGGGCCGTGAAGTTGTGCCAATCATCCTCGATTTCCGGCCCTTCGGCCACGGCGAAGCCGATGCGCGAGAATACGCGCAGAATCTGCTCGCGCACGAGCAGCAGCGGGTGGCGGGTGCCGAGCGCGTGGGGCACCGGCGGCAGCGTGTAGTCGTAGCCGGCATGGGCGGGCTGGTTGGCCGTCGCGGCTTCGAAGGCGGCCTGGGCTTCGTCGTAGCGGGCCTGGGCGGTTTGCTTCAAGCCGTTGAGCTGCTGACCGATGGCGCGGCGCTCGTCGGCCGGTGCGGTCTTGAGGCCGTCGAAAAGGTTGGCCAGCTCGCCCTTGCGGCCGAGGTAGCGGAGGCGAAACTGGTCGAGCGCGGCCGGGCTGCTCAGGTCGGCGGTGGTCAGCGCGCTGGCCAGGGTCGAGATGGATTCCTGCATGATGCGGGCAAAGGTACGGGCTGTGTAAAACGGAGTGGCCCTCCGTTTTTCGCCGCGATGCGGCAAAGCCACAGTCGAAGGCGCTCGGAAGACGCAGAGCGGGCGTGAAAATTTATGGCAGGTAAAATTTTAGGTAATATACTGAGGAGCAGATACTTTTACGCGCCCGGCCCTTGCGCCAATTCGCCGCTTCGCGGCGAAAAAAGGAGTACTACTCCGTTCTACGTTTCCGGTTTGGCACCGCCTTTGTAAACGCCCGTTCAGCACATCGCTTTTCTCGCCTTTCTCCCCCCGAAATCATGCTCCGTCGTCTGCTCCTCCCCGCTTTGGCCGTGGCCCTGTTCGCCGCCGAAGCCGCTTCGGCCCAGGTCGTGCCCGCCGCCACCGCCGCTACCGCCGCCATTCCCACCAAAAAAGAAGCGCGCCAAACCGCGCGGGCCGCACGCCGCACGGGCCGCGTGCTTACCAACCGCGAAAAACGCGCCGCCGCCGCCGTCGCCAAAGCCGAAGCCGCCGCGACGGCCGCCCCCGCCCTGGCCTGGGGCGGCTCCGGTCCGGACGCGCTACCCGCAAGCACCCGCACCACGCCCGCCAACCGCACCGACATGGCCTGGTCGTCGGCACCGGGAATGCCGCTCAACCAAGTGGGCCATGGCGTGACGACTGACTACGACGGCCGGCCGGTCAAGCCGAAGGGTAAGTCGGGCACGACACTTGGGCAGTGACAAAAAAGAAGGGCGGGCACTATTGCCCGCCCTTCTTTTTTTGTTGTAAAAACTCAACCGTGGCGGGCGCGGCCCGCCCTACCGGATATTACCCTTACTCCGCTTGGTAGTACAGGGTGCTGCAATTCTCGGGGCGGAGCACCAGCTCGGCGGCTTCGCGCACGGCCTGAGGCGTAACGGCTTGCAGCTGGGCCGGCTCCTCGTTCACGAGGTTGGCGTTGCCGAGCAGCTTGCCGATGGCCAGGGCCAGGGCGCGGTTGAGCAGCTCTATTTCGCCGAAGACCAGGCCCGCTTCGGCCTGGTTTTTCACCTTTTGCAGCTCGTCGGCGGGCACTTCTTCGCGCAGCAGCTCAGCCACGACGGCCTCGACGGCGGCATTGGCTTCGGCCAGGGCGATGCCCGCGTTGAGCTTGCCCGAGACGACCAGCAGGCCGGGGTCGAACGAGCCGGTCACCGAAGCCGAAATGTTGTTGAACAGCTCCAGCTCCTTGACCAGGCGCTGATGCAAACGGCTCGACTTGCCCCGACCGAGCACGTCGCTCAGCAAATCCACGGCGTGGTAGCGCGAGTCGAGCCGGGCGGGCATGTGCCACGCTTTGTAGAGCGCGCTCAGCGGCACCGGAGCCGTGGCCGTGGCCTGGCGCGGGGCCGTCTGAGCAGGTTCCTGGGGCAGCTGCCGCGCCCGGCGCTCGCCGCCCGCAATCGGTCCGAACCACTTCTCGGCCAGCCGCTTCACTTCGTCGAATTTTGCCGCGCCGGCCACCACCAGAATGGCGTTTTGCGGGGCGTAGTGCTGCTTGAAAAACGCCCGCACGTCGGTCATCTCCGCCTCTTCGATGTGGCCGATTTCCTTGCCAATCGTATTCCACTGGTACGGGTGCGTGGTGTAAGCCAGCGGCTTGAGCTTCAGCCAGACATCACCGTAGGGCTGGTTGAGGTAGCTCTGCTTGAACTCCTCGACCACCACCTTGCGCTGCACGTCCAGCCCCGACTCCGAAAAAGCCAGGTCCAGCATCCGGTCCGATTCGAGCCAGAAGCCGGTTTCGAGGTTGGCCGCCGGCAAGGACAGGTAGTAGTTGGTGATGTCGGAGGACGTGAAGGCGTTGTTCTCGCCGCCCACCCGCTGCAGCGGCTCGTCATAGCTGGGCACGTTCACCGACCCACTAAACATCAAGTGCTCAAATAAGTGAGCGAAGCCCGTGCGGTCCGGGCTTTCGTCGCGCGAGCCGACATCGTACAAGATGTTGAGCACGGCGAGCGGTGTGCTGAAGTCCTCGTGGACGAGGCAGCGCAGGCCGTTGGGCAGGGTAAATTCCTGGAAGTTTATCATAAATGAATTTATATAACCCGAATGCCGGTACGCTTGATTTCCTCCACGAACGGGTTCCAGTCGGTAAAGTCTTCGGGGCGGAAAGTGTGCGGCTCAATGTCGGCGTGACGTACAAGTGCTCGCGTCATGAGGGCTGCGTCCTGCGGTCCGAAACCACTGAACTCTTCCGCCACAATAGCCAAGTCAATATCGGACCATTGGTGCTGCTCGTTGCGGGCAAACGAGCCGAACAGAATGACCTGTTGCGGCTGAATACCTAACCGGTGTAAATCGGCTACGAAGCCTTCCACTTCTTTTAGGGCAAAGTGCTGAGTAGCCATGTGCGTAAGGCCGTAACATCGGCTAGTAACTGTTGAGTATAAGCGGCGGTGGTTGTGGCTCGCAGCCGCTTCATGTAGTCGGGATAACGTCCTCCAATTTGGTGTTTGTTCAACGTAACCGCCACTGACTCCTGGGTCGTCGTCGGGGTGAGTCGTGTATCCTGCCACAAGCGCACTATGTTGTGGATGCGGGGTAGAATACTGCCCGTGTTATCCTTGACCCAGTGAGCTTTGCTGAGTTTCTCGATGACGAGGTGCGCAAAAAACAAGCCGTGTACGTAAGCGCCCGCCCCGATAGTGCGTTGCACGTCGGCCCAGTCGTCGGCTGCCGTGTCGGTCCAGTAAGCGATGTGGTCTGCTTTGGTCATCTCTGACGCAAGGTACTAGCGGGCTACCGATACCTTTGCCCCATGCAAGCCGACCCGATTACAAGCCTCGCTCCCACCGCCCTCACCTTCGACCGCCGCGACTACGCCCCGGACGTGCTGCTGCGCTTGTACCGCGAGTTGCTGCGGCCGCGCCTGATTGAGGAAAAAATGCTGATTCTGCTGCGCCAGGGCAAGGTCAGCAAGTGGTTTTCGGGCATCGGGCAGGAAGCCGTAGCCGTGGGCAGCACCTTAGCGCTCCACGCCGACGAGTACATTCTGCCCTTGCACCGCAACCTGGGCGTGTTCACGGGCCGCGGCGTGCCGCTGGGGCGCTTGTTTGCCCAGTGGCAGGGTAAAACGACGGGCTACACCAAGGGGCGCGACCGCTCGTTCCACTTCGGCACCAACGAGCACCACATCGTGGGCATGATTTCGCACCTCGGGCCGCAGCTGGCCGTGGCCGGCGGCATCGCGCTGGCCGACGTGCTCGACGGGCAGCCGCGCGTCACGCTCACGTATTCGGGCGACGGCGGGGCCAGCGAGGGCGACTTTCACGAGGCGCTCAACGTGGCGGCGGTTTGGCAATTGCCGGTCATTTTTCTGGTCGAAAACAACGGCTACGGGCTGAGCACGCCCAGCTCGGAGCAGTTCCGGCACCGCGCGTTCGTGGACAAAGGCCCCGCCTACGGCATGGAGGCCGTGCAGGTGGACGGCAACAACGTGCTGGAAGTGTTCCACTTAATCAGCACCCTGGCCGAAGACATGCGGCAGCGCCCGCGGCCGGTGCTGGTCGAGGCGCTCACCTTTCGGATGCGCGGCCATGAGGAAGCCTCCGGCACCAAGTACGTGCCCGCCGAGCTGCTCCAGGAATGGGCCGCCAAAGACCCGGTGGAGAACTACGAAAAGTACCTGCTCGCCGAAGGTCTGCTTTCCGAAACCGCCCGCGCCCAAATCCGCGAGCGCATCAAGCAGGAAATCGAAGCCGGCTGGCTCGAAGCCGAAGCCGCCCCGGTACCCGTGGCCGATGCCGCCCGCGAAGCGGCGGATATGTACGCTTCTTTAGAACCTAGAACGGAGAGCTTAGAGCTTAGAGCTGAACAAGTAACAGGAACCGAGCGGTCGCACAGAGACGAATTGGAGCAACCCGGACAGAATCTAAGCTCTAAGCTCTCGGCTCTACGCTCTACCAAAGAAATGCGTTTTGTGGATGCCATCCAGGACGGGCTGCGCGAGGCCATGCGCCGCCACCCGGACCTCGTGCTCATGGGCCAGGACATTGCCGACTACGGCGGGGTGTTCAAGGTGACGGAGGGGTTCGTGGCCGAGTTTGGGCGGGGGCGGGTGCGCAACACGCCCTTGTGCGAGTCGGCCATCGTGGGGGCGGGGCTGGGGCTGAGCATTCGGGGGCGCAAGAGCATGGTTGAGATGCAGTTCGCCGACTTCGTGAGCTGCGGCTTCAATCAGATTGTGAACAACTTAGCCAAGACGCACTACCGCTGGGGGCAGCGGGCCGACGTGGTCGTGCGTCTGCCCACCGGGGCGGGGTCGGCGGCGGGGCCGTTTCACTCGCAAAGCAACGAGGCGTGGTTCGCGCACGTGCCGGGCCTGAAAGTGGTGTATCCGAGCAATCCGCACGACGCGAAAGGACTGCTGCTAAGTGCCTTTGAGGACCCCAACCCGGTGCTTTATTTCGAGCACAAGCTACTTTATCGTAGCCTGAGCGGCCCCGTGCCGGCCGGCTACTACCTCACGCCGATTGGGGAAGCGGCCCTGGCGCGCGAGGGCGACGAGCTGAGCATCATCACCTACGGCGCGGGCGTACATTGGGCGCTAGCCGCTTGTGAGGAGTTAAATATCAGCGCCGACATCCTGGATTTACGCACGCTGCTGCCCTGGGACACGGCCGCCGTAGCCCGCACCGTGCGCAAGAACGGGCGCTTGCTGGTCTTGCACGAAGACACGCTCAGCGGCGGGTTGGGGGCCGAAATCGCGGCCTGGGTGGGTGAGCACTGCTTTGGGGCGCTCGACGCGCCTATCGGGCGGGTGGGGTCGCTGGATACGGCCGTGCCCTTCGCCCCGCAGCTGGAAGCGGACTTTTTGCCCCAGCAGCGACTGCGGGCGGCGCTACTGGCCCTGCGCGCCTATTAGGTGATAAGACAAGGAGGTAAGGAGGCGAGGAGGCGACTGGTTTATCCTTCCTTCGTTACGCTCGTCCTGACTGACTCCCCATCCTCGCCACCTTATTGCCGCATCACCTTACTACCGCACATCGTGAACTATTTATTTAAGCGATTCTTACTGCTACTGTGGCCGTTGCTGGGCCTGCTGAGCGGCGGTTGCGCGGTGTATGAGCGCCTGCTGCACCCACACCGGCTGCCCACACCTCGCATGACACCCGAAGCCAAAGCTAAAATGCGGGCCACCGAAAAAGCCCGCCACCGGGGCCTGACCCTGCCCGCCGCCCCCGACGCCACGGCCGCCGATGCCACGGCCACCGACGGCAGCGCCCCGGCCGCCGACGCGGCCACCCGGCCCGATGAGCCGCGCGACAAAGCGCGCTCGTTTAGTGAGCTGCCGGCCGGCACCCGCGCCAAATACGACAAGCACCTGCTCCTTAAAGACTCCAAGCCCCGCCCCCGGCGGCTGCATCAGTACGACACGCGCCCGCTCACCCGCCGCGAGGCCAGCCGCGACGTGCGTCGCCTGCGCCATTACGTGAAGCTGCCGCCGCCCGTGCGCCCCGACCCTGCGCCCCGTGGCCGCCCGGCTCCGCTCAGCGCGCTTAAAAACAGGGTGGCCGTGGCACCCAAAAAAGCTTTGCCCAAAACCACGCGCCCCGCCCCGGCAGCCATCCGCGCCCCGCGCCCGACCAAACCCAACGTAACCCGTCCGGCTGCCGAAGCCGTACGCGCGCCCCGGCCAGCCAAGCCCAGAACAGTGCGTCCCGGCCCGGAAGCCGTGCGCGCGCCCCGGTCGGCCAAGCCCAAAGTAGCGCGCCCGGCTGCCGCGGCCGTGCGCGCCTCGCGCCCTATGAAGCCCAAAACCGCGCCTCTGCTCGCGCCGACCAAGCAGGTGAGCGCGCCGAAGCGAGTGCCGCCCAAAACCGCGCGGCCCGCCCCAGCGCGGCGGGTGCTCGCGCCGCGCGCCCGACCAGCCGCGCCGGTCGCCCCCGCTCCGCCCGTTTCGCCTGCCCCAGCGACGCGGCCCTGAGCGGCTTTACTTCTCCCCCAAATTTTCGCTGACGACCTATGATGCGCTACTGCTACCTGCCGCTGGCTTTTGCCTGGCTTTGCGCGCCGACCATGCCCGCTCAAACGGAGCCAATCAGTCCGGCCCGGCTGCGGGCGGCCAACCGGCAGGCCCTGCGCGAAGCCCGCCGCGCTGAAGCGCCGTACAAGGACACGCACCTCGACGCGCCGCGCCAGCATCTGCGCCGGGGTGAGAGCGAACCAGTCGTCTCGTCCAACACTGCCCGCTTTGGCCGCGACGGCACCCCTCGCGTGCGCCGCGCGCCGGCCAGACCCAGTCAAAAGCCGCGTAATTAAAAACATGTCGCGCCCTCCGACCGTGCGCTACCTTGAGAAACACCGAATAATCGCCCTCACCTGACCATCAACAACTCCTTCATGCCTACCCCCTGGCTCGCGCTGACCGCGCCCGAACAGCTTGCCGAAATCGTGCGCGAGTCGCACCAGCACCCGGTCCTTATTTTCAAGCACAGCACCACCTGCTCCATCAGCGCGGCGGCCAAAAGCAAGCTGGAGCGGCAATGGCCCGAGGCCAAGCTGCCCGCCGACTCGGCCCTCTACTACCTCGACCTGCTGCGCTACCGCCCGCTCTCAAGCCAGGTGGCCGAGGAGTTCGGCATCGCGCATGAGTCGCCGCAGCTGCTGCTGATTGCGGGCGGCGCGTGCCGCTACCACGCTTCGCACCTGGGCATCCGCCTCAGCGAGGCCGGCGCGGCGCTGGCGGCGAAGTAATTCCTGGTAACCGCGCTGAGCGGCCGGCGTTTTAGCCCTCTTTCCGACCAGGTGGCAGGTAGTCAGCGTGGCTGGGTTAGGCCACTGTTGTTGCAGCAGCGGGCTGGGGTGCCGGTTCCGGCTGTGCTACCGCCGCCGGTGCTACCTCCTCCGGCAAGGCGGGCGGCGCGACGCGCGCGGCCCAGGCCTGCCGTCGCAGGCGTGCCGAGCGCCGGGCTTGCAGCGCCGATAAGGGCAAAATGAGCAGCGGCGTAAGCGGAATGAGCAAGCGCCAGCGAATGTCGTCGGGCAGCAGGCTCACCACGACGGTGGCCAGGGCGAAGCCCAGCACCGGCACCAGCGGCCGGCCCAGGTCCAGGTCGGGGTGGGCGCGGTCTTCAGGCAGAACGAGCCGGTGGGCGGGGTCGCGCAGATAGCGCTGCAACGCCATCTGAGCCAGCCCGGCCAGCATCACCGTGATGGCATAGACCACGAACGCAGCCCGCACCGTGGCGTACGCGCCGAACAGGCTCGACGAGAACGGCATGACCACGATGAAGAGCAGAAACAGGATGTTAAGCTTCAGCAGCTTAGCATCGTAAGCGCGCACGAACCGGAAGATGCGGTGGTGCGCCAGCCAGAAAAGGGCGATGACGAAGAAGCCAATAAAAAAGCCCACGAACTTGAGCACCAGCTCCAGCATCAACTGCCAGATTTCGCCGTCGCTGGGCAGGTGGTGCAGCTCCGGCACCCGGATTTCGACCGCCAGCAGCGTGATGGCAATCGCGAAGACGGCGTCGGTGAACAGTATCAGCCGCTCCAGCTGAAACTCGGTGCGGTCGTGGTGGTCGAAGGCGGTGTCGGGTTGGGTTACGGGCTGACTCATAAAGCACGAGATAAGACCGCTAAAAATAACACCGCGGCGGTTTACCCACAAAAAAACCGCCCTGGAAAATTCCGGGGCGGCTTTTAGTTTGAATTGACAAACGCTGTGCGATGCTTACATCTTCATCGTGCCGCTTTTCTGAGCCATCTGCAAGTGGCTCTCGACTACGGGCAACGTTTTGGCGATGAAGCCTTTCACGTCGGCATCCTGCGTCATCTGCTCGTGGGCGACCATCGTGTTGGCGGTCTTCTGGTGGTCCACGGCCATCTGCATCATGTACTTGTCCTCGAAGGCTTTGCCGGTGAGCTTGCTCATGGCCGGCACCATTGCCTTGTGCTCGTCGTCCATGCCCAGGGGCAGAGTTACGCCTTTTTTGGCGGCGATGACTTTCAGGTCGGCGGTGCTCTTGGCGTGGTCGGCTATCATCTTGTTGGCCATTTCCTTAGCCATGCCGGTCACGCCTTTAGTGAGAGCCAGCTTGCTTTGCTGAATCTCGTTCTGGTCGGAGTGCGCGGCCGTTACCAGGAACTGTTTGTCATCGGCGTGGGGCGCGGTGGGGCCGTTGGGGTCGCCTTTGCCGGCGGTGGGCTGCGCGGTGCCGGTGGCGGCGGGCTGGTTTTCGGGCTTAGCTCCGTCGGCGGGCATGGTCGTGGTGGGGGCCGCGCCGGTCACGTCGTTTTTAGCGGCGGTGCTGTTGGCATCGCCTTCTTTGGTGGCCGCGGACGAACAGCTGGCGAGCGAGAGCAGGCTCACGCCGAGCAGGGGGAGGAGGAGGCGGTTCATAAGGGTTTTTTGTGAAAATGGATGACGCGGCTTACGCGAAGCCAACGGCTAAGGTTATGGCGCACAATCAATAACGTCGAGCTTATCCAGCACCCGCGCGGGCCGTGGGAGCGCCCTGCCCCACAACTCGCCTCCTCTCAGCGCTCACCCATACTTCGGTTTGCGCTTCTCCAGAAACGCCCGCAGCCCTTCCTGATATTCAGCCCCGCTGCCGGCCTGCTCTTGCGCGTCGGCTTCGAGGGCGAGCGTTTCGGACAGGTTGGCGGTGGCGGCCTCTTCGAGCAGCTGCTTGAGAATGCCCAGGCTCCGGGGGGGGCCGGCGGCGTAGCGGGCGGCGAGCGCGTCGGTGGCGGCATCGAGCTGCTCCGGCTCCACGACCACGCTCACCAAGCCCAGCCGCAGGGCTTCATCGGCCGAAATCTTGTCGCCCAACGCGCAGATTTCAAACGCCTTGAGCCGCCCTACGAGCCGGGGCAGAAAGTACGCCGAGCCGGAGTCGGGCACCAGCCCGATGTTAATGAACGCTTGCACGAGCGAGGCCGTGCGGCTGGCCACGAGCGCGTCGCAGGCCAGCGCCAGCGAGCAGCCCGCGCCCGCCGCCACCCCGTTGAGCCGCCCGATAATGGGCTTAGGCAACGCCCGCATAGCCCGGATGATGGGGTTGTAGCGCGTTTCGAGCACTTCCTTAAACGAGAACGTGCCCGGCTGCTGGGCCTCCTGCAAATCCTGCCCCGCGCAAAACGCCCGCCCCGCCCCGGTAAGCACCACCACCCGCACCGCCTCGTCGGCCCCGGCCGCCGCGAGCGCCGCCAGCAGCTCCCGGCTCAGTGTCAGGTCGAACGCGTTGAAGACGGCCGGCCGGTTCAGGGTGATGACGGCCACGCCCGATGGGCGGATTTCGTAGAGTAGGACGGTGTAAGGCATGGGAGTCGGGTATTGGGTATTAAGTGCTGGGTTTTAGGTGTTGGGTATTTGGGTCGTTGTCATGCTCATCTGGCGTCCGCGTAGCGAAGCATCTCGCTCGCCTCGTTGCTGAGCTAACGGCATGTTTTACTGCGCCACGCGAGATGCTTCGCTGCGCGGACGCCAGATGAGCATGACAACGACCCAAATACCCAACACCTAAAACCCAATACCCAACAGCGCTTCGGCCAGCAGCAAATCCTCCGGGGTTGTGATTTTCAGGTTGCGGTAGTCGCCCTCCACCAAATGCACGGGGTGCAGGTCGTCCACCACGCTCGCGTCGTCGGTGAAGGTGCTCAATTCGGGCAGGCGGTAAGCGCGGCGCAGCAAAGCGAGGTCAAACGTCTGGGGCGTTTGCATCAGGCGCAGGCGGCGGCGGTCGAGCGGCGACGACGTGCCACCCGCACCCAGCAGCCGCACCGAGTCTTTGGGCGGCACGGCCGCCGCCGCCGCCCCGTGGAAGGCAGCCGCCCGGTACGTGGCCTCAATCACGTCCTCGGACACGAGCGGGCGCACCCCGTCGTGCACGGCTACGAGCGCCCCGGCGGTTGCTTCAGCTTCAGGCGGCAGCGCGGCCAGCCCCGCCCGCACCGAGGCCCAGCGCGTGGCGCCGCCCGCCACCAGCCGGTGGGAATTCGTAAACCCGTGCTTGTCAGCCAATTCTCGCCAGGTTTCCAACTCATCGAAGGGCAACACCACCACGAGGTCGGCCACGCCCAACGCGGGCGCGGCAAAGCGGCGAAGCGTGTGCAGCAGCACCGGCTCGCCGGCCAGCGGCAGAAACTGCTTGGGCCGGTCGGCCCCCATGCGGCTGCCCTGCCCACCCGCCACGAGGATGGCGTAGCGCGGCGGTGAGATGGTGAACTGGTGAGATGGTGAGTTTTTCTCGTCGGTCATGGTCGTCCAGCAGCGTTGTCCGTCATGGTCGCCCGGTCATTGCGAACGCAAGCGAAGCAATGACCGATTATAAACGGCGAAAAAACTCACCATCTCACCAGTTCACCATCTCACCTCACAAAATCAGCATCGCGTCGCCGTAGGCGAAGAAGCGGTATTTTTCCTTGATGGCTTCCTGGTAGGCGGCCATGAGCAGCTTGTAGCCGGCGAAGGCCGAGGCCATCATCACCAGCGTGCTTTCGGGCAGGTGCAGGTTGGTGAGCAGTGAGTTAGCGATTTTGAACTCGTAGGGCGGGTAGATGAACTTGTCGTTCCAGCCCGAAGTAACCTTGATGCGGCTGTTGGCCGACACCGACGCGTCGAGCGCGCGCATGGTCGTCGTGCCGATGGCGCAGACCTGCTTTTTGGCATCCATCGAGCGGTTCACGATGCGCACCGCCTCCGGCCCCACGAAGAACTGCTCGGAGTCCATCTTGTGCTTGGTCAGGTCTTCGACTTCGACGTGGCGGTAGGTACCCAGGCCCACGTGCAGCGTGACGAACGCCTTCTCGATACCCTTGATTTCCATGCGCTTCATCGTCTCGCGCGAGAAGTGCAGGCCCGCGCTCGGGGCGGCAACGGCCCCGATGTGCTCGGCGAAAATCGTCTGGAAGCGCTCTTTGTCGGCCGGCTCGGTTTCGCGCTTGAGCACGTCCTTCGGCACCGGCGTTTCGCCCAGCTCGTGCAGAGACTTACGGAATTCCTCGTCCGTGCCGTCGAACAAAAACTTGATGGTGCGGCCCCGCGAAGTCGTGTTGTCGATAACCTCGGCTACGATGTCGGACTCGCCGAAATAAAGCTTGTTGCCGACCCGGATTTTGCGGGCCGGGTCCACGAGCACGTCCCAGAGACGGCCTTCTTTGTTCAGCTCGCGCAGCAAAAACACCTCAATCTGCGCGCCGGTGCGCTCTTTCTGCCCGTACATGCGGGCCGGGAAAACCTGGGTATCGTTGAAAACAAACACGTCGCCCTCCACGAAATAGCTGAGCAGGTCCTTGAACATTTTATGCTCAAACTGACCGGTGGCGCGGTTTACGACCAGCAGGCGGGACTCGTCGCGGTGCGCCAATGGGTGGCTGGCAATCAGCTCTTCGGGGAGTTCAAACTTGAACTCGTGCAGTTTCATCGCCATGGGGGGCCGGGCAGTAGAAGGGGAAGTTACCGAAAATTCGGGGGGCAAAGGTACGCTTTTTTCAGTAGGGTAAGCTTTAGCTTGCCCGTGGTCGGGGCGGCCGCACCCGATGAAGCCCGCGACTTGTCGTAATTTTCGGGCGGCTTAGCGCTTGTGCTTCTTACGGGCAAGCTAAAGCTTACCCTACGCTCATGCTGCTCACTCTCCGGCTCGTGCTCGAAAGCTTCGCCTTCGCCTGGCAGGCGCTCAAGGCCAATTTATTGCGCACGATACTGTCCTTGCTCGGTGTCACGGTGGGTATTTTCTCCATCATCGCCGTGTTCATGGTCGTCGATTCGCTCGAAGCGAGCGTACGCAGCAGCTTCGACTTCCTGGGCGAGAAAGTGATTTACGTCAATAAATGGCCCTGGAATTTCGACCCCAGCAGCCCGTGGTGGAAGTTTTTCAACCGGCCCGTGCCCACGGTGCGCGAGTTCCGGCAGTTGCAAAAGATGCTGCCGACCACGAGCCAGCGGGGCGTGGCCATCTTCGTGGCCAAAGCCGGCAACACGCTCAAAGCCGATGTTAATTCGGTGTCGGACTGCGTGTTGCAAGGCGTAAGCTACGATTTCCGAGTTACCTCCAACGTGCCCGTCGAGCAGGGGCGCTACTTCACGACGCAGGAAATGGACGGCGGCCGGACCGTGGCCATCATCGGGGCGACGATTGCCGAGAACCTGTTTCCGCAGGGCGGGGCCGTGGGGCGGCAATTCAAAACGAAGGGGCGCTACTTCACCGTCATCGGGGTAATGAAAAAGGAGGGCAACAACCTGTTTGGCGGCTCCAGCAACGATGCCAACTGCCTGATTCCGTATAATGCCTTCGCCGGCATTTTCGCCATGAGCAGCACCGGCATGGGCGGCCCCTCGCCGACCATCGCCGTGAAAGGTCTCGACGACGACCCCGGCCTGCTCGGCCTCGAAGCCGAAATGCGCGGCACGCTGCGCAACCTGCGCGGCCTCAAGCCCCGGCAAGACGACTCGTTCGCCCTGAACCGGCCCGAAATGGTGGCCTCGGTCGTGGGTAAGCTCTTCAGCGTCATCGGCATCGCGGGCGGCATCATCGGCTCGTTCGCCATGCTGGTCGGCGGCTTCGGCATCGCCAACATCATGTTCGTCAGCGTGCGCGAGCGCACCAACATCATCGGCATTCAGAAGTCGCTGGGGGCCAAGAACTACTTCATCCTGTTTCAATTCCTGTTCGAGGCCGTGTTTCTGTGCCTGCTCGGCGGGCTGGTCGGCATCGCGCTCGTGTGGCTCGTCTCGCTCGTGCCGCTCGGCGACCTGACCCTGAAGCTGAGCGCGGGCAACGTCTCGCTGGGCCTGCTCGTTTCGGTCGGCATCGGCGTGCTGGCCGGCATCATCCCCGCCGTGATGGCCGCCAACCTCGACCCGGTTATCGCCATTCGGGCCAAATAGCTGTGAGATGGTGAACTGGTAAGGTGGTGAGTTTTTTCTCGTTTGACAAAGCGGAAGGAACTCCCCAACTCGCTATTTCACTGACTCACCATCTCACTAGTTCACCATCTCACCAATTCATGTCCAAACTCCACAAAAACAGCAGAACCAAGCTTTCCGACGCGCAACAGAACGCCGGCTCGGGCCAGACCATTACGCAGCCCAACGTAAACGACAACAAGCTGACCAGCATCACCGAATTGCGCCAGCAGCACGACCGGACCGGCATCGCCAGCCTCGACCCCGACGAGCACCGCATCCGCAAAGCGTTCGTGGACAAGGACTGGAACGAAATAAAAATCGCCGACTCGTGGCAGATTTTTAAGGTCATGGCCGAGTTCGTGGAAGGCTTCGAGAAGATGTCCAAGATTGGGCCCTGCGTGAGCATCTTCGGCTCGGCCCGCACCAAGCCGGATAATCCGTACTACCAGCTGGCCGAGGAAATCGCGGCCAAGCTCGTGCGCCACGGCTACGGCGTCATCACGGGCGGCGGCCCCGGCATTATGGAGGCCGGCAACAAAGGTGCCCGGGCGGAAGGCGGCAAGTCGGTGGGCTTGAACATCGAGCTGCCCTTCGAGCAAACCCACAACATTTACATCGACCAGGACAAGTGCATCGACTTCGACTACTTCTTCGTGCGCAAGGTCATGTTTGTGAAATACGCCCAGGCATTCGTGGGGATGCCCGGCGGCTTCGGCACGATTGACGAATTGTTCGAGGCGCTGACCCTGATTCAGACCAAGAAAATCGGGCGCTTCCCCATCGTGCTCGTCGGCACGGCGTATTGGGGCGGGCTGTTCGAGTGGATTAAGAACGTCATGCTGGCCGAGGAGCGCAACATCTCGCCCGAAGACCTGAACCTGGTGCAGCTGGTGGACGACGCGAGCGAGGCGGTACGCATCATTGATGATTTTTACCACAAGTATTCGCTGTCGCCGAATTTTTAAATGTCCTGTTTTTAATATTTTGGCCGTAACGCGAAGCTCCGATTCGCGGTGAGCACAGCGAGCAGGCCGGGCGAACGAGAACGCTCGCCACTGCTCGCCGCCCTCGCCGCGAATCGGAGCTTCGCGTTACGGGTTTCGTACTTTGCTCCCATGTCTGACCAACTCGCCCCGACTGCCGCTCCGAAGAAGCTGTTTCTGCTCGACGCGTTCGCCCTCATCTACCGCTCGCACTTCGCCTTCGCCAAAAACCCGCGCATCAACTCGAAGGGCATGAACACGGGGGCCGTGCTGGGCTTCACCAACACGCTCGTCGAGGTGCTGCAAAAGGAGAAGCCGAGCCATTTGGGCGTGTGCTTCGATGCCCAGAAAAAGACCTTCCGGCACGAGAAAAGCGAGGCATATAAGGCGCAGCGCCAGGCCATGCCGGAGGACATCGGCATCGCCATCCCGTACATCAAGGACATCTGCAAGGCGTTCAACATCCCGATTCTGTTGCAGGAAGGTTTCGAGGCCGACGACGTGATTGGGACGCTGGCACAACGGGCCGAAGCGCAGGGTTTCGAGGTGTTTATGATGACCCCGGACAAGGACTACTGCCAGCTCGTTACCGACAACATCAAGATTTACAAGCCCGCCTTCATGGGCAACGCGGCCGAAGTGCTCGACGTGCAGCACGTGCTGGACCGCTTCGAGATTGAGCGCGTCGAGCAGGTCATTGACATTCTGGGTTTGCAGGGCGACGCGAGCGACAACATTCCGGGCATTCCGGGCATCGGCGAGAAGACGGCCAAGGCGCTCATTAAGCAGTACGGCTCGGTCGAGAACCTGATTGCCAACGTGGACCAGCTCAAGGGCAAGCAGCAGGAAAACGTGCGCAACTTCGCCGAGCAGGGCTTGCTGAGCAAGGAGCTGGCGACGATTCACGTGAACGTGCCGATTGATTTCGAGCCGGCCGAGCTGGCCGTGGGCGGGGCCGATGCGGCGCGCCTGCGCGAGCTGTTCGAGGAGCTGGAGTTTCGGCAGCTGGCCACGCGGGTATTGGGCGGCGACCCTGAACAAGAAACAAGAAACAAGAAACCCGGCACCACCGGCGCGCGCCGCCCGAAAGCCGCCGCGCCGAGCGCGCAAGGCTCACTCTTCGGCGAGGGCAGCGGGGCGGTTATCAACGCGGCCGAGAACGGCGAGACCGAGCCAGACGCGCGCGGCTCGTACTACGACGGCCCGAAAAAGCGCCTCGAAGACGTGCCCCACCAGTACCACCTCGTGGACACGCCCGCGCTACGGCAGTCGCTGATGACGTTCCTGTTGCAGCAGGCCGAAGTCAGCTTCGACACGGAGACGACGGGGCTGAATACCCAAACGGCGCGGCTCGTGGGCCTGAGCTTCTGCTGGCTGCCCGGCGAGGCATACTACGTACCCGTGCCGCCCGACGACGCGGCCGCCGCGCAAGGCATCGTGGACGAGTTCCGGCCGTTTTTGGAGAATACGTCTATCGTCAAGGTCGGCCAGAACATCAAATATGACCTGCTGATGCTGCGCGCCTACGGCGTGACGGTGGCGGGGCCGTTTTTCGATACCATGCTGGCCCACTACCTCATCGAGCCGGACATGCGCCACGGCATGGACGTGCTGGCCGAGGCGTATCTGCACTACGCGCCGGTGCCGATTACCGACCTCATCGGCCCCAAAGGCAAAAACCAGCGCACGATGGCCCAGCTGCCGCCCGCCGAGGTGAGCGACTACGCCTGCGAGGATGCCGACGTGACGCTGCAATTGCGCCACGTCTTCGAGCCGATGCTGACAGAACTGGGCTTGCTGGGCTTACTGCGCGATGTCGAGAACCCGCTCGTGCCGGTGCTCGCCGACATGGAGCACGCCGGGGTGCGGATTGACTCGGGGGCGATGGGCGAGTATTCGGCTGAGCTGCAAGGCTACGTGCAGGAGCTGGAAACCCAGATTTTTCAGGAGGCCGGCGGGCCGTTCAACATCGGCTCGCCTAAGCAATTAGGCGAAGTCTTGTTCGACCGGATGCAAATCGGGGGTGGCAAAATCAAGAAAACCAAGACCGGCCAGTACGCCACGGGCGAGGAAATCCTGAGCGTGCTGGCCCTGGACAACCCCATCGCCGGGCTGATTCTGGAGTATCGGCAGCTGAGCAAGCTGCGCTCGACCTACGTCGAGGCCCTGCCCCAGCTCGTGGGGCCGGACGGGCGCGTGCACACCACCTTCAACCAGGCCGTGACGGCCACCGGCCGGCTCAGCAGCACCAACCCGAACCTGCAAAACATCCCCATCCGCACCGAGAAGGGCCGCGAAATCCGCAAGGCGTTCGTGCCCCGCGATGCCGGCCACGTGCTGCTCGCGGCCGACTACTCGCAAGTGGAGCTGCGCATCATGGCCGACTTTTCGGGCGACCAGACCATGATTGAGGCGTTTCGGCTGGGCCAGGATGTCCACGCCAGCACGGCGAGCAAGGTGTTCCAGGTGCCGCTGAGCGAGGTCGATGGCGAGATGCGCCGCAAGGCCAAGACGGTGAATTTCGGCATCATCTACGGCATCTCCGCTTTTGGCTTGGCCCAGCGCATCGGCATCAGCCGCAAGGAAGCCCAGGACATCATCGAGACGTACTTCCAGGAGTTTGCCTCGGTGAAGCAGTTCATGGACGAGAGCATCAACCGCGCCCGCGAGCTGGAATACGCCGAAACGCTGCTCAAGCGCCGTCGCTACCTGCGCGACATCAACTCGCGCAACGCCACGCTGCGCGGCTACACCGAGCGCAACGCCATCAACGCCCCCATTCAGGGCACGGCCGCCGACATCATCAAGATGGCCATGATTCAAATCCACGACTGGCTCGAAGCCGAAAAGCTCGGCACCAAGATGATACTCCAAGTCCACGACGAACTCGTCTTCGATGCCGTGCGCGAGGAAGTGGAGTACATCACGCCCAAAATCCGCGAGTTGATGACGACCGCGCTACTGCTGCCGCACGGGGTGCCGCTGGAGGTGGAAGTCGGCACGGGGGAAAATTGGCTGAAGGCGCACTGAGAGACATCGAGTATTAGTTTTCAAGTCAGCACTGCCGCATAGTCACGCGTCGCGCAAGACTGCGGGCAGTGCGTAATAGCAGTTATTAGTTAGCTTACATTTGTTAGCTGTGATACATCTTTCGCCAAAACTGCGGAAACAAAATTGGTTTGGCACTGCTACAGCTTGGTGCCATTTTACAAGAGATTAAAGCTGTAGTATTCTACTTCACAGTTACGAGGAGTCTACAATAATCAAAAATGAATGTCATCGGCGTTGCCTCCCCCACGCAAGTAAAGAGTAAACGACCGGTAATAGCGGTTGATATATTTTGCGGGGTCGGTGGGCTAACGCACGGTATGCAGGCCGCCGGGCTGCCAGTGGTGGCAGGCATTGATTTTGACGCGAGTTGCCAATACGCTTTTGAACACAACAATAAGTCTAAATTCCTGCACAAAGACGTTACCAATATTACGGCGCAAGAGGTGGCCGACTTGTACCCGCCCGATGCCCTGCGAGTGCTTGTAGGGTGTGCGCCGTGCCAGCCTTTTTCTCAGGTACCCGGCGAACGCGAGGATAAAGAGCATAAGTGGCGGCTGCTATACTCCTTCGCCGACCTTATTGAGAAAGTGCAGCCCGCCATCGTTTCAATGGAAAACGTGCCTCAACTCAACGGGCATAAGAAAGGCGTTGTTTTGGCTGATTTTACTAAAAGGCTGGAGTCGCTTGGCTACGAGGTTACCAAATATCGAGTAAACGCCGCACACTACGGCGTACCCCAACGACGGCACCGGCTCTTGCTTTTCGCATCCAAATTTGGCAAGGTGTCATTAGTACCGCAAACTCACACCGATGCTACGGCACTAACTGTGGCCCAGGCCATTGGCGGCCTGCCAGCGATTGAGGCAGGCGAAGCGCACCACCACGATAAACTTCACCACGCTCGTCGGCTCAGTCCCCTGAATTTGCTTCGCATCAAGGCCACCCCCGAAGGTGGCAATTGGACGGCTTGGCCAGCCGATTTATTGGAGGGCCTGGAGTGTCGGCAATCGAAGCAAGGGAAAACCTTTACCAGCGCCTACGGCCGCATGGCGTGGCAGAAGCCCGCCCCCACCCTCACCACACACTGCACGGGTCTTAGCAACGGCTGCTATGGACACCCCAGCCAGCACCGAGCCATCTCATTGCGCGAGGCGGCCCTAATTCAGTCCTTTCCAGCTACATACAGTTTTGTCAAAGCCGAATCAGAGTTGAATATAGGAGCTTTAGCTCGGCACATTGGCAACGCTGTACCGCCAAAATTAGGCGAAGCCATTGCCCAAAGCATTCTCCAACACCTCGCTCAAACCCACGCACATGGCCGGCAAGCTAAAATGGCGCTTTGATGCCAGCACTTTCAAGCTGCTGGGGCGAGGGCTTATCACCGACCGGATAACGGCTATCTACGAGCTTGTCAAAAACTGCTACGATGCCAATTCTACCGAGGTAGAAGTGGCGTTTTCACGAGTAGAGAAGCGCGGTCCGCACGGCATCATCACCATCCGCGACAACGGCAGTGGCATGAGCCTGGCCGACATCCGCGACAAGTGGTTAGTGGTGGGCACCGCCAGCAAGCGCACCAGCCCGAAATCGCCCGCGCCGTTCAACCGCCGCTACATTGGTGAGAAAGGGGTGGGCCGCTTTGCTACCGACAAGCTGGGCGGGCACTTGCGCATCCTCACTAAAAGAGCCCAAGATGCCAAAGTGCTGAACGTAATCATAAACTGGTCGGCGTATGAGGGCTTGACCTACGAGCACCAAGCCAAGTCGCAACAGCTGCTGTTCACCGAGTTGGAGAACGAGTACAGCTACACCGAAGACGACGGGTTGCTGCCCGATGGGCACGGCACAGCGCTCATCATCACGATGCTCCATGAGGCATGGGATAAGGAAATGCTGCTGCGCCTGGAAAACCAGTTGGGCCGTGTGCTGCCGCCGGTCTTCAAAATAGTACCCCCGTTCGATATTCACCTTAGTGCCCCGACCGCTGACATCAAAAAGCGGTTGGTCAAAGCGGAGCCTATCGAGCAACTTGCCACCGTTCACGTCTCGGCCAGCTTCAACCAGAAAACAGGTGAGCAAGGCATCCTGCACTTCGATGGCAAGAGCCAGAAATTCATTCCGAGCTACGTTGAGAAGGAAATTTTTGGGCCAGTCTCGATGGATTTCTATTACTTTGATGCCGACGCGCTGAAAGCGTTCAAAGCCAAGTATAAGAAAACGGACAACTACATCGAAGGCGTTAAAATTTACCGAGACGGAGTGATTTGCACTCCGTTTGCCGAGTTTGAAAGCGGCCTGGATACCCGGCGCGACGTGTTAGGGATTGACAAGCGCCGCTACCAAGAGGCTTTCGATAAACTAAATACCCGACAGTTCATCGGCATCATCCACATTACGAAAGACAATAACCCCAAAATCACCGACGCAACCAACCGGCAGGATTTTGTGGATAATCCCGCTTACCGTCGGCTCAAAGAGTTTATCATCGAACAGATTGACGAGCTGGCCAAGTACAAGAAAGACAAAAAGAAGGATGAGAATACCCGGGTGCAAAGCAACCTCAAGCGAGCTTCGGCCGACGTGAAGGAAGTCAGCCGGACCCTGACCCAGTTGGTGAAGGAGCGCCCCGAACTGAAGGACGTGCTGGCCCCTGCCATCGCCAGAGCTAAGGATGCTACCGAGAAAGTGAGCGAGGGTGCCAAGGAAAGTGCCGACTCGGCGAAGGATTTCCAGCGCAAGGAGGCACTGTACCTAAGCCTAATGTCGCTTCAGGACTTTGCCAACGAGCTGGCGCACGGCATTCGCTTCGCGCTTGCCCCGGCCAAACAGGGCGCAGAGTTTTTCATAGACTTTTTCCCCGACCCGGCCCTCAACGATACTTTTCTACGCTACGCACACCTGATTTTCAACCAAACCGAGACCATCAGCTCCCTGGTCGATTTCATGCTGAGCTACGCTCAGGTGGATATTGAGGACAGTGAGTTTCAGATAAAGGAATTGCTGAATGGGGTGATGAATGGGGCCTACGCCATCATATTTGAAAAGGAAGGCATCCGTACTGAGTTGGCTATTAAGGACAATATTGAGCTTACAGGTAAGCGCAAGTTCCTGGAAGACGTGTTGTCCAACCTGATTTCCAATTCAATCAAAGCACTCCGCCACGAGCCGGACAAAAAAATACTCTGCGAGACCTACGCTGACAAGGATAGCCTGAACATCGTTTTCTCTGACAACGGCACCGGGGTAGACTCCAAAATCAAGGGCCGGATGTTCGAGATGTTCAAAACCACCACCGCTGAGGAGGGCGGCGCGGGCCTCGGTTTGTTCATTGCCCGGTCGCGCATGGCCGCTCTGAACGGCAGCATCGAACTGGTCGCTAGTGCTTTCAATCCCAAAGGTGCTGGCTTCAAACTGACCATCCCGCTAAAAAAACAGTAACATCATGGCCACCAGCACCAAGCCGTACATCGTACTTATTGACGATGACATAACGGAAGACCAGCCGCTGATAGGCTACTTGCACCGGGAATACGGAGCCAGCAACGTATTCTTATTTCAGGAGCCCACTGAGGGCATTCGGTTCATCGAGGCTAATTTAGCCAAGCGCATCATTGTGCTGCTGGACATCATGTTTGGCGAGAAAGCTCAGGGGTTTGATGTGTTCGACCGAATAACAGAGAAAAGCAAGTTGGTCTGCTTCATTGTCATGACGGGTAATTTGGAGGCGGTTTCCAAACGAGAGTTGCAGCGTTTGGTGAACCGCCATGCTTGGTACATTGTCCAGCGTGACAAGTCGGCGAAGGAAATTCTGGCCTTGATAAATGAGGCGGAAACTCACCTGATGATGCGGGTGGATGGTGCGCTGGAAGAGTGGATACTCCGCCACGGCCCGGACGAGCAACAGAAGCCCTTCATCAAAACCAGGGGAGGCGAGTCATACTCACTAGCAGACATCTTGCTTTCCCTCCGCACCGGTGAGAACGAGGCCATTGGACAAGAAATGGCCGCCGATATTCTCGCCGTGGCCATTGACTTATTAGTCCGCGACAAATCGCGCATTGGCAAAGACAACCTCGCTGGTAGCAAGGAAAGTAAGTGATATGCTCAACATCATCATTGCGTCTGACGACATCGACACAACAATCGGTACAAACTGCGTTTTAGCTTGCCAGCACCTCCACAACGCGGTGGATTTAAGTATTCAAAATGTAACGCTTCTCAACGGATACCTCTGCACACCCGTCGAGGTGGAGAAAGCCATTGTTTCATTTGACCAGCAGAGATTTATCCTTGTTGCTTACTCACATGGCACAGAGGATACATTATTTTCGACAGCGGCTGGCAATGGTTACGTTAGCCTCGCCAACGCTTACCAATTTGCAACCAGCTTGGTGTACACTGTCAGTTGCTGGTCAGGTGTTAAGCTGAAGCATGAGCTAATAAAACACGGCTGTCACGGATACGTGGGCTACGTTGATAGAGTAAAGGTGCCTGAGAACGAGACGGATGAACTACTCTTTATCGAGTGCGAAAACAAGGGGCTGGTTCACCTTCTGACTACTGGTGCCTCGCTTACTGAGTCCGTCGAGGAAATGAAGCGGTACTACCGTAAGCAGTACGACGAACTCATCGACCAGGAAATGTATGCTGTAGCGGGGCCACTGCTCCACAACCTTGGTGCTTTGACCTTCTACGATTATGAGGCTTTAACCAGGAGTGAACTGGAGAGCCACTAATGGTAACAATAGGCATATGGGCCGGCCCACTACCAAGAGCAAAGCATTTGCGCCCGACGAGCCGTAGCTTATCCGCAACGAAATCAGCTACAGTCGCTCAGCCAGTACAGTAGCCCCTCCAACCCCGCCCATGTCCGACCTCACCGCCCTGTACCAGACCTTGAGCCAGCGGCCGCGCCCCGAAGACGTGGCCGACCTGCTGCTGACGCTGCTGCGCAAGCACCTGACCCAACCCCAGCGGGAGCTGCTCAAAAAAACCGCTGCCGGCTCGGTGCGCAAAGACCCCCGACACTATTCCGCGATGCCGACCGAGTTTGCCCGGCCGGTGGGGGCGGCCCGGCAGGCGCGCACCGCCACCGGGCTGTTCGACTACCCCCTGCCGGCCCCTGACCCGCCCGCCTACCGCCAGCCGGGCGAGGTGGCCGCGCTGCTCGGCGAGCTGAGTCCGCGCCTGGGCAAGACCGTGGGCCGCACCGACTACCGCCTCGACCGGCTCAACCGGGACGGGCGGGCGACGGCGGGGGTCGCGGGCCTGGGCGAGCTGTCGCGGCGGCGCTACAATAAGCTGTTTCGGGCTTTGCGCCACCTCGAAGCCAAGCAGCAGCGGCTAACTCAGGCCGGGCGGCTGCGCGAGTTTCAGCTGGTGAGCAAGCACGGGTTGGCCCACGAGATTACGGCCGAAGACTTCGGGCGCGACTTGTTCAGCGCGGCGTTCGTGGCCTACTACACGGCGCGCTGC